>Ga0315308_1002695_pt1 | contig 10043 bp, 7 predicted proteins | sample TDP3_MG_FD_203078 | JGI IMG/M metagenome (GOLD analysis project Ga0315308, IMG submission 203078) | Freshwater sediment microbial communities from Lake Towuti, South Sulawesi, Indonesia - TDP3 | ecosystem: Environmental > Aquatic > Freshwater > Lake > Sediment | place: Indonesia: South Sulawesi...
TACGAGCCGGAGGACCTCGTCTGCGACGGCTGCTATGGCGAGAGGGTCTCAAAGGACTGCCGTATCTGCTGGATAAAGGATTGCGTTAAGGATAGGGGGATCCCAGACTGCGCTCACTGTGGAGACTACCCCTGCGAAAGGCTGGTCAAGGACTGGGGCTCCTGGCGGGTTAACAGCGCCGCCGAGGCGAGGGCGCGGCTGGATAGGATAAAGGATTCGTTGGGAAAGACCAACCTGAAGGGTCTCCGCCGCAGATAGGGCTCTCATGGGTCCCTCCAGAGGGGGCTCGTGCTGCAGTGGGGGCCGCCTAGCATGTCCAGGTAGCTGTCCTCCCACTCCTTGACCCTGACCCCGTGTGCCCTCAGCTCCTCGTTTGTCGCCTTGTTCCTCTCGTAGGCGATAACTAGGCCGGGCTTTATCGCCACGATGTTCGAGGCCCCTCTGGCCTGCTCCATAAGGGCGAGCATCATGTGATCCATGTCATGCTCAGCCTTGGGCCTGCCCCCCACGTACATTACACCGTCAGGCTCCAGCTTGCCCTCCCTCACCAGGTAGTCGATGAGGCTCTTCTCCTTCCGGACAGGGTTTGGGCTCCCTACACCCTTCTCATAGACATGGCATTGCCCTGCCCCCGCGAAGTCTTTGGGGCGCACCAACGCGTCCATTGGCCTGTCGTCCCTCTCGGCCTGGGCGCGAACCGCCTCGAGCGTCTTCAAAAGGAGCCCCTTGGGCGGCATATCCTCTACCAGCTCGCTCTCGAAGAAGTAGGGCATCACCAATGCCTTCTCCCGGTCGGGGTAGTTGATCACCACGTCGAGGTGCATGTAGTCCAAGGCGGGGTAGTCCGGGAGCTGCACTGCGCAGATGTGTCTGAGCTCCCCATCGCTGTCAGCCTCAAAAAGTCTCCTCGCGGCCTCCATGAACCCGGTGTGGGTGGACCTCTGCCCAACGCCTATAGCGATGGTCTCCTCGTCGACGATCTGGGTATCCCCGCCCTCGACGCAGGGTTGCTCAGTGAAACCCCCCTTGGCCTCGTTCGCATCGTAGACGATCTCGATGTTCTCGCTGAGAACTGGGTCGTGCTCGTAGGCTAGCTTGACGACCCTAGGCTCGAACCTCCTGCTGTACCGCCTCATGTTGCAGATGACGGTACCGACCGGGGTCGTGAAAGATGTGTCCCGGGGGTACGGCCACCCGACCCTCTGGAAGTCCGGGAGCACAACCCGGTCCAGCGCCCCGTCGTAACATGGCCTCGACGGGTAACCCAGGAGCAGGTGCTCGACCTTCAGCTCCTCGGCCTCGGGTGCGGCCGGCATCCCCTCCCAGACCTCCTCGACCACCTGCCTCCTTTCCTCGACGGTCGCATCCTCGAGCATCCTCCCGAGGAGGGAGGATACCTCGAAGACCCGGATCCCCTCATCTCCAAGGAGCTTGGGGAGCATCTCCCACTGTTTCTTTCCCCTTTCTATGTCCGCGTGGGGGCACCTTGCCAGGCAATGGCTGCTCGACTCTATGCCCACGAATGGGAGCTTACCCTCCCAGAACTGTTGGATGGACTCCTGGACGAGGACTGCGCGAAGCCTGCCGGACTCGGATCTAACGGTCCACATACAACGTAAGAGGGGTTGGAGAGCCATAAAAGACGTTTTTGGGTTAAATATGAAGAACCCCCCTGGGAGCGGGGAACAGGGGCAGAACCAGCTCGCTTGTAACACGATCCAATAAAAAGTTTTAGTCCGGTGGCAGGGGAATACGCGGAACGTTGAAATCTCTCAAATCCATATCCTTCATTTAGAGGAAGAAAACTAAATTTCGATACATAAAAAAATAAAACAGCGGGAGGTGATATCTGGTCGAATGGGAGACTACACGAAGCTAGCCGTCTTCATCGTAGTGCTCCTCCTATCGGTCAGCCTGATGTCGGTCGCCATAAACTACCTCGGCGACATCTCCGACGTCGAGCTGGACACGGAGCCACAGAGCGAGATGACGGATTCATCCTCATCCAGCGGGGAGTCTGGCAAGGGGAAGAGGAAGGTCATAAGGGTAGGCGGCGCCACGAGCGGCGAGGTTTTCCCCCTGTTCGAGATCCGATACCCGCCTTTGACCAGGTACCTGAGGCAGTCGGTGGGCGAGGCCTACAAAGAGGGCGAGTGGGAGCTTTATGAGGGCCACACCCCTGTGCTCTACTTTGGGGGGGATATCCCGCTCGCCGTCACGGCCGACGTCGACCCGGAGCCCTGTTTCGTCACCATTAAGCCGCTCTTCAACATGAGCGGCTTCATCCCCCAGATGTTATACGTCGTCAACATAGAGTTCGACGGGGCTCTTGAACGCTACCCCTCCCTCGAGCTCTTCTCGTCCCCGGAGATCTTCTCCACGACCTACAGGGTCTCGTATGCCCTCTACGACTTCCAGGAGGAGATGCTCCTGGAAGCGGAGATCAGCCCAATGGAGGAGTATCTGGAGGTGCCTGAGGTCCTCAGAGGCCGCCTGAGAGACCTGGCCACCGAGATCGTCGGCGACCTCACAACGCCCTGGGAGAGGCTGAAGTCAATAGAGGCCTACCTGAAGGGGACTTACAAGTACAACAACGAGACCCTGCCCCCACCGCCCGGCGTGGACCCCGTTGAGGCGTTCCTCTTCAACAGCACAGGCGGGACATGCGGCCACTTCAACTCGGCCTTCGTCCTTCTCGCCCGCTCCTTAGGTATCCCGGCGAGGGTTGTCTCCGGGTTCACGATCTCACCGGAGTCGGATTACCAGCTCGTCATGCCCAAGGACGCTCACATATGGGCAGAGGCCCCCTTCGAGGGGCTGAGCTGGGTCACCTTCGACGCCACCCCCCAGAGGGAGCAGCAGGGCCCAATGGAGGACCCGAGGGTCCCGACCATCACCAACATAACCTTCAACAGCGAGAGGGCGATCAAGGGTGGCAAATTCGTGGTCATGGGGACGGTCACGATGGTCAACGGGTCGGCGGTCGACGGAGTCTCGGTCGAGCTTTTCCTTACCAAGATGAAGAACGAGACGGGCATCCGCTGCGGTACCTGGCGCGTCGAAAATGGCTTCTTCAACATCACCTGCGACGCAGCGCCGAGCCTGAAGGTCGGCGACTACTGCCTTGTCGCCCACGCCCTCGCGAACAAGGTCTACCGCGAGTCCTGGAGCGACCCCGAGATCCGGATAATGACGGAGACGCAGGTCTCGATCCAGGCCCCGAAGACCGCCTATCTGGGCCAGTACATCACCGTCGTCGGCACGCTCGTCGACAGATCCAACGGAAAGCCCATCGCCAACGCCACGGTCTTGATGGTGCTGGATGACGAGACGGGCTATTACACGACCGATGCCGAGGGGCGCATCTCCATGACCCACTCCTACGGCACGGAGGGGAACAAGACCATAACCCTGCTCGTCGAGGGCTCGAGGTACTACATCGGCTCAAATACGAGCTTCGGCATCGCCGTCGGGCCGCGGCCCCCACCGGAAAAAAGCTTCCTACAGATTCTGACGTCATTCCCCTACAACTTGATCTTGGCGACAAGCGCATTCCTGTGCGTAAGTGCATTGGTTCTCTACACGCGCAAACAGAAGCCGAGGAAATCACAGCAGGCCGTCGTCGAGGCCCGCCAAGAAGAGGAGGTCGAGGCGGAGATGCCGAGGCAATTCGACGACCCAAGGAAGGGAATAGTCAAGCTCTTCAACTGGCTTTACGCCTACGCCCGGCGAAGGTGCGAGGGGATCAGCGACAGCATGACGCCGAGGGAGCTGCAGCAATCACTCCTTGCGAGGATCCAGCCGAGCGGGGCCTCGGCGCTCGAGTACCTGGTGACGGCCTTCGAGATCGCCGACTACAGCACCTCCCATCCGACGCAGGAGATGCTGGATAAGTGCCTGAAGGCCGTGGAACTTCTGAGCGGGATGATAGGACATGCCTAACCGGGCGAGGAAATTCAACACGAGGGGCACGCTCATCTACGTAGCCTTCGTCTGCATGCTGGTTTGGCTGATCTACTTCAACGATTTCAGGCTCGGCGCCCTTGGGAACTTCCTCCCGATGTCCCCGCAGATGGCCGCCACGAGCCTCGACGTCGTCCTCATCCCGCTCCTCGTATCGGCGTCCATCTTCTACGTGGCGAGCCTGGTGGGCGCGACGTTCGAGGGGGCCATCGCAGAGATGCTTGTGGGCACGCTGTACGCGGCCGGGTTCACGGCCTTCTTCGCCTTATTTCTCATCATAATCCCCGGTTCAATCAACGTCAACACGGCGGGTTACCTGCTCTCCGGGGCCTTCGGCGTCGTCCTCGCGTACAACATCTTCTCCACCCTTTCGCGGCTGAGGAGGAATCCGGCCCTCCGCGCCGTCGCGATAAGCGCCACCATCTACCTCGAGGGGCAGATCGTCATGCGTCTCATATCGCTGCTGATTGGGGGCACCGGGGCGACGATGCAGCCGGAGATGATCGAGGCAGTGGGGCAGTTCATCAACCTCGGCGTCTCCGTCGCCGCCGTCTTCACGCTCTTCGCGGTGTTCAGGACCTCTAAGAACACATACCTGTCGGCCCTAGGGAACATCGCGGGCAACTACCTCTTCTCGGTCTCGCTCAGCCTCATAGCCGCCCTCTACTACGGCTTTTTCCTCGGCAGCATGTCGTCGTTCGCGCCGGGGCTCGCCAACCTCTCCCCGTATGTCGAGTGGACGGGCATCTGCGTCTTCGCAGCGCTCATCTTCACCGTGATGAGGAGGGGGATGCAGGGGTCGATCATCGTTCACGAGAGGCTGGGGCAGTGGAAGAAGCACCTCCAGCAGGTGACCACCTACAAGGGGGACAGGTTCGTCGGGTTCACGAAGATAATAGACGACTTCGTGGAGGGCGGTAACAGGGAGAAGCTCCTCGTAAAGCTCACCCTCTTCCTCGAGGAGAACCACGTCGCCGACGATGAGATCTCGGCCCTCCTAGCGGACCTGATAAACTACGAGGACATGAAGAAACCGGACATCTCGAGGAGGGGGCGAGCCGAGAGGATAGAGAGCGAGAACATGGAGAGGCGCCTCGACGTGCTCCAGAGGACGATAAGCAAGATAGTCCCCGCCGGCGCCCCGGGCTCTGAGGCGCCCCTTAGGAGGAGGGGACAGGAGGGCGGCGGAGCTCAGCCCTTGGGTAAGAAATGATTGAGAGCGGATGGCTGAAAAGATGAACGTTTGGGATGTAAAGGAAATCTGCACAAAGATCCTCGACGGCGTTGGCACCTACTTCGTAGGAAACAGGCTAATGCTCAGGAAGCTGCTCGCGGCCAGCCTGGCGAACGGGCACGTGCTCTTCGAGGACTATCCCGGCCTGGGGAAGACTCTCCTCGCTAAGACCTTCTCCAGGGTAACCGGCTGCGTCTGGAGGAGGATCCAGTTCACCCCGGACCTGATGGCCTCGGACATCATCGGCACAAGGGTCTGGAAGCTGGCGGAGGCCAAGTTCGTCTTGGAGAAGGGGCCGATCTTCACGAACATCCTGCTCGCCGACGAGATAAACAGGTCGCCTCCGAAGACCCAGTCCGCGCTCCTCGAGGCGATGGAGGAGAGGCAGGTGACGATCGAGGGGGAGACCAACAGGCTGAGCCCCCCCTTCTTCGTAATCGCCACCCAGAACCCCATCGAGCTCGAGGGGACATACCCACTTCCCGAGGCGCAGATGGACCGATTCCTTCTGAAGCTCTCCATGGGGTACGTGGATTCGAAGGAGGAGGAGAGCCTCATACTCAAGCGGAGGCTAAACTGGCGTAAGGACGACCCCACCGACATGATCAAGCCCGTGACCGACCAGGCGACGTTCGTGGCGATGCAGCAGTTCATAGAGAGGGACATCTACGTCGACGACCAGATCCTCGACTACATAAGCGACATCGTCCGCCTCACCAGGAAGAACCCGATGATCGAGATAGGCGCGAGCCCGAGGGGCGGGCTGTCCCTACTGAAGGTGGCTAGGTCGAACGCCGCCATAACCGGGAGGAACTTCGTGACCCCCGACGACGTTAAGATGTTCATCGCCGACGCGCTCGGACACAGGATGATCTTGAAGATGGAGTACGCGATAGAGGGGGCCTTCAGCGTCTCGTCCGTGCTCGACGAGATCGTCGGCCAGGTGGAGGTCCCGAAACAGTTCGCCGTGAGTGAAAAATAGATGCTTACGAGGGATGTCCAGGAGCTGGTAGTGAGCGGCGTAACGTTCCTAGTCATGGGTATGTTCCTGGGCAACCTGATCCTCATCGTCCTAGGCCTCTTCCCGGTCGTCTTCCTCGCCCTGGGCATCCTCATCGGCCAGCCGAGGGAGGTTGAGACAACGAGGGGAGGCGAGGACCAGAAGATATGGGTGGACGGGCAGATCTCGGACACGATAGTGGCGACCGTCAGGGGCGGTGTCGGGATGGTGACCTTCAGCGACGTCCTCCCGGACAGCTTCAAGCTCGAGGAGGGCACCAACTTCAAGGTCCTCTGGAAGGGCGCGACGGAGAGGAGGGAGACCATCGGCTACAGGGTCACCTGCGCCAAGAGGGGGCGATTCGAGCTCGAGGGGGTGGACTGGGAGGCGAGGCACCCGCTGCAGATCACCGACAACAGGCTGGGGAAGAGCCCAGCCCCAAGGATCTACATCGTCCAGCCCAAGCCCCTCTACGTCAAGCGCGTGAGGGAGAGGAAGGCGATCACAAGGGTCCCGATGCCCATGGAGGCGAGGATCAAGTTCGGCTTCCCCACCACCGACTTCCTCGAGGTGAGGGACTACCAGCCGGGGGACGCCTACAGGAACATCAACTGGAAGGTGACGGCAAGGAGGATCTCGGCGTACCCCTCGCCCCTCCAGGTGAACGAGTACGAGAGGGAGGGAAAGAAGGCAGTCTGGATCTTCATCGACACGGCATCCCACATGGCCCTCGGGACGACTGTGAGGAACACCCTCGAGTACGCCGTTAGGGCCGCCCTCGGATTCAGCGAGTTCTACCTGAGCAGGGAGTGCCAGGTGGGGCTCTGCGTTTACGACTACGACGCCCACGAGTGGGAGGGCTCCTACCAGAGGGTCGGCGCCTCGATGAACCTTGACACCGTCCTCTCAAGGGTCGACCAGATCGAGGCGCCGGTGGGCCACGTGGAGGTCCCCGAAAAGCAGCCTGAGCCCAAGACGCCAACCGTTAGCAGGATCTTGTTCCCGGACATGGGCAAGAAGCAGCACTTCAGGATAATGAGGGAGATGCTGAACGTCGACGTCAAATACGGCGGCGAGTCGCTGAAGGAGGCGATACACAGCTGCAGGAGGCACATCTACGGGGCCCTACCCCTCTTTATAATCATCACGATGATAGACGCCTCAAAGACGAAGGGCCTCTTCGACGGCGTCAGGGAGCTCTACAAGTACTGTGGCCGGAAGAGGAGGCTGCCATCGATCATCATCTTCAACGTCCAGGGGTACAACATCGCCGCAGAGAACGAGGAGGAGGTATTGGCCGCGGAGATCCTCAACTACAACAACAGGCCCGTGTACGCGGCCCTCAGGGGGCTTGGGGCCTCCGTCATTAACTGGGACCCGAGGTCCCACAGCTTCGCTGAGTCGCTGATCGAGAAGAGGGCTTGAGATGAGGGCGGTCGGTTACATCAGGTCGGTGGAGCTGGGGGTTGCCCTGGCGTCGACTTACATGGTCGCCGTCACCGTGATCCAGACGTCCATATACGCGAAGCTGAAGCCCTATGCAGTGGGGTTCCTCAGCCCCCTCCTCGAGGCCTACGGGCTCGACCTGGCCTACATCGACATCATAATCCTGGGGCTCGTGATGGCCCTCTCCTTCACCTTCTGGCGCAGGGGCGACGAGGCCGGCTTCGGAAGGCTCTTCAGCCTCAACATGCTCCTCTTCTTCCCCGCGGTCCTAGACTTCTCCATGTTCAACTGGGTCAACCTCATCATGCCCTACAACCCATCCCCCAAGGTCTCGGTCGCATGGGTCTTCGGCGTCGGCCTGCTCCTTCAGGCGACCTACCTCGCCCTGAGGTACATGGTTCGGTTCAGGGAACTCCGGGACGAGCTGCTGGGCCGGGGAGCGGAGCAGAACGATATCGACGAGGTCTCCAGGGGGCAGATGTACTACCTCGCCTTCCTCGTCTCGATGACGGCGGTCGTCTCAGTCGTCGTGTACTACACGGTTCCATTCGTTAGCGGGCTGATCGGAGCCGAGGCGACGGGGGTCCCCTACCCCCACATCGTCATCGGGGTCGTGTGCACGATGCTGATCGCCGCGGCGACGATACTCTACCTCAGGGGAGGCAGGAGGACAAGGGCCAGGGGCGAAGAGCCGAAAACGGGATCTGAGCCAGCCCCAAGCGAATCGAGGGAGCCCCCCAAGGGGGCTGGAGAACCCCTAGTAGCTCCTCAATCCCGAAGACCGCGGGGTTTTCGCCTACGGTAGATTGTCACACGCGACCGTTAGGCCATTAGAGGCTGCGCGCGGGCCCTCATTTCAAAATATCTTCTCCAAGAGCCCTCGATGCACGTTCCCTCAGATGCGATGGGGGATCTCTTCTGACCCTCGCCCACTGAACCCTTTTAATTTGAGACGAGCAGAGAAGGGGTGAGATGGACATCCCCGAGGTCAGGGTCGCCGTGATAGGCGGATCGGCGATGATCAGGTCGAGCTTCCCCCGGGGCTTCTCCGACGTGGAAGTCATCGATGAGGGCGTCGAATACGAGACCCCATTTGGGACGACGGCTCCATTCACACACGCCTCCATCAATGGCTTGGAGTTCCTGTTCGTGCCCTTCCACGGCATCACAAAGGAGATCAGGAACACCGAGCCGGACAGCGCTGGCGAAAGGGTGTTCTACGTCCTCTTCAGAGCGGGTGTCAGGAAGATCTTGGGCTGCGCCCTCTGCGGCTCAACGAACCGCCTCCTCGACCCCTCCGACGTCGTCGTCCCCGACGGGTTCGTCGACTACACTACGAGGCGAGCGCAGTCCCTCTGCAGGTCTCTAGAGGCCAAGGGTGTCGAGGTCGAGCCGGTCTCCTACCGCCTCCACCAGCCCTTCTGCCCCACCCTCGGCCGCCTCTTCGTCGAGGGCTCGAAGAGGGCAGGTTTCACCAGGGTTTTCTCACGGGGCGTCGTGGGCGTCGCCGAGGGCCCACGCCTTGAATCCCCGTCCGAGATAAAGGTCAGATACACCGACTGCGGGATCGACGTGGTCACGATGAACGCGGTCCCGGAGGTCCTCTTCGCGAGGGAGATAGGCGCCTGCTACGCCACGATGCAGGTGATATCGAACTACGGGGAGGGCCTCGTCTCGACGGATTGGACTGGGCCGGGGGCGTTTGATGATTTCCTTGATCGTTGGAGTAGAGCTTCGGTAGACGCGATGCTGTACGCTCTGCGGAGGGTTGACACTGAGGACGATGGCTGCGGATGCCGGAGGCACCGATGGCGGACAAGACTGACCTAAGGACATGGCTAAATCTGTTTCATCCCGGGAATTATGTTCGTCGTGATTTCTAGGTAACATCGAAGTAGGTGAGGGGAAACTCAGCCCAGGACCTTCCTGAACAGTTTGAGATGGTTCCCCCCCAGTATCTTCCTCACATCCTCCTCCGAGTAGCCTCTTCTGACGAGCTCGGCGGTGATGTTGGGCATCCTCGCCGCGTCCTCGAGGCCCCTTGGAGTCGAGGGGATCCCGTCGAAGTCGGATCCCAGGCCGACGTGGTCCGGGCCGACGAGGCCCACGATGTGGTCTATGTGGTCGACGAGGGTCTCGACGGAGGGCTCTTTGGAGTGGACGAACGAGGGGGCGAAGTTCATCCCCATCACCCCTCCCCTCTCTGCGAGGGCTTGAATCATCTCGTCCGTCATGTTCCTGGGGTGGGGGCAGACGGACCTGCTGTTCGAGTGGGAGGCGACGACGGGCCTTTTCGCTATGTCCATGACGTCCCAGAAGCCGGGGTCGCTGATGTGGGAGACATCTATCACGACGCCGAGGCGGTCGAGCTCCTCGACGACCTGAACACCAAGCTCAGAG
>Ga0315308_1002697_pt1 | contig 10039 bp, 5 predicted proteins | sample TDP3_MG_FD_203078 | JGI IMG/M metagenome (GOLD analysis project Ga0315308, IMG submission 203078) | Freshwater sediment microbial communities from Lake Towuti, South Sulawesi, Indonesia - TDP3 | ecosystem: Environmental > Aquatic > Freshwater > Lake > Sediment | place: Indonesia: South Sulawesi...
ATAACCTATTATTCAAGGAATTATTTGGGTCACCCGCAGTACTTAAAGATCGATGACAAGCCTCTGATCATGTTCAGAGATGGCGGATACAGATTTGAATTTGGTTTAGATAAATATAACTCCTACATAAACGAGATAAGGAATATCGGAAAGAAGTACAGTTATGACATTTTCTTAGTTGGGCACGTTGTGGGTCACGGCTGGGACCTTCCTGGAGGCAAGGATTGGCAGGGAGAACTGTCAAAATCGTTTGATGCGATTTCAGCTTACACCATGAATGATGCTGGTGTTGGATGGAAGTATGACGAAGAAGGCAACGTCTACCTAGTTGAACCGTACGATTCGATGGTTGATGGATTTATAAAGATAGCTGAGTCCACATTAGAAAAGGCTAAAAAATTTGGTGTAGGTTTTATTCCTTTGGTCCAAGCTGGATTCGATAATAGCGCTAGGTATAATAAAGGTATAGACAATTGGCTGGTCATCCGAACAGATCCATCACCAGAAAAATTCAAGGTAATGTGTGAGGGGGTTAAACCATATATTGATCCAAATCTTAACATGGTAATTGCTGAGGCATGGAATGAATTTCATGAAGGTTCTGTTATAGAACCTACGGAAGAATTTGGTTTTGGTTACCCTAATGTAATTCGTGATGTATTCTGTGGAGAGATAAGCGAAGACAAATGAGTTAAAGCCCGATCTTATATGTCATCGATTGAAAGGGCAAAAATCCCTAGAAGATAAATTTAGAGATAGTAATTATAATACAAAGAAGATGTAGCATATTTGTATTATTTTACTTTCCATACAGATAAACATCTTCAATGCGAGCGGCTCCAGCGATAACTTGGGCATCGTCAGCTACGAGTGGGACTTTGGAGACGGAACCACCGGAAACGGCATAGTAACAAGTCACACCTACACGGAACCAGGAACCTACAAGGCAATGTTAACAGTAAAGGATGAGGCAGGAAACAGCGACACGGATTCAATCACCGTAAATGTCGAAGCGGTTCCCATTGCATTCCCTTGGTGGATTGTAGGCGTCGTAGTAGCAGTGGTTGTATCGGCGGCAGCGCTGGCTCTTTGGAGACGCAGAGGCGGAAGATCGGGTTTAAATCATTTGTTTTTGCTTGGATCTTCACACACAAAATACATCGAGAAGTACATTAGGATAACCAAATCCGAATTCTTTGGTAGGCTCAACTACTATTCCTTCATCATATCCATTCCAGGAAGCGACACGTACCATCCTCAACTCCTGATCGATATATGGCTTGATCGCTTCGCACATTTCTCTGAATTTTTCTGGTGAAGGGTTTGTGCGGTTTACCAACCAGTCGTCTATTCCTGCTTTATATTCAATGCTATTATCAAATCCTGATTGGACCAGTGGGATGAATTTGACTCCATACTTTCTACTTCTCTCAGAAGCTTTCTGAGATATTTTTGCGAAATCTAGAATCATCGATTCATAAGGTTCAACTAATTCCGGATACTTCCATTCGGATCCAGCGTTATTAATCGTAAATCCCGTAAAGGCATCAAAGTATCTTGCTTCTTCCTCAAATTTTTCGTCAGGCATAAACTGCCAATCTCGGTCTTCTATTAAGTCTCCTATTAGAAAGAGGTTATAGCCATGCCTCTCTGCTATTGTTCTGATTTCCTTTATGTAAGAGTTATACTTTTGAAGGTCCCATCCTGGTAAATATCTCATCTCACAGGCATGCCAAACTATCATCATAGGTTTATTACCCACCTTCGCATAACTGGGGTGATCAAAGTAGTTTTCAGAGTAATATCTCATTGCCCAATTTGTTATTTCACTCAGTCTATTAGGGTCATTTCCAAAGGTGTTTCCTGGCATCCAAGGAAACGGATTAAACTCCATGCAAAATTTAATATGGTCTAAATATTTTGCTCTTAATAAACCATTTTCTAAGGGAATCAACCCACCATACACAGGCCCCGTGTTAATTACAAAAAGAGTATTAACGCCGTGTTCTACCATCTCCTTTATCTGCCAGTCAGTTACATCTGGATCCTGTATATTATACCTCCCACGTAATGGATGCAATGGCGCATTAGGAGAATCTAAATATAATGACCACCATTCCGGAGCACCCTCAAGAATATAGACTATACCAATACTGATATCACTCTTGACCGGTTTTGGTTCAGGTATTCTAGGATTAGGATCGAGTTTATCGATTATCCCATCTAAATCGGAATCCGCCTCCGGTCTCAAGTTGACATAGGAAATCTGCATTCTAGAATAGATATTAATTTTATCGGTTAGATTACCGTCAAAGTAGACCTGTATTCCTTGAGGATCACTCATCAGATCTTTAAATTCAGCATCCCATTCTTGATATTCCGTCTTACCGATTGAACCAGCCATGATCCTGAGAAAATGAGCTTTGTCTAAGATATCTGAATCATCGAGGATGATCGTGGCGTTTTTTCCAGCCCATGAGATATCTCTGCCATTCCAATTCTCTCTTCCATACCACCCCTCCCCCAAGTATCTTTCATCTTCCCATCCAAACCCTATAGTTTTCAAAACGCTTGAATTCCTGTCTAGGAGTTGAATAGAGTAAAAAGCTGCCGCCAGGTCTCTTTTATCAGTATTACCCTCATAAAAATCGGAGGGCTTCCTCGTGAAGTCAAAAAAAAATTTAATCGCTGTCTTCGTTACCGCCGCTGTTGGACTAGTAATAGTCTTTGTCACGGTTTCCGTCGGACCAGAAATAGTCTCTGTAACAAGAACTGTTTCTGTGACTCTTTCTATTTCCTTTGGTTTAACAAACCAAATAAAAACTCCACCGATCACAAACCCTATAATTATACCTATAACTAATGCCTTAGTAGAAATAGCCATCTTCCTCACCCATTAATTAATTCAATTGTCCTCATTTTAATGCTATAAGTATTAGAATTGTGGTTTCCGTATTAGGCCATGACGGTGGCTTATCGTCTGTTAGCCAGCTTCCATCAGATCTTTGTAGATTTGATAGGTTCTCGGTTAGGATTGGGATGAGTCTTTCGGCTTTGGGGTCTTCATTTTTTAGATGGTGGGCTAGGATTAGGGCTAATGCTAGCTTATAGTATTCATGTCCATTTTTGGGTGTTGCCTCATCTGCAATGAGGCCGTTTCTATACATTTTCTCGATTAGGTAGTTGAAACATTCTTTGGCCTTTTCTATATTGCCTATCCTCGCATGGTAGATTCCATCTAGCGCAACTTGGTCGGCATACTCCCAGTTGTTGTAGGGCTGATATTGCATGTAGTTAGCGGCTGAGAGAACGCGCCACCTACTTAGCCCTAGTTCTAATCTTGGTGGATTCTTCTCTAGGAACTGCTGAATTCGGTTAGCCCTTTCACTATCTTTGAAGCGTTCATAGTCCCTGTGGAAGATTAGGGCTAGGTAGTTGTCGTCTCCCCAATAATTGCTTTCAAGACCTTCAGATCCAGGTGGGCACTCACGGTAGGCTCCCTTAGCCTCATCCCACAAGTTCTCCCTGAGAAATTTGTAACCTTTCTCTATTGCCTCATCAACTTCTGCACTGAATACATAACGAAGAACATTAAGATAGCCAAAACCAAACTCAATAGTTGGTTCTAATACCCAACCCTCTTGGTATTCATTCCAAGCACCGGCAATAATCACATTAAGTTCAGGATCTATGAATGGTTTACTCCCTGCGCACATTCTTTTATAACCTTCAGGAGTTGGGTTTGTTCTAATGACTAACCAATCATCAACGCCCTTTTCGTACATTATACTGTTATCAAACCCTGTAGTCAATGGTGGAATACAACTTTTAGAATATTTTTTGGCTTGGGTTGACCACCATTTTGATAAATTGATGTACCCTTCAACCATCGTATCGTAAGGTTTAACTAAATGTACATTTCCTTTTTCATCATATTCAAATTGTTCTCCGGCATCGAGGGTGACGTAAGCAGAAATAGCATCAAAAGGATCAATTACCTCTCTAGCGTGAGTTAATGCAGGTTCATCATTACCAATCCAAGTACCAATGACATCTCCTACAAGATAAACAGAATATCCATTTTGATTCGCAGATCTTCTAATATCATCTATTATTGAGTTAAACGTTTCTGGGCCAATTTCATCATAAAAACCTGCTGCACTATATAACATAAACATTGGTTTATTGTTAATTTTAAGATATGAGGAGTGATCAAAATAATTTTCTGAGACATACCTCACTGTTTGATTAGTTAATTTGTCAAAAAATGATTGATCAATTCCGGGTACATCGCTAAGCCGAAATGGCTTATTGTATAAAATTGCCCAATAAATATTAGATAAAAATTTTGCTCTTAGTAATCCATCTTCAAGATTTCTTTCCCACCAACTGATTGAATGGTCCCAGTAGGGGCTTGTGTAAGGGCATATAAAGATGTTTATTCCATTCTCGACGGCTGATTTTATTTGTCGATCAGCAATATCAGGATCGTTGGAAGTGTAATTTCCAAAAATAGAGTGAAATGGGGTTCCAAGTGACCAATCATGTGATTTTCCCCCTCCCTCAAGTCCCCACCCTGTGAGATAATATACACCAATGTCTACATTCGTCTTAATTGGTCTTGGATTTGGTATCCTAGGATTAATATCAAACTTATTCATTATTCTATCTCCGTCCGAATCTAACTCTGGCCTTAAATTAGCATAGTGAGTTTGCATCCTTCCATACAGAGGTACTTTGTCGACTAATTTATTATCAAAATAAATTTTCATTTCATTTGGGTGTGATATAAGCTCTTTAAAACCAATCTCCAAATCCTGATAATCAGTTCTGCCAATTGAGTTTGCCTTAAACCTAAGGAAATGAGCTTCTTCAGGAATATCCATGAAAACAATAGAGTTGTTTCCTGACCATGAAGCACTCAAATCTTCCCATCTTTCTAAACCGTACCATCCATTTTTTAGATATTTTTCATCTCCTGGCTCGAATTCAATAGTTTTTATAACACTTGAATTTTTATCCAGAAGTTGGATATAATCAAAAGCTGCTGCTAAGTCTCTTGTATCAGCACTGCCTTCATAAAAATCGGAAGGTCTCTTTGTGAAGTTAAATACGAATTTGATCCAATTGTTTGTCTTGAAAGGGTCTGTTCCAAGTTCGAATATCTCTTCATAGTTGGTTAACCCATCTGGTTCAGGTCTATCAAAATCTCCAAAAAGAACACTTTGTCCTATTTTCTTTGCCATTTCAAATAGCTCAGGATACCAACTCTCGATTAGTTGATAAGCTTGTTCTTCTGTTAACGGTTTAGAAATGTAAGGAGTCAGCTCGTCTAAAGCAAATAATCTATCTTCAGGTCTAACCTTTTCGATAATTTTGTCAACTATACTTGGTAAACTGACGTAGGCTTTCACAAACTGAAGATCTGTTGCGTTGATTCCGTCGTCCAAAGAGAGCTCAGGATGTTTTCTTATGAAATTTGAGGCCTTTTCCTCTGGGATAATTCCTTCAACAATGGATGGTTGAAGTGTTGAAAGGGTACTAAGTCTCTTATTTTGCTCGGGTATGATTTTGATAACAGTATCTGTAAGTCCTGAGAACTGAAGATGGTATTCTAAAAGTTTAGTGTCTTCTGCGTTTATCCCATCATCTTTTACTAGTTGAGGGTAATTTAAGATGAATGTTGAGGCTTCTTCATCAGTCAAAATTTCATCCATAAAAAGAGGCTCTAGGTTATCTAATGATGATGCAGTTTGATCTACTGACTCTGTCAGTTGGAAAAGAGATTCTGTGGTTAAAGGATGGCCTTTCAATCCTGTAGCATAGCTTATTATAGATTGATTATATCGATCATTTATAGCCAAGTCTTTATGAGCCTTGTCAAAGGCTAGAGCTTCTTCTTCTGTTAAGCCAGCATCCATCAAAGGCTTGATTCTTTCCTCCAGCCCTTTCTCAGGTAGGTACACGAAATTATAGTAGACACCCATAGTTGTGACAACAAGTAGAAGGATGAGCGTAAGGATGGCGAGGGCCCTCCGCAAAGTAGTTTACGCTCCAATATTTGCAATGTAACTCCTTAGAATAAAATACTTGCGGAGTGGTCATTTGAAATTTCCTTAAGGAGACAGAGACTAGTTATTGAAGCCAAAAAAGAGGCTAGAGGACAATTTCTAAAGAAAGTGGACAAGGTCTGAAGAAGGGGTGTGCAGTCGGCGAGAGCTAGTGAATCATAAAGTCATTTCATCGTCTAAACTAATTCTCGAGTCATAGCTCTTACGTAGATTTCTTTAAACTTTCCGTCTTCGTCGCATTACTAGTATAATTGAACCTGCTATCACCATAGCGATAACTCCTACAATTATGTATGTGTATTCTGGCGGAGTTGGAATAGGTAATGGAGAGGGTGTTGGAGTTGGATAGCCCCGTACCTTGAAGATTCCACTTAAGTCATCGACCTCAACTATGTAGGGTCCTTCCTTAAACTCTGTTATCGGTAACGTTACAGTTTTCGATTCCCCGCTGGCTAGCGTCACCCGTCTCGTCTCTACTATGGTGCCGTTAACCATCAAAGTTACCTTGTACGTTCCCTCAAGGTCTCCGGTGTTTACAATATTCACTGATATACTGACGACTTCTCCCGGTGATGCTTCCAAGGGATTGATTGAGAGATTATCCAGCTTAAACGTTGCTGGTTTAGCTGTAATGTAAAACCTAATGGATTCCAAGAGCGAGTTGAAGGCTTTAGTTGTAAGTTCAAGTTTGCTGTGTGCCTCCTCGTATCTCTCCTCGTAAATCAGTTTTATTACTTCCGTGGCTTCTACCTTAAGCGTATCTAGCGTCTTACGTAATTCATCCTTGACAGGTAACTTTACCTCTACTAATAGCCTCTCAGCTTCATCGATATAATACTCAAGCCAGTCTTGAATCATGACTGGTGGGAGCCAATCGTTGCCAAACACGAATCTATTGAAGAAGTCAGTGAAGTCCTGGCCACTTATCAAATTAACAGTCTGTAGAAGTTCCTCTGGCGGTACACCGTGGAGGGGGTCTAGATACCTTGTATTGATGTATGATATTACATCATCTAGCCCACTTTTACCATCTGTCACTTGTTTTATCCCTTTATCAAGCATGTAAGCAACTGTTACCATCTTCCCAGCTCCTATCCAGCCGTAGCGCCACTCTTCAGGGTTTTCCTCGATCTTCCTCTCAAGCTCCTCGCTCGCGATCGGCAGGTTGTACTCGGTCCTCCAGATTTCGGTATAATAGTAATTTAGTTCTGATATGAACGTCTGAGTTGGAAAGTCGAATCTCCCGCAGATATAGCTGTAGAAATCCTCCATTGACCACACCCCTGCGTAGATGAGGGCCTTATAACCGTAATATTGGACAAGTCCTTCCTCATAGCACCCGCCACTGAAACCATCTAACGTGTGAAACATCTCATGGGGGATGAGCCACCAATGAGTAAAACCTAACTCCCATAGATGAATAGCTTTCCTCCCACACAGCTCACAATACCTCCTGATCTGCTCTATAAGAACCTCATCCTCCTCGTAGTGGTGGACATCCGATGAGACCAAAACTCCTGGTCCTCCGAAGTCAGCAGTGCTACATGGCTCAGGTGGTGGCGTAAATATCACGGCAAACCTCTTGCCAGGGTATGAACAGTTGAGGAAGCTCATGAAGTATTCAAAGCAACCAACCGTTACATTTAGTATCTGATCGTGAGAGACTATAGTCTCATGGGGCAACGCCACGATTAAGCTCACGTTGTTTATGTTGTACTCGGCTGCGTGGAACTTCCCGAACCCTATATGGCCGCATGTAACTTCATTTAGGTCACTAGAGGAGTATCGATGACGATCTAGCATAAACCAGGGGACTATAACCTCCCATTCCTCGGGAACGTGGAATTCGGCCTCAATCCCCACCACTGGACTGCGGTAATAGCCCTCCACCTCAGGATAGATGAAGAGGGTTCCTGAGAAGAAGAAGGCGTAATTCTCATCTATGTAGTTCCCCTCAGCTGGGTGCAGGGACATATTGAGCGTGTAACTTATTTCCACATCCTCAAAGGTGCCTAGTATTCTCCATTCATCGACTCCTACGACTTGATAGGTCAATGGTAGTCCATTTGATTCAAACGATAGGTTCGCTAAGTAGCAGAACGATGTGGGATAAACCCAGTGAGACCTAAACTTGAATTTAAGCCTGAGATCGCTGAAATAACCTACATTGGAAGCTTCCGCTGATATGTGCACGAGTTGTCTATGTGGATCTAAGTAGACGTGATACCTCATCCTAATGCACTTCCCCTCATCTATCATGAACGATACTCCGTGCTCAGTCCCATCATTCCATTGCCAACTCATAGTCGTATGATCCCAAGCCCATACCCCGGCTCCGATCTCTACGCATGGTAGCTTAAACAGACTTAGTGGCACTGCTAACTCCGCAACCACGCCATACGCAACCTCGACACCTTTTTCCTTAGCATCTTCAGGCCAGCTGATCCCTTCTCTGCTGAACTGAACGCAGTTATCGCTAAGCTCTATCCGAATAAAACCAACATCTATCATCTCCTTCCCTGTGAGAGGACCGTAGCATTCAACCATGATGTAGAGGTTCCTTAGGTCACTGGTTATGTAGAGGTTCCTTAAGTCTGATGATGGTTCATCACTGAACTCTCCATCGTACCGAGGATCTATTATAGCTGGCTCTATATCCTGCCAATCATCTGAGTAGCCATCAACTATTACCTGTCCATCAGACGCAGACGCGAAAGCAAAGCCAGATAAGGGTATGTATGCCTGCATTAGCAATAAGCTTAGAAATAGTAAAGCTAGAAATCGCTTACTCATATCAATGAGTATACAACGTAATAATATATTACGTTAATCTTTGTTCAACAAGTTTCAAATTCGAATGTAATCACTTAATGAAAGCATACTATTTCATAGAGAACGACCTATAATAACCTATGACGAAGCCATAAAGGAGCTAATCGCCTTTTGGAGAGAACATCATTAAAATGGCTCAGACACCTGATTCCGATTTTTCAATCTTTTCCAGAGGCAGTTTACAGACATCTCTTAAGATAGATCGGATCTCGCTTGTTTTGATCACCGCATTGAGCTGAAGCTCCACAAGGTAGGGCAGAATCGCCGCGAGCTTCTCGTAATCCAACACTTCGGGCACGCCCCACTCCAAGCGACACTCCGCCTCCTTCGGATCAAAACCCGCTTGCTCCAAGGCAGGGGTAAAGATTTCGCGCTCAACGATCCGTTTAATAAAACGGGATAAGGCCATGACCTTGCGCTCCGCGATCTCGATGGCTGCCTTCGCCGAGGCCTCGGTGAAGCCGGGTGTCGTGAACAGTTTCGGGAGGGGTGTTTGTCCTCCGAGGTAGACTTGGTTCAGGATGTGCTCGATATAGGCCTCGTATCGAGCCCGTGGATCCACCTGAACAGTTTTAATGTCTGCATCCGCCTTGTCATACACAAAACGGGCTCCCGCCTTAGGCTTGCTTTTGATCAGAGTCTGATACTTGGAGAGCTGATCAGGTGAAACTCCGGGGAAGAGCCAGAGCTCGTCGGGTCCCGCGTACTTCTCGAAGACGTCGATCATGCGAGTTTCGATGCGGGCCTTCATCTCCAGGATGCTCATGCGTTTCTCGCCGTTGAAGCTGAGCTCCTGCAGCAAGACTTGTAGGACGCCGGTTCCGTAGGCGCTGAAGTTGACGGCTCCCCACTTCCAGTGGATGACTTGTTCGGGCTTGAACTCTTTCTGGACGCCGTTAAACTTGTACTTGTATCCTTGTAAGTCACCAGCAGAGTCTCGGATGACAGCCTTGGGGTCATCGAACCCGGTGAGCGGTAAGATCTTCAGGAAACGCAAATGACCAAATTTTCAAAGGGTTCAATGAAATTTAAAGACGTTTAAACAAACCATACAAAATTCTTATCTGACAAAACAGTATTTTTTTCCTCTTCCAGGAAAAGATGGTGATAGGGCCTGAAGGCATTAGACGTCGTAG
>Ga0315308_1002698_pt1 | contig 10037 bp, 15 predicted proteins | sample TDP3_MG_FD_203078 | JGI IMG/M metagenome (GOLD analysis project Ga0315308, IMG submission 203078) | Freshwater sediment microbial communities from Lake Towuti, South Sulawesi, Indonesia - TDP3 | ecosystem: Environmental > Aquatic > Freshwater > Lake > Sediment | place: Indonesia: South Sulawesi...
AGTTTCGCGGGTGTCGGGTGTGGAGACTTTTGAGTTTGTCGGCTGGAAGTCTGAAAATGTTTGGACCGGGGTTTGAAATTTATGAAAAATCTGTTTTCGGTTAATGTGTGTTGTAGTAGTAAGTGGTGTAGTAGTAAGTGTTCTGGTTAGAACCGGACGCCACGTCTCTCTCTGGGCATGAGGAGCGTGAGGTAGTCTGGTAGCCATGTGGGTTGGTATTGTACACAATGTATACCTTTTTGACGTGCGAGGTAGAGGGTTGCTGGGTCTTCGATTGCATATACGATCATGAGGTGCACGGGTAGTCCATGCCAGGCAACGTACTCCGGCGTCTGTGGCCATAGGAGCTTGTATAGTTCCAGCTGGGATATCTTACCAGGATCGGGTCGGATGGCTGCCTCTACGATAGTTACTTTGTCGTCTTCTAGGATGACGGCGTCGGCCCATCGGCGCCAGGACCCTATCATTGCTTTTTCTTCCTGGCTCATCCAGGCGGTTGGAACCTCGCTTTTAGGGGTGCCGAGGCGTACCCTGGTGGCGACTCGAGCGTTGGGGTATACTTTTGCTAAAAACTCGCTGAGCATTTGCATTTCGCGGGGCTGCCATGCCCGCGTAGGTTTCGCTGCCAAACTAGAATCCTCACGGAGCTGATCAGTTTAATTCTATTCCGAACCTTATATTTTAACGCTGACATTTCTAACCCGGTGACGTGATGTCACAAGTAAAACGTGTTATTAGTCCCGATGACTGGAAGAAACGGCAGCTCGACACCCTTAGATCCGTCGGGCGTGCCAACTATGCAGACGGCATTAAAAGCCCGAAGGCAGATCCCATCGACGCGGGGATTAAGGCTGAAGCCAAATATGCAGAAGAGACGAGGAAAGCGATAGATGCAGGCCGCAGGAAAGCGGCGCTTGCCAAAAGTAGCATGGCGGAGTGGTACCTTTACAGCAGCACCATCGGAGCAGACAAGTTAGTTGATGGTGTTGTTAAGCGTGAGGCGAAGGTAGGCGAATTTATAACTGCCTTCCAACCTATGCTCACAACGCACCTGGGCAAGATTGACGGGTTGGCTAACGTGACGGATAGTGACCGTGAAAACCGTATGCTCGAGAACCTTCGCGGCTTGAAAGCCCTGAAGGGCAAGGCTTAGCAGCGGGAACAAGGCTTAAGGAGGCTTAGAACTTGTATTTTCGCAGAGAGCACCGGTGGAAGACTGAGGTTCTAACTGAGGGCACAACGTTTAACGAGGCCCTCCCGGACAGCGGGGTCCTGGACTGCATCCTCGCAACCATACGTATTTACAACAACGCAGCGATGTATGATGTGGTAAAAAATAATATATGGGATCACATCACAGCGGTTAAGCTGGCTGCGGACGGTGTTGAGGCTCCGTACGATGCCCACGGCATGAGTTGTCTCGCCGCGTACGGAGTAGAGTATGGCGCTTGTCCCCCAGGATTCCTGGACACCATGAGCAGTAATTATCAAAGCCTAACATTTCCGATAATGCTCGGCCGGCGACTTTTTGATGGCGACTATGGATTTGACCTATCCAAGCCCGGCGAAACACGGTTACAGATAACAAATGACTTCGCCGTGGGAGATATCCAGGCAACCAAAAATATCTGGCTTGACGTGGACCTCATCTGGCTGGAAGGCAAACATGCTCCAGCAAAATATGTCGGGCTTAACCAGATCAGCCAGCACACCTGGACCGCAAATAGCCAAGAGTACACGTATAAGGTACCGAAAAAGTACCCTGTACGGCGTATATTACTAACCTGCGTGGACTTCCGCAGCGGAGCTACGAGTGCGCAGACGAATAAGGCTTGGAGAAACATCCGGTACCTAACGTACACGTACAAGTCCGGCACATTGAAAGTCCTTGACAACCTGGACCTGTACAGGCATGACCAAGATGCGCTCTGGGGATTCCCCGACATGGTTGAGGTTGTTAAAAACGAGGAGCCCAGGACCGGGTACACCTTCGACACAGGCCTAGCCAGAACCTACGCGGTTGTCGCCGTACCAAGTTACAGCGCCGACCCAGGCAGCGACACAGAGTTAACGATCGATCAGCGCATGGAACGATTTCTCTCGTGGCGTAGAGCAGACAGCGGATTCCAAGGGCGCATATACGCTAAGGGCTACGGGTTTATGGATACCATCTGCTTGCACGAGGATAAGCCCGACAACGAGGTCGGATGGCTAGATCCCAGCGCACAGGCGGATGTCGAGGTTAAGATTGGCAACAGTAGCAGCGGTGGCAGCAGCGGCAACACGCGATTCGTAACGCAAAACCTACGCCTAAATGCGTAGGTCCCCAAACGGTTTCGCCGAGAGGAAGGTGAAACAAATTTTTTTTATAGGAGATGTTTAAACGTTGAGTAAGCGTAAGCTCTTTTCCCATCCGCTATACAAGGTTTTAACTAACGCGACTGTGGAGTATCTTGAGGCCCCAATTGTGGAGCCGGGCTGGGTGTTATACGTTACTGCGGCGAGCCTAGAAGATAGTACCAGCGCTCCAACCACAATCGCCTTCGGAAGGTATGAGGGAGGGCGATTTGAGGCGCTGGAAGAGGAGGATTCACCGGCCGCAGGAATCCGTTATCACGTTGAAAAAACACATCACTTCACGGCTGGTGAACGGCCGGTGTGGCGTGTTGAAGGCGGAACCCTGAACGATGTGCTACGAGGGTTTCTAGAGGGCTACTACGAGATGGTTTAATGCCACACTTAGGAGAGTTCACAAAGAAGAAACATGCAGGACTATCGGCGCAGGCTGATTTACACACGCCTAAGCTGCATGCAAGTAGACATCAAAATGGTGGTCTCGATGAAATTAGTGTTACAGGCCTAAGCGGAACATTAGCTGACGCTCAGACTCCAGCAAGTCATACTCATCCAGCATCTGATATTGCAAGTGGACAATTAGCATGGGCTAGAATGCCAACAAGCACGTGTCGCATAAAACTAGGCACGTATACAGGTGACGGTAGTAGTGCTCAGGCGATAACAGGTGTAGGCTTTACGCCCAAGTATGTACTTATTGCAGAACAAGAAACTGTAACTGGCACAGAGATAGGGCTTATAAGTAAAAACGACCAGTTGGCAGGTGACGGCGCATTCTGGGATGTAGGCAGCGAAACAAAGTTTTACGTAAACATGATTGAAAGCATCGATTCAGATGGCTTTACCGTGAACGATTATGGCGTAGATATTCGCCCCAACAAAAATGGACAGGTGTACACGTATCTGGCATTAGGGTGATCCACATGGTTCAAATCCAGTATTTCTATCGAAAAGATACGGAGCAGATAGACGCTATATTTAGGGACTGCCAGACGAATAGCGCAGTTTGGAAGGATGTAACGGTCTACGTAGAGGTAAATGTGGAGGATCCTCCCTACATGGTCACCCGGGATCACAAGGTGGTACTAGCCGTGGACGGCAATGTTATTGGTACAGTTTATTCGCCGAATCCTTTTCAGCCCCTCTATCTCGTCACGTTACCTCTCTGCCAACATGTCGGTAAGATAACTGCATTCCAACCTGGCAACCCCAAGCCTCTAGTTGTGACCATCACGTATCGTAACGTAGACTTCTCACGCTCATGCTACGTGACTCAGGATGTAGCGGATGCTTATGTTGCTGGAACGCTGCATGTCGGAGACTGGGTTATTGTAGACTTTCTCGAAGGGCACGAAGACAAGCCCATTGCTGCCCAAAAAGTGTATAAGACGTGGTAGGGCCCCGGGATGAGTTACGCCTGGGATATCACCGTGCCCGCCAACACGCTCGAATCCAGCCCTAAAACTCAGAAGCTACGCATAACTTTTGGCGTCCTCACAAAAGTCGAGGTTAAGTTTCCAAGTGGCTGTCACGGGGTTGTGAAGGTCCGGCTGACGCGGGGCGGAATACGCCGTGTAGCGCCCCTGAACCCAGACGAGTGGGTTACGGGGGACGACGAGTCTGTCACTTGGCATACCTATATTGACCTCGAGGATTACCCTCGCGACCTAGACTTTACTGCTTGTAGCCCTGGCACCCTTTACGAGCATCGCGTAACTGTCCGCCTTGAACTTTTACCTCGACGCGTGGCCAGCATGATCCCAGTTGTCGAGTTGCTTACGCGCCTACTTCAGCGTATGGGGGTGATTCGCTAGCTCTATGTCTGACCTACCGGACTACACCAAATACATAAGTTTTAACGTAAACGTACCTGAAACCCAGGCTGGGATGGCTTACGTTGCTGAATACGACTCTACGCCGGAGGATATCGTTGACGGTCATAAGGCCCCGCTACTCGTTGATATTAAAGGCCGCCTATACGTGGTGCAGTATGAGAAAGATCGCTCCGTTGAGACGCTTACGGGTAAATTTGTGCGGGTGAAGGGACACTTAACTGATGCGGTGCCGGTGTCCCTAGCGGCCGGGGACTTCGGGGGGAGTCCCCTGGCAGAATATTTCAGATATAACTTTACACGCGTGGATGTGCTCTACGATCAGTACGAAACTGGGCCAAAGGCCTACACGGATGTGGCAACGTATACGGTGCCAACCGGGAAAGTGGGCCTGGTTATTTGGGGGTCGCTGTGCGGTGGATTAAATCACCTGGTTTGGTGTCTGGTACGGTCTCCTTGCAATAATCTCTTCACGCTCAAGAAGGCTGCGGGATCATACGATAATGCTAACTATGTAGGTGCACCTATGCATCCCGTTGCGGCGGGGGAAAGCATAGTCATCAGTCGTCAAATCTGGGGCGCCACAACAGACTGGAATACGTTTAGGGCTACCGTACTCGTGAGCCCGAGCAGTCCAAAACGCGTTACGTACTCCCAAGTTGGGTTGGGTAAGTTGATGCCTCTGACTAAGGCGCTGCCTTTGTTCGGCGAAGGGATTTATCCATCGCCCTACTCCATCGCCCTACCTGCATACGCAATTAGCAACGTTGACGAGGCGAGAAAGTTAGCATTTGTTAATATACCACGCGGGCTCTACAGGGCGGATATCCCCACGGACGAATCGGTCCAAGAGGCATATCCCGAGTGGATTGATGGATGGGAGGCCGTACATGGCAAACGATGGAATGCACATCTTGCGGGCATAGTATAATATATAAACCGATCAGGGATATACTGAGTTGGTGAAATTATGGATAAAGCTGATAGTTCCACCGGCCCGAAGAGCCTTCCTCTGGATCCAGGCGCTTTTAACGCTGCGCTCTTCGAAGCTTATCGAGGCGAATGTAACTGCGCCGTCTGCGAGATTCTTCGGGACGCCGTGAAATCGGCGATAGGACCCTACCTAAACCCGAAAACTACCAGGAGGCCTAAACCTGGCAACCCCTGAATATCGCGTTACTAGGCGTCAAAGACTCGTGCTTAACCCAGGAACACCGCTCGAGATGGTCCAGGTATTAGTGACATATGAGGCAGCAGGGCTCCCCCCATACACTATTTTTGTGGATGGGAAGGAGCATACGCCGGAACGCGAAAATGAGTTAATCTTAGCATCGCTGGCAGAACGCCGAGTTCAACGGCTTTTTTAGGGAGGTCGCGAGCGCGTGACCGGGTGGCCGTGGCCCTTAGATGGGGTTCAAGCCTGGTTTGAGGGCTTGTATAATTGGGTTAGTGAAAGCGTTTACATTGCGGGTAACTGGTTGTGGCAGCAGCTTAGCCCAATTTTCGGCCCTCTCGCCACATGGGTTCAGGACCGCATAAACGAGTTTTGGGCAGCCCTCGAGTCATTCGCCAGGGATCCAGTTGGATTCCTAGCCGGGGTTATCTCCGCAATCGGAGCATCAGTACAATTGTTTGTAGAGGATCCTACAGGCGCCATAACAACATTTTTCGGCAGTCTATGGGGCAACATCAGTACGGCCTTATCCGGCCTAACTTCCGCCGCGCTGAGCCTTCTTCAACAGGCGGGTGAATGGATCAGTAGCGGCCTATCCTGGCTCGCTAACACATTATTCGGCTGGGTAACGGGTGCGCTCAGGTGGGCTACAGACACTTTTAAGTGGATGCAGACTGTGGTGACGGATTCTGCTAGCTGGGTTTCGGACCAGGTTCGGACGCTTTTTGATGGGGCGGCAGCCTCGATCAGCGAGGTGATTAATAGTATTTTCGGGCCGATTGGAGAGTCCTTATCCAGGTTTGTAACCATGTTACAGAGCATCACGGCCGCTGATTTTCTCCCCGATCTTTTCTTAGCGTTCCAGGCTGCAACTAACACAGTTGGCCGTGCCTTTCAGGGGCTCTTCACAGCCAGTAGTCCACTTACGCCGATAGAGGCGTATGAGCGCGCTACCAGCTTTATACCTCAGGCAACGGCCGCCTTCATGGCCCAGGCGGACATAAACATTATCGCCGAAACCCTTTCAGCCGGCCAGGTAGACATTAGCCTAGAAACGCTCATGCGTAGCCCAGCTTTAACAAGTGCAATTAGCACGGTTAACGCGATCTACGCGGTAGGTGTAGAAACCAGCCTTCTTATCCCGCTGAGGCAATATTATTTAGGTGCCTTCACGCCCATGCTGCCCCCGATTCCGGATGCCACGCGCATGTATTGGCGCGGCATCCTCGAGATCGACCAGCTCCGGGAGATCGCCGAATACAGTGGATACCGGCCGCTCTACCAGCGTGGCTATCTCGAGCTGGCTAAGAATGTTCCTGGTCCCGGCGACTTAATCACGTTTGTGGTACGCGAAGTCATATCGCCGAGCGATTTTAACATACATATGTCTAAGCAGGGATTCGGCGCCGAATGGGCTAGCGCGTATTGGCAGGCTCATTGGGTTTTACCGGCCTTTGATCGGCTTGTAGATGCCTTTCACCGCGGCCTCCTTTCCGAGGCTGAATTTAATAAGTTTATTGTGTGGCACGACTATAGCCCCGAGCCTAGACCAGGCATAGGCAAAAGCGACCTGGACATACTTCGTGGACTACTTAAAATGCCTATTCCACGAGTCGATCTTAGGCGGGGGTGGGAGCTCGGCGCCATCCCTGATGACGAGCTGGTTAAGCGGTTTGAGTGGCTCGGCTACGAGGATGACGCTCCGCTCATGGCGCGAATTGCTAAAATGGAAGCTCTCGAGGCCGAGCGCAACCGTTTGATCGACAACGTTAAACGGGATTATGCGGGGGGCTACATTAGTGAGGTGGATCTCCGGGCGCGTCTTGGGGAGCTCGGCGTACCAAGCTATGTAGCTGAGTATCACGCCAGCGATGCCCTCGAGGACCGGGAGCGAAAGCATAAGGCTGACCTGACCGACCTTTACGTGGATACGTTCGTAAAAGATTATCCTGGATGGAGTGAAGACGCGCTGCGGACAGCGTTGGCCGAGGTGATCGTGGAGAGCGAGGTAATTGACCTCCTTGTGGCTAAAGCTATTATACGTAAGTACCGGAGAACAGTTGTCGAGGTGAAAGCGTGACAGAGAAACCTAAGCGTAAATCCGCGGCCGAGTTGTTGGCTGAGGCGTTAAAAGCACCAAAGAAGGAAGAGAAGAAAGAGGAGAGGAAATGATACTATGGACGCGTGGGTGTTGAAGATTCTGGGGGAGGTTGCTCCTAGCAGCGTCGACCTGGTTAGAACGCTTGTTGAGCGGAAAGTGAAAAGTCAGGAGGTGCTAATCGTTTTGTTGGCTATGGAGATTGAGCAGGGTAAGCGTTTAGCGGGGGTTTTTGATGAGTTGCGCCTTCTTCGCAGCGACCTTGTGCGGAGGGGCTCGGTTTGACTGTTGAGGATAAATTAACTAAGCGTACAACGCTGGCTAATATTGCAGCGTTCGGGATCGTGGCAGCCGGCTTAGCCTATTTTATTGTCTCAAGGGATACGGACAGCGTTAAGTGGTTGGTAGCCTTCGCAGCGGGCTGGCTTTTCAAGGAGGTTCGTAAGTAGGCTAGGCGATGGCCGCCGTGAAGTGGAAGTTTAAGGTTTTTCTGGGCGTGGTTTTCCTATGTCTCACCGCCTTCGTGTACCTACATCAACGTCTGATGGGCTACCCCTGGACCTGGAGCCAGGTATTAAGTTTTACACCACACCATGAACATTTTGCGCTGCTGTTCCTGGTCGCCGCGATCTTATGCCTGTATGAGGCTGCTTGGGACCCATAGGCCCCTGGGTTCAAATCCCACCCTTCGGTTTCTAGTGGAACAGATATCTGCGTATATGCGAAAGCTTTAAAAAAGCTAAACGACTATCCCATGCACGATGGTTGCTTGGGGGGGTATGCATTGTTGTATAAGTGTATTGTGTGTGGTCGCGAGTTTTTGAAGGGTCAGAGTCTTCGAGCGCATCTTAAGGCCCATAGGGGTCAGATGGCTGAGTTTAGCGTGAAGATCCCGAAAGGCTTAAGGGACGATTTTAAGGAGTTATGTCGTGCGCACGGTGTTACTACCTGTCACGTTGTGGTCGGGCTTATTAGTGCTGCTGTTGAGGGGTTTAGGCGTGGGGTTGTGTTTGAGTGGGATCCCAGGACTGAAAGTGCTAGGTTAAAGAGTGGTTCGAACCCTCTAGTGGTTAATTTTAATCAGAATTTTTTGGGTAAGCCTCGCAGCGCCTGGAAGACTCCGTTATCGCCGGCTTATGCCGGGAGAGCCCTGGGTTCACTTCCCATGATGACTGCCACCGACGAGGAACGTAAATGTGTTGTGTGTGGGGCTCCTGGCGTATATGCTAGGTATCCGCCAGCCTATGGTCACAAGCCCAAACCGCGGTGGTTTTGCGAGAAACATCCCCCAAAACGTCCGTACATGCTTATAAATCCTCGAACTCTATCTTCACATCTTTAACTCATTTTTTCACCCAAAAAAAGGAAAAGGGGAATTGAAAGAGAGCTTAACGGCGTAAGAGTCGCCGGAGCTGCCTAAACCTTAACTCCAAGTACAGTAAGCCTAGCGCAAGTAAAATATAGAATTGCCAGTAGTCTTTCTGAAAAAAGTGTTCTAGCATCCCAACCGTCTCCTTTACACACCCTTAAGTAACCCTTTCCTTCCCCTCTCCCTTCGCGCGTCCCAGGTACTTCCACACTTGTCGTCCGCCTACCCTTGTTACTTGGTAGGCGTAGGGTCCGTGGGGACAGCCCCTGCATTGTTTTCCGCATGGGATGAGTTTGACTATGTGGGTCCCCCCGCCTCGAATCGTTATGGTTTTCTTCTCTTCCCGGTCCCTAGCGTCCTCTAGTCTGTCAAGCGCGTCGGCTAAGAGGTTGTGAAAGTCTTCGATGTCGCTCATAACGGCAGCAATGTATTCAAGGTGGACAATGTAACCATTGTATACGTCTAGCGCCTTCCTAGCCCCTACCTCCTTCGATGGTGTCTCGCGATACGCCGTTTGCATCTCTTCGTAGAAAGTTTGGAGAGCGAACTTTGCGACATTCCATTCGTCCGGCCGGACTGGCGGACCGTACAGACGCTTTATAGCCGCATTCTTACCAACCTCGTCAAGGCCGCCTTCCCCCTGGGGGGTTGGTAAGACCTTCTTATCACTCGTGTACTCTCTCCTCCTTGAGGAACCATATCAATTCATTCTCCAGCGCGAGGCCATACGCCGTTAGTACACCGTGCTTCTGCAGTGTTTCAAGCACGGTTATTAAGCGACTTACGACCTCAAGGGTGGCGGCGGGAATCGTATCGACCACGTCAACCTCAACAAGAAATCTACGTTTCATCCTTCTCAGCCTTCTCCGCCGGGGTTATAGTTTCCTCGTACGCCTTCATCGCTTGGGCTATAGCTTCCTTGCACGCCTTCTCCGCCGGGGCTATAGTTTCCTCGTACGCCTTCCTCGCCGGGGCTCTAGTTTCCTCGTACGCCTTCAACGCTTGGGCTTTAGCTTCCTCGTACGCCTTCCACGCTTGGGCTTTAGTTTCCTCGTACGCCTTCCTCGCCGGGGCTTTAGTTTCCTCGTACGCCTTCCTCGCCGGGGCTATAGTTTCCTCGTACGCCTTCCACGCTTGGGCTTTAGCTTCCTCGTACGCCTTCCTCGCCGGGGCTATAGTTTCCTCGTACGCCTTCCACGCTTGGGCTTT
>Ga0315308_1002699_pt1 | contig 10036 bp, 7 predicted proteins | sample TDP3_MG_FD_203078 | JGI IMG/M metagenome (GOLD analysis project Ga0315308, IMG submission 203078) | Freshwater sediment microbial communities from Lake Towuti, South Sulawesi, Indonesia - TDP3 | ecosystem: Environmental > Aquatic > Freshwater > Lake > Sediment | place: Indonesia: South Sulawesi...
CAACATGATCAAGAGAGTGACCTGGGACATAGACCACACGGAAGTCGTGGTTCTCGGTTTCAATTCTATTCGCTATAGGATGGGCTTCTGATGGATCTGGGTAACCCCAAGCGAGTTCTTGATATGGGTAGAGCTTGGGTCTCAACTTAAGGAGGGGCACTGCCAGCGGATGCGCTAGAATCGAAATTTTCCGAGTCGACTGCAGTAGTTTGTTTCCTGAAATGTGATCCTCGTGGTGGTGCGTGTTAACAATTGTATTCAGCTTTCTTGGTATCATCAACTCTGCCAGTTCCTTCTTCGTGTAATTGCACCCAGTGTCAACAAGAAGGTCGTCAACCAAGTACGCTGACACCCAATACAATGGTAGACCGCCAACACTGTTGCTCATCTTTATCTGAGTGACTGAGTCGTTGATGGTATTTGTTTGAATCAAAGCGATCTCGAACTCACCAAGGGTTTTCAGCTGGACGGATGGATGTAAACCCAGTAAACTCATTTCAGATTCATGTGTTCTCCTTGTAGTTTGAGAATCTCATCTAACATTTCTTGGGCGCCAGTGAGACTATCGACTACTGGATCTGCTAGGAGCGCTTCGAGAGCCTTTTTCTTGGAACCTGTTAAGGCCGCCTCAGCGGTCAAATCTTGGACTGTTGCCTGATTCCTCATTAAACCCGAGATTCCTGAAGGGATTTCTCCGAGCTTCTCACCGTGTACCCCGTTCTTGTCGACTGTCGCAGGACATTCTACAACAAGATCTTCTGGAAGGTTATCAAAGATCCCATCATTGGGAATGTTGACTGACAGCTCGCGATGCTTCGAGTCCGCTATTATCCCTTCAATGATGGGGATAGCACGTTCACCTGAAGGTCGAAGCCAGAACTTGGCAGGTTTCTTCCCTTCAACTATTCTTCTCAGTTCCTTCGGTGCTTCCATCATGAAAAGTTTGTAGTTATTATAGAATTCACGGCAAGCCTTCTGGTCTGCGACTTCCCACGCCCATTGGATGTACTCGCCGAAGTGGGTATCATGTGTGTATGGTAAGTAATTGTAGACTCTTAGTATCTCCATTATCAAGGTAAGTGACCTATCAATTCCATATCTAAGGTCATTTGAGGTACGTATTCTTTCGAAGTAGGCTTTGGCTTTTCTTCTTATGTCAGGATAAGCGTCCTTACCTGTGTCCTTGTATTTTGCTTCAAGTAAGATTCCAAAGTGGTTCAGGCCGCCTGCTTTGATCTCGAAGTTTGAGAAGGGAGTATTGAGCATTTCTGGTAAATACGTCTCCAAGAAACCAATCTCGTGACAGAGACCGATAAGTTTCACTTTCTTCCCAAACTTTCTTTTGACAGCCAGGCAGATTCTGCTCATGGGGTTGCTGAAGTTGATCACCCACGCGTTAGGGCAGATCTTCACGACATCTTTGCAAATCTCAATTATTGGAGGAATGATTCTTAGCGAGTGGAAAAGCCCTCCCGGTCCACCGTTCTCACCGAATATCTGCCTATTCCCATACTTACGGGGAACCTCGTAATCTTGCTCCCAAAGCTTGAACCTGTTACCAACCTCAATAGAAATGACAATGAAGTCGGCACCTTTAAAGGCTTCAGGTCGAGAAGTCGTAGCCTCAAGTGAGAAATCGAACTTCATTTCGTCTATGGCCATTTGGCAGGCTCGGCGAACGGTCTCCAATGAATTAGGATTGATATCATGAAGAACAATGGTTCCGCCACTCAGAACCTTGCTCATGAGAATATCTGCAACTGTTTCAAGACCAAACTGGGCACTACCGGCTCCGACAAGAACTATCCTTTTACCTCTCATACTCCGCGCCTCAATAGCATCCCTATTCTTGCGAGGTCTTACTATACTCTTTATGTCTTATAGGCTTCACCTAAAAAAGGATTACTTGTCGCAAAGACTACATTGATCCCAGCACCCAGACATCACGGCATGTATCGTGAAGACAACTGTTGCAGAAGGATTTCCAAAACTCTCTCCAGAACTTGTTTTGGGATCTTTACTCCTGCCTCTCTGAGTTTCTCGAGACTGTAAGCCAAGGACAGCGGAGCTCTGCGGCTTGACCCGATCCTCATTCGCTCCTTGACTTCGTGTAACAACATGTCCCAGTCTAAGACTCGCTTTTGGAATATGGTTTTCATGTCATCGAGATCCCTTTGATGGCCGTATAGAGAACTCAGGAGGAAAACATCCTGCGGGTTCAGCAACCTTACGACTAGTTCTCCCGTATTTTCCTCCGATTTTTCTGCCCTCTCCAACATGTAACCACTTATGAGGAGAATCCGGTTGAGGAAGAGATCAATAGGGGTCTCTCTTGCGAACCTGACCCATCGTCCTTGGGTTTGGAACGTATAGCCAAGAGATTTTAAGGAATTTACGCAACACTTGAACTGATCCTCCGAAAGAAAAGCCAGTTCTACAACGAACGTAACAGGTTTAATACCTTGGAGGACCAAGCTGGTTCGTCCCATGGCTACGCTCTCAACTCTCTCAGGAATTGCATTGCCAATCTCGGCTAGTAGCCGCACAAGTTGAGGACGAGTCAGCGGCTTTAGCCGCACAGTCTGATCTTCGCCCAATTGTTTTTCACTCTCGTTAAAGAGCAGGGTGTCATACTATTTTTCTAGGCTTCGGAAATGCAATGCCCCGGATCACAAGACTGGTAGGAATGGCGGGGCACTATCTGAGTCGTCACTTACCTCTCGACATATTCTCCAAACAGGTCCGTATTGATGTCTCTTGTTAGGAGCCAGTGCCCTTCATCATACAGTCTGTCAAGGAGTTTCCGCATTTTCATTCCAGAGGAGTATGTTAAAAAGACCTCAACGAATTCATCCAAAGTTGGTGTTTGAGCAGTCTTCCAGAACCACTGATAAGGAACAATACTAACGTCGCCCCTAATAGTATCATTGTACTTCCCAGTTTCCACAAGAGCATCTTTATTTTCCATTCTTGTTTGAACCAGAATACTCCTATCGACTGAGGTCTTCTTCGGAAGAGGTAGAAGATTTTTCGCTTTGAATCCCGCGTGATCCCTTGCAAACAAAGTCACGCCGCCTCCATCTTGAAGCTCTGGATCAAGGTAGCAGGCGATGTCCAGAAGGAACCCCACTTCTTGTAAGATCCCGTATTCCGCAGCCTTCCTGTGCAGGTAAGCGTAGTCCACCTCCCTCCCAGCAGCCGAGAGAACTATGGGCGCAGCGATAACGTGGTGGGGAACCCTGCTAAAGCGAAGAGTAAAAATCACAAGATCTTCGACTGCCAGAGCGGAAGCTTCAGCTTTCCCAAACGAGAAGCGCCTTCCTCTACGGAAGGGATCATTGTCACCAGCCCAGACATAATAACGATCCAATATTCCTTGAAGCTCGCTCATGACGAGCGGGTCGCTGACCAAGTCCTTTCTATTGACGATAATATCAATGGATGGAGCTGCAAGCCCGGGAATGTAAGTTTCACAAGAAAGCCACGGTCCTGCCAGGTAATCATCACTGAACAACACGTTTAGTTGACTCAGCGTAACACTTAATTGTCGGCGGAATAGGTCTAGCCCTGACTCTGTGAGAGAGAGCCAAACTTTTGGTCGACCTCTCTTTCGGGATGCTCCTTCCCCTTTACTTTTGTCTGGATAGGCGGTGATAGCTCCTTTGCTGATCAATCCTTTGACAACCCTGATCAGTTTCTTTTTGCTTACGGGGAGAGCGTTGGCCATTGAGCTGAAGTGCATAGGTCTTACCGAAAGCAGACGAGTGACGAGGAAACTCACTTTGTCGAGCAAAATGGGTTTCGTATCAACCAAGACTACCGTCACCCGTTGGATGTAGCGACATATATGAGTGAGGGATGGAAGATATAAAAGGTTCGGTAGGAAACTAAAATTGCGCTCAAGTGAAATAGGTTCCAGCCTGAGATCGAACCATTCATTTCAGCCAAGCGCTATAATCTCTAGTGCTGTGAGATTTCGGAATCTTCTTGATGCTTCTTCGCCGGCTATCTTCGCCACTATTATGTCGATTGCTTCGTTGAAGGCTAACACAATGTTAAATCCCTCATCACCGATATGTTTCACCGCTATTCTCTCTGCGTCCTCAGATATGTCAAATTCCTTCTCCTTGAAGTAGACGAAAACTCTCCTATCATCCCACTCCATTCTTGGTCCATATAGTTCCCTATGCAGATTTATTGAGTCGGCTATCGAGAGTCCAGGTTTTTCCCTTCGGAGTTCGTCCATGGTTTTCATTCTCTTTCCTTCTATGCGAAAGAGAATGTGCTGGGTGAATGTTCCGATTAGCCAGCAAGATTGATTCCATTCAGCCCGACTCAGCTTCTCGTTTCCCAACAAGACATACTTCCATTGAAACCAGTTAGGAGACGAAGTCTCACCCAGGATTCCGCGCTTCATCACCTCAACAATGGCAACCCGCCATATAAAAGGTGCCAAGAGGTAGTTATTTCAAACAAGCATATTGCACATGAAATCTGTCCATCAACTTATCGACTCCACGCCGACATTCCTGCGGAACCAAAACGAAGAAGTGCTACGAGATTCCCGTCTTAGGACTCAGAATTCTCTTTAAATGGAAGCCGCTTCTGATAGCAGAGCATCTGACATCCGGGAGCGTTGTCCTTTGCAGCGAAAGCCTTACCCTAAAGATGCCCCCACAACTAGCGGGTCGAAATGGGGGCTGAGTGTTCATGTCTGAGCGAGTTCGAGTCCATGGACAACCTATCAGATGAAAACATCGAGAACGCCATATGAGAACTTAGATACGTGCTCAAGAGTACTGCAGAGAAGAATCCCGTGGATCACCAGTTGGTAGTGGTGCTAACGAAAACCCTGAGGACTTCAGTGAGCTACGGATAAGAAAAGCTAAGGGATGGGATCCACGCCTCGGCGGAGCCATAAGGAAGATTGAAGAAGCAGAAAAGATGCTCGGTATTCATCGCCGACACAGGAAGAAGCAAATAGATTAGCCAAAGAAAAAAGGTCTCATTGAAAGACTGAAATTCTGGAAGGAGAAGGATTAGTAAACCCTCAAGAATTCGTCAATGGTTTATTCTCGGTTCCCCTAGTTGAGGCTGCCCTAACAGGAGTAGCTTGTCAGCTTTTCTTGTTGTTGAGTAAATCATTGTTGCGATCGTGTAAAGGACCACCAAGGCCGAAATCGAGTATGCGTAACCATATGGACTCGGAACCAAAACCAGTATGATTGAGGTGAAGTATGGGCTTATCCCATTTGGCACATTAAATGCGATTGATGTTAATGAGTTAATCACTCCACGCCTATTCTCTGGAGAGTGATCCATAAGTAACGAAGAAGTCAGCGGACCGATAATATTCATGAAGTCCTGCCTCGCGATGTACGCCAAAATCGCGAAGTATATGTTCATTTGCCATGGGGCCACTGCGAGATATGCTGCACATGCTATTGAGGAGGCTTGGAATGCAACAATCGTTCCGACCCTTCCTCCAAGTTTCTTTGCTCTTTTTGCTAGCCATGGCGAAAAGAGGCTCCCAACAGCTATTCCAACGTCTCCGAGGATGTTTATGGCATATACTGCTGCTTCTGATAAGTCGAAGACGTCAGACCAGTAGTAGCTGAACATGGGTATGATGAAACCTGCGCCAAGCCCTATTAGTGCATTGATAACTATTATTTTGAGGGCGACATTATTCCTTCTGAGGGATAGAGGTACTCCATTAGCCTGCCTTCCTTCTTCCTTGCCCACTATTTCTATGCTATGTTTTTTCTCGACTGAGGTGTTGTCAATGCTAGTATTGTTTCTTGTGTCGCTGTTGTGATGGTTCGGTTCAGGTGTGGGCGATTTCCTTATTAGGAACATGGGTATTGCTGAAGCCAAACTGAGAACCGCAGACACGCCTAGCATCAGTCTGTAGTAAGTCCCCTGATCTAATACGTGCTGAAACGAAGCAGCGTAAACAAACAGGGCTAGCGTTCCAATGGTGATGGATGTGACATTCGCGAACGTTATGATGCCGTAAGACTTCTGTCTCCTGTAACCTAGAGTGATGTCAGCCACAAGAGACGACTGGGCGGGACCAATGAATGCACTCCCTGCTGCTGACATTCCGGAGGCTATGAGAAGCTGCCATAACTCTGTCGAAATTGTGGCAATGAATCCGCCGAGGGCGAGCAAAGATACGCCGATCCTTAGAACGCTCCTTCTTCCTATCTTATCTGCTAAGGCTCCTCCTGGGAGAAGTAGAAGAGACATCGCCAGGTTAGAGACTAGGTAGAACAAGGCATATTGTAGTTGGTATCCGGGCCCGAAAAGAGCCTTTATGAAGAACATTATGAGAATACTATAGATGCCGCCGCTGAGCCCGCTAAAGATCTGGTACAGGAGAAGCTTGTTCATGATAGGATCCTTCAATATAGACGACCACGAAGAAGGTTGCTCAGACAACTGCGCCGGCGACATGGGCTCGGATCACCTTCTCCTGTCTTTATGCAATTGAAACAATGGGCAAGCGCGGCGTACCGCCAGAAACATGTTTGAAGATCAGAGAAGGAAACTGCAACAACATAATAAGGTTAACTTGTTCGAATCCGCTGACAAGATCTCTGAAGGCGACCGAATCCGTGAGTTAGTTGTATTCTATGTACTATAGTCAGACATATGATGGCCAGAGTGTACTGAACTTCTCTCAACATGTTCAACAATTTCACGATGAGGTTCCTATTACGTCTCCGCTGAATTAAGCTACCGGAAGATTCGGACTGGGACAAGAACCGCTATAATGAGCGTCGGAGAAGATAGAAAAGCTGGCTAGAAAAGCCAAGAAACAACTCAAAATCGCAACGAAACGACTTGGAAAAATGCTCACGTAGGAATTGAACATAGGATCTTCTCTTACCCTTTTTGGTAGGGTTAGTAGACCTTAACATGTTCTGGACAGTAGGTATATACATCTCGGAAGTTTTTGCCAGGCTAGGACGATTTATATATCGACAAATATCATATATATAAGCGAGGTGCGCACTTTGGAAACGAGAAGAATAATATCGTTAGGAAGAGGCTCCTTAGTAGTTTCCTTGCCCAAGTACTGGTTAAAACTAAACGGACTAAAGAAAGGTGACGAGGTATCCCTTACTCTTCAACAAAACCGCTCACTAGTGATTATCCCTGGAACAGGAATGAGGGAAAGCAGCAGGGAAGTTGTCATAGAAATCAAACCCAACGAAACTTCTGCTTCTATCATCAGGAGAATAATCGCCTGCTACCTAAACGGGTACTCCGGCTTAAGGATCGTCTCAAATGACATAATTAATGTTGCGCAGCAGAAAGCTATACGTGAAGCCGCCGGAATGCTCTTCATGAACATAATGGAGGCGACGACCAAAGGCGTTCACATTCAGATTCTAATGGATGACTCTAAGGCTCATGTCAACGCTGGCATACAAAGAATGCATGCCATCTCTGAGGCCATGTTGAGAGATACAATGACTGCGCTCAAGAACTTTGATGTGTCACTAGCTAGGGTCGTATTCTCACTTGACAACGACGTTGATCACTTATCTTTTCTTGAACTAAGGCTACTGAGGAGTGCAGCCATAAACCCAGGGCTGGCGAACGAACTTGGCCTCACTTTTATCGACTGCCTTGACTATCAAACCCTTGTGCATAGGATTGAGCAGACAGCAGATCAAGCAGCAAACATGGTCAGAAACATAATAGTCCTAGAAGGAGAAAAACAGAGAATACCAAAGGAACTCTTGGAACTAATGGCGGACACCGGAAGCAAGGCCTCAGAGATGTATAATAGTGCAGTCAAAGCGTTCTTCGCTAGGGATATGCCGACCTCGGAGAGAATAATAGAACAAGAAGATGACATCGAGAAGGCTGGAAGGGAAATCGCAGCCAAGACTTTCGGCAACACCGAGAATAGTAGCATGGTCGTGTGCTCAACTTGCTCAATCCGCGACAGCATAAGGAGAATAGCCGAGTTTGCAGCAGACATAGCTGAAATATCAATAGACCGCATGTATGAGCTGAGAACACGGGTCGAAGGACCGGACAAGATCCTCTTACAAAAAGAAGCTAAGACCGCAAAGGCATCAGAAGAGAGCTAAAAATCAAAAAAGAAGGGAAGAAGACAATCAAAGTCTTCTTTCTCGGTTGAGACTAATAAATCTTCGATTCTGGATATGTCAGGGTCACTGTGAAGTCTGGAACTGAGAGCTTCTTCTGCAGCAGTTTTCTTGCAGCGTCCATAGCATAGTTGTAGTCGAAGACTCCTTTTCCACTTTCTTTGGCTTGTTTGAGAACCTCGATCTCAACCTTGTGCTTGAGTTTCCCGATTGCGATGGGACCGATTCCATACATGCCGCCTGCAAGTTCTCTCATTTCGTCCTCAGGCTTCAATCCCTCAATGCCCAGCGGCGGAATAGCATTTATGTCTGCAAAGATCTTCACTGGCTCCAACTCATTCAGCATTTGAACGTCCACGAGCTGGGTTCCAGCTTGAGCTGCTGTAAATACTAGATCCTTGTTTGCTGCTACCTCGAACCTTTTCTCCCTTGTGGGAGCAAAGAATCCCTCAACGTTAACGCAATATTTCTCGTAAAGTTTTGAAGCAATTTCCTTTATGTAGGCTTCTCCGTCAGCGCGAGCTGGGTTGGGACTTACGATTGTCACTTCGCATCCAAGTCGGCTCAAGAGAACCGCAGCAACTTTTCCGACTGGACCAGTACCGAAGATTACGCAGCTCTTGTTTCTGATGTCTCCAAGGCTATGAGTTGCTAGTGAATTTTCAGCTTTTGCTACCATGGCTGCTGCTGTTGTGTATGCCCCACTTGGGTCAATGATCACTGGAGCCTCGAATGGTGGAAACATTGCCTGCAAGGCTACTTCAAGAACCTTCTCCGCCTTGTCCGAGTCTTTCCCACCGATGAGGAAACATGTGCGCTTCGCGCCGGCAGGTCCTCTTGAAAGTAGCGCTTCTTGAACTATTGTCTTTGCATCCTCGGCTGGCATGTCACAGTAAGATATTACACTGTCAAAGCCTGCGTCGTACCCCATGCATACATCGAATGGGTTAACCTTCTTGCCATCGCACTCTAGGAAAAAAAGCAAGTAAGGTAGATACTCGGTCGCTTTCTTGATTGCGGGTTTCACCTGAATTCTCACGGATTGCAGGACGTTGTCTATCTTGCTGTTGACTCCAATTGGCGCTTCGGTCTGTACTGGAACAGCTTTCTTGGAAACTGTGAGGACATCAACCTTAACTTTGAGTGATTCCAGTAGTTTTTTGATTCCTTCGACATGTTCGGGGCTACTTATGTGGTAGCACAACATTGAACTGTTTTTCTTGCCATCATATCTCTTCGCGCTTTCAAGGATTCCCATGACGATCCAGTTTTGTCGGGTCGAGAAGTTGATTTCCTTGAGTTCGTCTTCGATGTCAGATTGAAGGCATTGTCCGTAGGCCACCAGGTAATCTTCTCTTTGGGCTAGGCTTTTGTCGCGTGCACCTTTTTGTCTGGAAAGCGTTGAGAGTTCATCGAGGATCTTTGTCCTTATATCAACCTTGCTATTGATGTTAGCTAGGAGATATGACTTCGCATTCTCATCAATGTCAACTGGGAAGAAGGGGACATTATGTTTCTTGAAGACCGAAACCAATGGGTTGGTATCGTAGAATTCCTTAGGCGTGCGATCGCCCAGTTCCTCAGTGGCGAAGGTCGGTTTGTTTCTTCTAATTAGCTCCTCCATGAACTTGGAGAAAGCCATCGAAGGTCTAGCAAGTAGCCTCGTCGGTGAACCGGGAGTTGAGGCTATTGACAGGAACGGCTCATTAAACTCCTTTTCAATCATCATTACACGCAAATCAACATCTTTCAGGGGCTCTATTTCGAGTACTTTCAAGCTTTTACACCTCCATAACCGGTTTTTATGACTCTTTCGACGTGGTATAGTCATGCGCCGCGGAAATATATACGTTGTCGCTATAGTATACTACGGTCTATATATTGTATATATTCACGGCTAAAGCAAA
>Ga0315308_1002702_pt1 | contig 10034 bp, 9 predicted proteins | sample TDP3_MG_FD_203078 | JGI IMG/M metagenome (GOLD analysis project Ga0315308, IMG submission 203078) | Freshwater sediment microbial communities from Lake Towuti, South Sulawesi, Indonesia - TDP3 | ecosystem: Environmental > Aquatic > Freshwater > Lake > Sediment | place: Indonesia: South Sulawesi...
AAGTGACGCCCTTTCGAGTTGCTCATTGCATCTGACAAGAGGATCCATGTCCATCCGAAGACTTCTATGCAATGGACCCAAAGATCGATGAGGGGCCAAGGTTCCTTTGACGACGTGTAAGTCTCGAGAGAGTAGGTCCTCAGCGATGTGGGCGCAGCAATGATTTTCGTGCAGGTACGTCAGTCTTCCTTCTCAGCCTGAATCAGCTCTCACAAAGAAGTATCTTGGCCAAGAGGGCCACTTCTCTGACTGAGGCGCCTCGAAGGCGGTCTTTACCTTCAGCCCGATCTTGAGGTCACTGGGGTCCACTCGAATCATTCCTGGTAGCCTGGCGCCTTCGTCAAGCAAGGCTATGCCTACCGTGTAAGGTGCGAATGACCGGAATGCCTCGGGGGCGATATGGACCACGGAGTATGTCAGTAGTTTTCCAGTCCCTTTCAGTTCTGTCCATTGCACATCCGTTGAACGGCATTTGGGGCAAAGAGCCCTCGGGGGAAGCAGAATCGCTCCGCATGATTTGCATCTTGTCGCCATTAACTTCTTCTGGGCACAGAACTGGTAGAAGCTTTCGAGAGCTGGAGGAGGTCCTGAATCCATGTCAATCTCGCCTCTGATAGATGTGGACAACGCCGGTTGCTCCTGAGCCTCCGATATTATGGGTCAAGCCTGTGCTCGCATCCTTGACTTGTCGCCGTTCCGCCTGGCCTGTAAGTTGGAGGTAGATCTCGTAGGCTTGTGCCGTTCCTGTCGCTCCCACAGGATGTCCTTTGGCCTTGAGGCCGCCACTCGTGTTTACGGGGATCTTCCCGCCGAGCTGGGTTTCGCCCTTCTCAACCAGTCTTCCTCCTTTGCCTGCTGCACAGAAGCCCAAATCTTCGTATGCGACAATCTCCGCTATTGTGAAACAATCGTGCACCTCCGCCACATCGATGTCGCTAGGCGTCTTGTCGGCCATATCATAAGCTTGCTTGGCAGCCAGCCGAGCGACTTGCATGAAAGTTATGTCGTCTCTTTCGTAGAGCCCTATAGTCTCGGTAGCCTGCCCCGTACCGACAATGTCCACTGGCGTGTCAGTGAAACGTCTAGCCAGATCAGGCCTAGTGATGACAAGGCAACTTGCTCCATCGCTGATCAAAGAGCAGTCAAACAGCTTCAGAGGCCACGCTACTGGCCTCGATTCCATGACCTGCTTTACCGTGATCTCACTCTGCATCTGAGCCTTGGGGTTAAGGCACCCGTGATGATGATTCTTCACCGCAACCATCGCCATCTGCTCCTCAGTCGTTCCATATTTGTGCATATGAGCAGTGGCCATCAACCCGAAAATCGCAGGAAACGTTACGCCATGCCATTGTTCCATTGGAAAATCGGAAGCCATAGCCAAGTACTCAGTCACATCAGAGGTGGCCCTGTGAGTCATCTTCTCCACCCCGCCCACTAACACGACATCATACATTCCCGAGGCGATTGCCAAGATGCCACATCTCAAGGCCACACCCGAGGAAGCACACGCAGCTTCGATTCTGGTCGCAGGAATGGGCAGAAGCCCTACCCAATCTGACAACGAAGGCGCGACATGCGCCTGATGCTCAAATGATTCAGACATCTGCCCAACGAATAGTGCCTTGACATCTCTCCTAGGATCAAGCTTCGGGCAGCTGCTGAACGCTTCTCTCGCAGCATCAAGGAAAATCTCTCTTGAGTACTTTCCTTCCAGTTTCCCGAACTTTGAAAGGCCCGCTGAAACTATCGACGCTAGAGGTTTCCCCTTCAAACCCTACCACTTCTGTAGTCCGACAGTAGGACCGAGCGTATAATTCTTTCACCATTGTCTCAAACACTTGTCTTGGATCTCCTTTGAGCACAGCTCTGAGCTTGTCTTGATCGTCGTTCACTTCGGCTGTGATAGGACTTAGGAGAGCGAACAAAGGAGGTGTTCACCGAATTCAGGAGATACACGATCGAGACGTGCGTATCGGTAGGATCGATTCTTGACATCGCTTACTTTAAATCTTCAACGTTTTAGGGAAGATGGATCTAAGGACAATTCAGGGCTAATTTGCCACAATGGAATGATTCTCGTTCCCTTTTTTCCAATACACTCAGAAAATGATCCATCCCTCTTGTTAATAGGCGAAGGAAGCACTTACAGAACTGTGCTTAGAAGGGCAACTACGCGGGGAAATTGATTGGCGATTCCTGAAGTCCGGAAGAGAGAGAAGCAAGGTTCAAAGCCGCTTCTCAAACAGCGCCCCAGCAACTTCGGTTCCGCTAGAACGTCACTAAAGACGCGTTTTCGAAGCTAAGGAAAACCCAAAACTTATCTATGTTCTGCGGACATCTTATAGTGTCCACTTGAAGGTGTGAGATTTTGCCGAAGAAAGCAAAGAAGAAAGCAAAGAAAAAGGTGAAGAGGGCAAAGCCCAAGCGAAAGCCAAGGCCCAAGAAAGCGCCTCCTCCTCCGCCTGAGGAGACCATGCCGCCACCCCCGCCTCTTGAAACTATAGCAGAGGGTCAGCCACCGGTTCTCTAATGCTCCACGTGCCCCCGAGAAGTTTGCCTTCTCTCTTTTCTCCTTTTTGGCAGTGGTATCCCGGTTAGCCCACTCAATCACGAAGCGAAGATGCTTAAATTCGTCTGACCACGCTATTTCTGATGATAGTCTTGGAAGAGGAAGACCGGATAAGAGAGATCAGAAGATACCTAGACGCGACCTTAGAGGAATTTCAGAGCCTAGTGGAAAAGGCAGGGGGATTCGACGACACTAGGATAGGAAATGGATGGCGCCCGGCCGCCATCGGAGAAACCCTCTCCACTGTCGCGCCTATACCGCCCCCCCAGATATTGGAGAAGGTCAGATCTCTGAGATGGCGAGCACTCGGGATGGCCTTGAGCAATTTCCCGAAGGCCAGAACATTCAAGATAGAGTTCGGGCAACCACGTCTCCACTACCGTCCTTACTGGATAGCCAAGGCATATCACGAATGCTTCTTCTTCAGAGGAGCGTCGTATCGAGTTCAGACAAGTGATGATGTAATGGCGGTCGAGGTAGAAGGGAAACTCCGAAACCTCACTCTACGCGATCCCAAGTCTTCCTCATTTCTGGGAGAGTTCAAGAAGAGGCTTGAGAAGGCTGCTGGACTTATGTCAACTAGTCGAAGATTCTTCATCTTGGATGGAGTCACCGAGCTTGCGAGGAAGTACAAGGAAACGTCGCTTTACCTTGATGCTCACGGAAGATACGACCGTAAGATCGAACGTTTCCTGCATCACAAACCTCCGTTGCAGTCCATCTCAGGTCTTGAGCAGCTTCGAAGGAATGATGATTCTGTTGAGATCATGCCCTTACATGAAACAAAGGATTCAGTGATAAGAAGGCTCAGCGAAGCTGTGGTGGAGCCGCCCAAGACATTCACAAGAATCCTGAGCAATAGGTTCGAGGTGACAAGTCTGGCGTTGCTATATTTACCGGTGTATGAAGTCAAGTATCAATACGCGAAGATGGAAGGCATCGCGCGTGTCAACGGCTACACCGGTGAGCTGCTCTCCTGACGGGTGCCTATTCTTCCCCGAAGTCGTAATCCTCATTCCCGTCACGCCCCACGTTGTTGCGTCTACTATTCTTCGCTCCGGCCATTGTTTTCGTTGGTCTCCGTTCTTCCCCAATCCATCTCGTTCCTTCGAACTCGTGTCATTCTAGAGTTCGTGACTCGCTGTTTTGTCGCTCCTTGCTAGCTCCTTGATGCGATTCGCCAATGTTCCAAGATGGGAACATTAATATACCACGTCTTTGATGAATGAGAAGGCGGAGATCAAGATGTCAGTCGGCGAAGACGTGTCAACCTTTTTGAAAACGCTCACAAGACCTCCACAGCTCAAAGTTCTGACATCTCTAGCAGAGAAACCGGCACAGGAGTTCACCAAGACAGAGATCGCAACAAGATCTGGGATCGGCAGAACTACTCTCTATCGGATCTGGGAGGATCTTGAGAAGATGAAGGCGATAAGTGCATCGCGTCAAGTTGGAGCGGTCACACTCTACCGCCTAAATATGACTAGTCCCATCGTGCAATCACTCCTCTCGGTCAGAGAGAAACTTACAAAGATTCAGGATGCTGTGGAACGGATCGAAGAGCTCCAGAAGCTCAAGAAGGCTTCAACAGAGCAGCTCGGAGACCAAATTCCTCCTGGGCCCTCCGTGTTGCTGAAGTTCTTAGACATGAATGCCCGAATCCCTGAAAGAGCCGTTCCTGAAGAGGCCCTGAAACTCAAGGAACATGAAACAAGCATTCTTTCAAATCTAGTCGAGTCCGGCCTGATACAGAAGACGGACGAAACATACAGCCTGACATCACTCGGCAAAATGGCCGCAGAAGGTGCCGCAAAGCTGTGGCGCCATGAGCCAGAGGAATCAACAGATGAGACTATCTCCTCGCTAAGAGTTGCGCTTGGAATTGTTTCGCAGGAGATAGGAAAGATCAGCCAAGAGCTTTCTCGAGAGAAACACGGCCCACGCGGATCAAGGTGATGGAGTTGCAAAGATATGGACTGAGAGAAGGCTTCCCGATTAGGGACAGAACACTAATCACATTGAAAACCGAAGTTGTCAAGCTCTTCAACCTGCTGACTATTGTAAGGAGTGCAATAGGAAATATGAGGGAATTTGACGAGATCAAGCAGCTGCCAGTTGCGAGACTTGAAGAAGCCCACAAGACCTTGAAGAGCTTCGTCGAACAATATGAGAAAAGAAAAGCAATGGCCCAAGGAACCGACTAGGCATCTCTCTCCTTTTTTTTTGCGCGTCTCACAAGACAATTTTTCTCAGATAGGCTGTTCAATGTCAAAACACATAATAGGTAAAGGCCTGAATCCAAACTACGATCGGCTTTGCCCTTCACCAGAAAGGCTCTCTTCACATTTACGGTTGTCCTGTCGATCGGAACGATTTTTCACCTGAGTGTTTTCCCTGCGTCATCAGCAGCTCGGCCTGTGATTGACACCGATAGCCCCGTGTATTCCCACTTGGCCAGGGAAGTATTGATAAGCGGCTATAGCCTTCAACCATCTCTCACCTACTTTCTCTGGTTGCAGAAGTTAGGAGCACAAGGCATCTCATATACGGGGGTCTCCTTCGTTGCGACAACAACTGGAGGCGTTCCATATCCAAATGTAAACATCATTTTGGACGCTCCGCCTATTCTAGGAACCTATGAGCTAACGATTTCAACCTCGTCAGCACTGAATACTGCTGAGGCTAGGTGCCACTTCGGAGTAGTCGGACCCGTCAGGCCCGTGTGCCAGAGAAGGGAAGCCGCGAGATTCGCCGGAGGTGGAATGCTTCCTGGGTCAACGATCAGACTGGATATTCGAAATCCTGCGGACGCACTTGTGAGCAATCTGACGGCGATTGTAAATAGTATGGGAGAGTTTGAACAGACTTGGCCAATACCCAACAATGTCCCGGTTGGAACATGGACTACGTCCGTTGGCGGAATCGGCACCTTCGACAATAGCTTCGAGAGGCATCGTGCAGACGGCCAATTTGGAGTCGTCGAGGCCTCCTTGAGGCTATCCATCCATCAACAGCCATTGCCCCGATATCAACGTACGGAGACCGCAAAGATCGCTTTCTTGGTCAAATACCCAGACGAATCGCCCGTAACAACCATTAGGCCCGGGTCCAGGCCAGTCCTGCTTTCTCACGCAGGCATAATAACTCGTTCACTGTCACTTGTTCTCACTGATGCGATGAACGGCATATGGACGGCAGAATACATCATCCCAAAGAACGAGACTACAGGAAAGAACTTCACATTCGCAGTCTCCTCGGGATCATTCGACGACGGATTCGGAAACAAAGCTCCTTCATCAGCGTTTGTTTCTTCACAGTTCGAGGTGGCTCCGGCTCAACTGAAGCTCGCCATCTCATTGCCGAAGGATACCTTCGAGATTCTCTTTGATTCGATTACGCTGAATGTAACTGCGAAGTATCCTGACGGGTCAGATCTTACTGATGGAAAGATCTCAGCGATCTTCGAAATCGGAGCTTGGAGTGATCTGAGGCCACTGCTATTCCGTGAGAAATCGCGTTGTTGGGTTCTGGCATATTCTCTCACGATCACGGAGATCCAACTGATTGGCACATGGAAGTTGACCCTCTCGGCGGAAGACAGCTACGGAAACAAGGGCGTGGCTTCCGCGGACATAAGTGTGAGAGTGTTTTGGCTATTCGTTGTCGTGGCAACATCAAGTGTCTTTGCAGTGGTTGTTTTGAAATGGTTAGGCGAGGAGAAAGTTCTTCAAAAGTTCATGAAAAAGAAAAGTGTCAAGGAAAAGGCTTCATGAAGTCCTCGTCTCGTCCCCGCGCTCTCAATCATAGAACACATTTGAGAAATACTTGTCTGCGTGACTTGAGTACGTCTCAGATATTTCTTGGCTTCTCTTGGCAAAGTGCTCCTAATCCTTTCGGAAGACCCAACGGGAATGGCGTTAGCTTCCCATTTGAATCAAGGATATGATGTTTTCATGAAACCGAAACTTGAGAGGGGACTTATCCAAGTCTACACGGGAAACGGAAAGGGGAAGACCGGGGCTGCGTTTGGCCTCGCTCTGCGAGCGATGGGCCGAGGATTGAAGGTCTGCGTGATTCAATTCATGAAAGGCGGATTTGACTACGGCGAGTCCCATATGGCAGGGAGGCTCCCCCTGCTTGAGATGGCAGTATATGGTCGAGGGCATTTCATTGCAGATAGACCGACTGCCGAAGACTTCGCTGATGCGAAGAAAGCGTTTGGCCACGCTAAGCATGCCATTCACGGTGGCAAGTTTGACATAGTCATTCTGGACGAAGTGAACGTGGCAATGCACTTGGGTCTGTTATCTGTTGGAGAGGTGACTGAAGTTTTAAGGAATAGGCCCTCTCAAGTAGAGGTTATTCTCACAGGGAGACATGCGCCACTGGAGATAATCAATCTGGCAGACCTTGTCACCGAGATGAGGGAGGTCAAACATCCTTACGCTCAAGGAATCAAGGCCAGAAAGGGCATCGAGTACTAGAAATAGTACGAACGAGCCAGACAATGTGCTTCCTGTTCAACTTGTTGACGATGCTCTTGTTGTGGGCTATTTGCCTAGACCCTAGATACCCCGCATATGACCTTAATACCCGTCAGTCGCCAATTGTCGGCTTGGCACTGCTGAAACAGGAGGCTCTCCTCAAGAAGGATCTGACATAGTCCATTTTCAAGGCTCAGGAGGATTGACGAACATCCGCCGACTTGTCAGCGAGTTCTCATTCATTCGCGGCAACTTTCTAATATTGCTTGTAAGTTGGAGCCTGATGAGCTTTGCTGCCGCCATCCCAGATACCTACTATTCGCTATATGTCCTTGCGCTCGGCGGATCTGCAGTCGTTATTGGCGTCATAGGCTTTGCCTCCTCTCTTACTCTTGGGCTAGTCCAGTTCCCAGGAGGACACCTAGCCGACAAACATGGAAGGAGACGAATAGTAGTCGTAATGACGTTTGCTGTGGCGGTCACACATCTCATCTACGCCTTTGCTCCGTCATGGCATCTCATACTTGTGGCCGGGATCCTACAGAGTCTCTGCCTAGTCTACCAGCCGGCGCTCGGAGCCATAACCGCTGACTCTATTCCCCCCGAGAAGAGAGGTGTCGGCTTTTCTATCCAGACACTGCTTCCGGATTTGACACGAATCCTGGGGCCAACCATAGCTGGCATCCTCTACCTGAGATTTGGCCTGATTCCGGCAGTGAGGATCGGATACGCCATAGCGTTCATACTCTTTCTCGTCGCCGCCATTTCAAGAGTTGGGTTGAAAGAAACACTGAATGAGACTGCAGATAGGCCGAGCATGTCCATTGCTCTCAGCTCATACCTCGAAACGGTCAGAGAAAGCGTTCGTGTGTGGAGACTTCTTCCTAGGTCTGTGTTCAGCCTATTCCTAGTGTCGTCGCTTCTCCGGTTCTTCACTTCGATGTGCTCTCCCTACATGGTCGTATACGCGATGAAAATCTTGTCCATTAGCGGTCTCGAATGGGCGCTTGTCGCAATCGGACTGATCACGACCCGCACACTGTCAGCTCTCCCAAGCGGAAAGGCCATCGACAAGTTCGGAAGAAGAAAGCCACTGGTCATGTCGCCAATGCTAATGCTACCCGCTATCCTACTATTCGCCTACGGAGATTTCTGCAAATTGCTCGTTTCATCGCTACTCATGGGGGTTGCCCAGTCAATGTTCTGGATAGCGGAACCATCGCTTCAAGCCGATCTAGTCGCTCGACAACATCGCGGCAAAGTGATAGCTTGTATGCAATTCGCCACCTTAGTATTGGTCGCTTTAGGTCAACTGCTCGGCGGGATCCTATACAGCTATGTTTCACCAATAGCTCCCTTCGTCGCCTTTGCCTTATCGACGATCCCTCTTTCAATAATGGCAGCTTATCACGTACATGATCCCAAGAGGAGAGAAGACTGAGTGTTCGGTGGAAGCCGGATGCCGGCATATCCCTAGAAGTATTGACTGATGTTTTCGAGAAACGAGATGCAGTATTGCTCTCTCGACGTGAATTAACAAATTCTCTTCTGTTCACGTTCAAATCTTCGAACAAAACCGATATAGCCTGCCCTTCCTAGAGAAGCTCAGGTCTCCCTCCCCTGAGAGAGATCAAATTGAGCGGAGGTGGAAAATTCTTGAAGAGGATAAAGGCACATAACAAGCCGGTGGTTCGATTCGATCCAGGCGAATGGGATCCGGGCCGCCCTGAGTGGTAGACCTTCCCATCCTGTGGGACTGGCGTTGGAGAGGCGTCTCCTCGCCAACCATTATCTATTGATCACAGGAAGAGACTATCTTCAAGTATTCTTCTTCGTCGAATTTCCAGCCTTGTTCTTTAGAGTAGAGTGATGTATGATACCATCTTCGGGGACTTGACCACATCCCCACGACGTTAAACACGCATTTCGCCATACCCGTCCTCACCAAACGGTCATCGAGTGTCATGAACAGCTGGTTCAATTCGCCCGAAGGTACTCCGATCTGGGCGATGAGCCCTTCGAAATCACCATTGACCAAGGCCCCGCGCCACGCAGGCAGCTTGTCCAGGTACTTCACTATAGGTGGAACGCAAGTACTATCGCAAGAAACGGTTACCAGTCCATATTCCTCTGCGCCGATCTTGAAAGGTTTCACCACCGGCCTGAAGACCCTGTTTCTCAGCAATCTGTTGACTTTTCTGCTGACGTAGGCCCCGGATATGCCCAGCGCCTTCCCAATGTCTGAATACGACTTTCTGCAATCATACTCCATTTGCTCCATGATCCGGAGGTCCAGCTCATCCATTTTGATTCTATCTACTTTCGGCTCGAGAATCCGAGCTTGACCCAAAGCCTCACGCTCACTCAGGGCCTTCGCGAGGCCGGCTCCCCAGCTATCCCAGTGAACGTGCCAGACCGATTCGGTTGGGTCCCAGTAATCAAAGCTCATGTTCGAGTAATCTATTGCAGAGGAAACCGTCACAATTTCTGAGGTCAAATCATTCTCTTTGAGTGCTGTGCGCAACTTATGTACAAAAGCTTCTTTCCCTTGTGGAACATCGATGACGATGAAGAAGTCCATAGAGCCGTACAACCGATAAATGGCCCTGCAATACGGCATACGCCATAACACCAATGGGAGTCTATCTGGCTCATCGGTCTTCATAAGAAACAAAAATTCTTCAAGACCCATCGCCCGGTCGTTCGAAAGGACAAAAAATCGTAGACATGCCTTCTGCGTCAATCTCTGCATCATCTTGGTAGTAGTTGGGATGCTTGTACCGATGGACCGGGCGAGTTGACTAAGAGGTGCATCGGGTCTTACCAACAGATTCTTGAAGAGCTCAACTTCCTTCTCCTCAAGCTTGACTCGCACGGGGCGGGCTGCTATAGCATCTAGTATCTTAGTATACTCAAAGAGAGAAGGTATCTGAAGCGAGAGGCGCGTCATCTCCTCCAACCTCGACCAGATAAGCTTG
>Ga0315308_1002704_pt1 | contig 10026 bp, 11 predicted proteins | sample TDP3_MG_FD_203078 | JGI IMG/M metagenome (GOLD analysis project Ga0315308, IMG submission 203078) | Freshwater sediment microbial communities from Lake Towuti, South Sulawesi, Indonesia - TDP3 | ecosystem: Environmental > Aquatic > Freshwater > Lake > Sediment | place: Indonesia: South Sulawesi...
GCCGGCTTCAACAAGAAAGCTACCGGTTCCGCAGAAAGGGTCGAGTACGAGTTCCCCTCTTTTCGGCTGGGCTAGGTTAACCATGCACCTCGCAAGCTTAGCCGGCATAGCTGTTGGATGGAAGAAGACTCTCTTTCTGGGACCTCTCTCAACGAAGGATTTCGGTTTAATCTCGGCAACTCTCAACCCGAAAATGAATCTGTCTCCTATCAATATGCCTACAAAAGTTTTTTGGGGGGTCTTCAGATCGACCCTGAGATTTCTAATCTTCGTGAAGATTGCTCCGCCGATCTTCTGTTCAAGCTTCCATCTACCGATCTCTAGGGCGCTTCTCCTCGGCCTTTTCACTCGGACCGCAAAGCTCTCGCCCTCTTTTACTATCTGACCCATGTCCACTCCCTCTACATTTCCGATGATCTCGTTCAGTTTGGCTTCGCAGTCAAAGAGCTCTAAGCCACATACTCTGGTCATAGATGACCTTGACCTGATGGAGGCTACGGACTCAAGGTTCGACTCGATCCTTAGAACTTGGGGCAACTCTCCAAGGACTTGATAGCCATATCCTTCAGCCTCTAGAATTGACTTTACCTCGGAGAAAGGAAGGGTCGGGTTCTCGCCCGATGTTAAAAGAAAGATCCTAGCCACATTGGTGCTCCTCGCTGTGAACGAGCTGAAAAAGTCCTTACTTCGCGCCTCCTCCTTTTCTATACTCCTCTATCAGCTCTTTAGCTCTATCTAATCTTATCTTCTTCTCCTTAACCATCTGCTCCACGATTAGATCTATGAGTCCTCCCGTAGCTCCAGCTGTGATCGCGACATTCCTCGCGTGAAGCGACATGTGCCCCCTCTGGATGCCCTCGTGGGCAAGCGCCCTCAAGGCGGCAAGGTTCTGAGCCAAACCAACAGCCGCCAGAACCTCGCTGAGCTCCCTAGCAGACTTTACGCCTAGAATCTTCAAGGCTATCTTCGCGATTGGGTGAACCTTGGTAGCTCCGCCAATGGTTCCAACAGCCATCGGCAACTCAATCGAGCCGGCAAGGTCTCCCTCCGCATTCTTCTCCCAAACTGTTAGGGGCAGGTATTGACCCGACCTCGCGGCGTAAGCGTGAGCACCAGCCTCAACAGCCCGATGATCATTACATGTTGCTATAGCAACAGCGATTACACCGTTGAGTATTCCCTTATTGTGGGTTGCACCCCTGTAGGGATCTGCAGCTGCAAAGGCATAGGCTTCAACAATTCCATCTACCACTTCTTCGCCTCCAACAGCCTCTTTCGCAATGACTGTCCATGCCCTCGCTAGGCGCTTGGTTGCGAGATTGGAGACTATCCTGAGGTAGACTCTGCCGCCTGTTATCCTCTCGATAATTGGGGCCACAGCCTCAGCCATTGTGTCGACGGCATTCGAGCCTAAGGCGTCCCTACAATCCACAAGCAGCTCCGTGATAGCCATCGGCCCTGTGCTGGCGTTAATTACCTTCACCTCTAAGTCCTTAGCTCCTCCACCTGCCGAGACGAGCATAGGATCCTGCTCGTTGGATTTCTTCAGGATGGTCTCCTTTGCCTCTAGAATTGCCATTCTAGCTTTGTAGGGGTCTCTAATGCCGACCGCCTGAATCTGCCCGATCATTATCGGCTCGGTACTGCTCGTGAAGAAACCTCCTTTCTCTCTAGCCATCTTCGCCGCATAGCTTGCAGCCGCAACAACAGAAGGCTCCTCTATCGCCATAGGGATAAGATAGTCTTTACCGTTGATCAGGAAGTTCACGGCTATTCCTAGAGGTATAGGGATGGCTCCAATGACGTTCTCAATCATACGGTCGGCCAATTCGAGCTTCAACGATCCAGTGGACTGCAGCAATTCAGCCTCTTCATCTGTCAACTCGGCGAATTCTTTTACGATCTGCAGTCTTTCCTTCGGGTTTAGCTTATAGAACCCAGAGATTTGGGAAGTTTTCATATTGAGTCCTCTTATGAGGAATAATAATTATCGATCGGCATATGAACTTAACGAGTTAACGAGGATAATCTGTAAAGAAAATAGATGGGATAAGACTCTATTCTTTCTTGGTTTCTATCCCTGTATGTCAGTCCTTGATCTCAACCCTCTTAATTAGGGTGGGCGGCATGAAATCCAAGTTGAACCATCGAAGGTTGTCCTCGATCAGCATGGGCGTCTTAAGTAGACCTCTTATGCCGTCAACATGAGCAGCCCCAACAAATGTCAAGATCTTCGGCTTCTCACCGTTGCTGAGATTTCTTGATGCTATCCACGCAAGCCTGGCGGCCATCACGGCGTTCCGCTCATCGATTAAGACTCTCCAGACAGAGGGATGAAATCTTCGCATCGTCTCTATCTGTCTCTTTTGGTCTTCGATGACTCTTTCCTTGAGGCCTCTCTCCCACAGCCACAACGGGTTGTCATCGAGGTTGAAGACCATTCGATATCTTGGACGGGTCAGTTCCTCAAGGGTCATGTTGTCTCTTATCCTTTCTCTAATCTCTTCCTCGGACATGTCTATCAGCCATATGTTAGCGTCTACGTTACCTAAGGCTTCCGTAGCCCCGATGAACTCGCATTTCCCGCGGCAGAATGCGTGTCTTGGGCATGTTGCACAAGTGCTGTTCAGTAGTCTGAAGCGTCTCCAATCTAATTCGATGGCTACGTCCTTAGGCTTGAGTAGACCTACAGCTCGGTAGGCGTCGTTAAGGCTGCGTTGCGTGAAGTGGGCCGTGCCGACGAGCTCAACGTAGTCATTATAGTCGATGTTTCGGATCAGGGCCTGCTGGCTCATCTTTCTGTCACTCAACCTTTACTTTCCAAGCATCCTTCTCGTTCGTCTTTTTCGTCTTTGGGATTGTCACTTCCAGTACACCGTTCTTGTACTGGGCGGATGTCTTCTCAACGTCAATGGTCCTTGTGGGCAGATCCATCGCTTTATAGAATTTCTTAGCCTTGACTTCGACTTTTCCGTTCGCGACATTCAGCTGGATGTCTTCCTTTTCTTCGCCGGGTAGTTCAACGTAAAGCTTTATTGCCTTCTCTTCTTCGAATACATCTGTCAATGGTTCACGAATCTCCTCCATCTCAGCCTTTGGAACGTCGAAAGGTCTCTCCGGAAACGGCAGCCTTCTGAAGGGCTTAAGAGGGTCAAAGGGCTCTGAAGGCTCGAAAGGTTCAAGCGGTGGGTCGGATTCAAAGCGTCCGTAGACCACATAGCCTTTAACGCCGGGTTCGTTGATCTTCTTGAAGCCCCAATTGCCCTTGAGTTTTCCGCTTCTCACAGCCTTTTCAATGTTCTCGATCTCGGCTTCCATATCCTTTGCGAATCTATCGCTGGAACTCTCCATCTCTTTGAACACTTTCTCTATATCGAAGTTGAAAAATGACTCCATTTCACTTCTTCACCTCCTCAGAATCTTTCCAACTCTTCTAGCGCCTCCATCAGGCGTCTTAAGGCAAGGCTCATCATGAACTCTATTCGACCGAACTCTGAGCAGCGGTATCTTCCTTTCTCAACCTTCTCCAAGAGCCCTCCCTCACAGAGCTTTCTCGTGTTCTCCCAGACAAGCTTCGGATTCAAATCCAGTTCCCGCATGAAATCGGCGAAGTTCATCGAATGATCGGTCTCTTCCATCAACCGCTTTATCATCTTCAGTCGTGTCTCATGAGACAAGGCATCGAAGACGCTTGAAAGACTGTCAAAGTTAGTCTCTAGCCTTTCCAACTCTTGTTCCAGCTGATCCCTCGGCCAGTCATCAGGGCGGAGGGGCATCTCAAAGATTACCTTCCCGTCTTCTACTAGCTGCAACTTTAGAGCCAATTCGCCTCACCTATTACCTATTGGTAATATGTTACCAAATGGTAATATATAAAGATTTCGCGTAAGATCCCAAAACGGCAAATTTCGAAAAGAAACGCGTGTCTAAAAATCAGTTAATTTCCACAAAAAAAGATGCTTGCTTAAAAGGCCGGATCTGCCCTATTCTGCATGTCTAGACTTGACTATCCGCCCGGTGAACCATGGGTTGGGACATCCCTCCACATCACTTCCCACCACTCGTCATCAGTTATCGTCTCCGCTCTCACTATTATTTCCAGAATCTTCCTCAGAAGCTCATGGTGCCGTCTCTCATCCTCAAGGATCGCTTTGAGCAGGAAAACGATTCTCTGATTCTCGATGCTTCCGACAACCTTGCTGATTCGGTCGATCACCCTCATCTCGTTCTCAATGTGTCTCTCTACGTCCTTGCGAAACATACCAAGGTTTTCCTCTGTAAGAGCGGTTGAGGGTGTGGAGGCGATCTCTATCGCTCCTCTGTAGATATCAGCGTGTTTCATGGAATCGTAGGCTATCCCGGACAAGATATCTTTAACGATGACGTTCTTAACGCGTCCTAGAGTTTCCTTCACTGAACGGACAATGTTATCCTCTAAAGCAACCTGATCGCGGAAGAAACTGATCAGTTCCTCATTGGACAAACTCATAAGATTACCCCATCTATGATAAAGATTGCCTTACATAATAGTCTTGTGCCATGGCTTTCTTTTGACAATTTAGATTTTCTATCAGCCCTGTTGAGAGATGAAAAGCTGAAGTCTTAACATAGTCTCGTTTTGACTTTCCGGCTTGTTTTTCACCCTATGGCGGACATTAATGTCATTCTACTCTTTTATAAATCCTGAGATAATCATCTTCATAAACCAGCTGCAGACTTCCCGGAACCTCAACTTTGAACAGTAACCTATAGATCATCGTGGTTTTCCCATCGCCTGTGAAATCCTCTTCTGTAAACTCAGACGGAGTGAGGTATTGTCTGGAATCTAATCCACTCACGTTGAAAATCCAGGGCGCCTTTACCTTCTCACTGTCCGTGACCAGAATGTAGTCAGCTCCGTATCTCTCCATAATCGAGATTGTTCTATTCGGATCTGAAGTGGTAAAGGAATCTGCTACATCGACAAGCATCTCATGGTTTGAAAACTCTTTGACAAGCGAGGAATTGGCAACCATATACAATGTCTGAGGCGATGGATTTGCCACAACAGTCTTCCTTTCTGCATATCCAATAACCATGTGACCGTAGTCCCACCAGCATAGTATTGTGGCGTTTTCAGGGGTATTTGTCCTCATCCAATCAAAAGCATCTTTATATTCTGGGCTGTAATATCCCGAATGATTTTTGCCATCCTTGAGATAATTGATCTCACCGTAATGATATGTTCTTCCAGCTAGGGAAGATGATCCCTTATAGACTGTTATGCTTGCGTTGTATTTTCCGCCGAGATCTTCAATATGATCAACCTCTTGAACCTGGTCACCTTTTTTCAAATGTTGGTAAATGAAAACGGAGCCGCTGATTGCCACGATGATTACAGCAATGAGAAGAGCTTTCCACTTCCGTCCCATCTTCCCACGTCTCTCATTCTGCTTGAGAAGTCCCATAATATCTCGAAGTATCCCGTTTAAAAATCAAGCTGGCTATTTTTCTGATCTTACTCATCTTGATCGCGTTCTTTTCTTTTCACCAAATATCGTTTTGGAACTGAAAAGGTCACGCTGACAGCATTTCTACAAAGGGGAGAATACTGATTTATCATAAACGGAGTTTTCGGCGTTGTTGGAGAGAAATTCTTTAAGCGTTTCGATGCTTTTTCCCACTCCGCTTTCGGATTCTACAACTATGACTCTCCTGTAGTTCACGTTTTTGAGAGAGTCAGCAACTTTTTTCCAATCTATGTTGCCCTCTCCGATTCCTAGATGAGAGTCAAAGGTGCCGTCGTTATCGCTCGCGTGTACATGAACGATCTTATCAGAAAATCGCTTAATGAAATCGGAAATTTGACCGTTGACGTTTGCATGTCCAACATCGAGTGTCAAACCCAGATTCGCATCACCGAGGTCTCCATAGAAGCGGACGAAATCATCCACACTCTTCAAGATGAACGGGAATGGTTCAGGAGTATTCTCAATGGTTATCTCTACATCATTTTCGTTTGCCGCATCGAGTAACTCACGGACTGACTGCAGGTTTAGCCTCCAATCCTCTCCTAGACGAAGGTGGCTGACACCTGTCTGCAGCCCAGGATGAAAGACCCATAAGGTGGCATCGAGCTGGCTGGCAAGCCTCATCGACTTTTTGAGCCGCTTCAGCATCACTCGTCTAAAAGTGGGGTTCGGAGAGGCGATATTGACATCAACGAATGGAGCGTGAGCTGTCATGTTGAGACAACGGTTCTGAGCGATCTCCTTTATGACTTTTACGCGCCTGCTATTGAAGGCGTGGTACGACTCATCTAGAACCTCTACATGGCGAACCGCGACATTCCTGAGCTGCCTAATCATATAAGAGAATGGATAACCGAGGCAGTAGAGCATTGACAAGCCGATCTCTATTCTTGGCATATCAGACACCCTTATCAAAGATCAAGAGTACGCTAAGCCGTTTTAGGAGTTAACCAATCAATGAGCTCCCGAGGATTCTCGCAAGATATCCTGACCATTATCGGACCAAGTGGCGACTCCTTTTCCGGCTGCGAGAACGATACGTGTCCGACGAAAGCAACCTGCTTGTTCAGGTAGAAGGTTATCGTCTTTCCCTTCAGACCCTTGATCATGATCCTTCTCGCCGCATCTAGGATTCTCTCCCTTCTAAGAAGATTATGAAACTTCTCAAGCGCTCCTAACCCCTCAGACTTGCCAACGAAGAGCTTCCTATCTCCATCCTCCTTAGCTTCGAGTTTTAGGTCTCCAAGCACCCTGTTAACGGATGTTGCAACTTTCTCGGGGTCTTCTGTTAGATTTACTTCGACCTCAACCTCAACGGTAACCTCACTCGTTTTTCAGAAACCTCCGTAGAATCTTATCCAGTTCACCAATGAGATGGCTCTTTTTACCCTCATTTATGACCATATTGTCGGCTGTGGCGACCACCTCACCCAAGCCAACGCTGAGCTCCCTCTCGTCGCGAGCGACGAATGTTTCCCAATCCTTTGGATCGTCGCTTCGCCGCCTTGACAAGAGCCGCTTGAATCTAGTTTTAGGTGAGGCGTGAATAACGATCAGTGTGAAATTCTTGAATTCTTTCTTGAATTCATCCACTTCTTGAAGGCTCCTTATGCCGTCCACTACCACAACGTCCGAGTTCGCGGCTTTAATCTTGGGAATACACCTCTTAGCCAAACCCGCCGATCCTTCTTCAGCTCTGATCTGGAGCATAACGCTTCCGAGGTTCCTAGGAGTAGGTGCCAAGTTTCTCCTCCTAGCCTCCTCCCGAACCTCGTCACCCATAGCGATTATCGGATAGCCCTTCATCCTGAATACCTTTTCAGCTGTGGCTTTGCCAGACCCGGGCATTCCAGCTATGCCGATGACGATTTTCTCATGCACATCAGTTCACTCAATCTCTTTTCCAAGACGCAGAATATCGTTATCCAAAGATTAAGCTTATCATCTTTCAGATCTTGGATTATTAAGATCGGTATCTATTTAAATTAGTATAGTGACCAAGTGGGACAGCTCACCTAACCCTAGTGAAAGTAAGGAAGCTAAAAACCTTGCGCCTTTAACCCTTTCTGGTCATTGCCTCTTCAAGCTCACGTTGGCTCAACTTAGCTAGCTACCAAAACGTCTCAGTATGAAGTCTTTACATCGACTATGAGGAACTATTAGAACATCGTCATTAAAACTTAGATCTTTTCCCTTCTTGTCAAAATCGAGATAGACTTTCTTAAGATGGTTTGTGACACCAAAAATTCTCTTACAATAATCTTCTTTTGACATAGGAAACAAGTTACTTATGCTTCCAGTTCCAACTTCGGCCCATAGCTTAACATCTTCCTTGTAGCCATTTAACTCGTTGATGAACTGTTCATCTAATACTAGGGTCTCTCCATCAACTTTCTCTTTACTACCTTTGACCCTAACTCCTAACTCCTAACACATCCACATGAATTTGATTCTTTTCACCTCTGAGGGCTCCGGGACCCGCTTCTTCACATTTTGAGATCCCTTCCTTACAGTAAGATAATGAGAAAGGTTTTTAGGCGAAAAAGTTGATGACGTACTAAAATGGTGTCTATCAGCGGGAACAACAACCTTGTTGACTAAAAGCCTAACAACCTCGCAAGCATCCCTGACATAAAGATACGCTCAGAAAACTTAAATTGTGCACACCTCTAGATTACAACTAGAAATCCAAAGGCGGTCATAAGTTGAAATGGAATTGCAAGAAATCAAGAAGCTTCTTCAAGCCAGCAAGGAATTCAGAGATATAGACAACTGGTAATTTAGTAGAATTGGCCTGGGTGAAACAAGACACACATATGAACTAACCAAAGGAAAAAGGAGGTATTTTGTAAAAGAAGTAAAGCCCCATGAAGCGCAGATGATGTACTTTCTGAGTTTCCTGAAACTGAAGCATATCCCTGGGGCAGTTTTTTCAGATCTATTGACAAAGCAGATTCTTGTTAGAAGATTTATTTCAGGAACTGTTCTGAAAAGCAAAAAACTCGATCTTGGCTTGATAAAAGATTTCATTACTCTGCAAAACAAGTTAAACAAAGAAGAATATTTCAGAGGATACAATAGATTTAGCATAAATAACTCCAGTCAAAAAGATGACGGATTTTTTAGAGAAGAGACATCAAGGTTTTTTGTCGAGGGCCCCGAGAAACTCGCAAAGTTGAAAATATATAATCTTCAAATAGTAAACAAATTCTATAAGATTTTCAAGCATCTTGAAAAGAACAAAGAACAGATTATTGATGACTTCTCAAATATGCCATTTGCAAGGCAGCATCATGATTTTAGAGATGATAACATCGTAGGCAAACAGCAAAAATTAGTAGATTGGGGTTCTTCCTATGGTTATGGTCCGTTTTTGTTTGACTTAGCCGCCTATTTGGTCAATGACAGAAGAGGGTTTGAAATACTCCTTAAACATTCTGATATCTGCAAAAAGTCTGACAGAAAAAAGATTGAAAGATGGCTCTATGTTGCGCTTGCAGCCAGTTTTCTGGGATTCCTACAATGGAGAATAGACATAGGTGCAAACTTCAAAAACAAAGAGGAGTGCAGAAAATTCCTTGAGTACGAATACAAACCCTACAAGAAGTTACTAGAGTATAGTTTCATGGGCCCCAAAAAATCCAATTGATGATCACAGCCGAACACTGTAGATGCCACGAGTGAGGCTTACGAGACAAAGCAAGGATGCGTAAACGGCGTCGAGTCAGTCAAAAAGAACGCGCCGATTGCCAAGATTGTAGAAGCTAAGGCATAGAAATCCTGCAAAACTGCCGCGCTTCCCTTTTTTCTAGTCTGGTTTGGGTAGTGGCACGCCTGCGTTAGGATCAACTCTGAGGCGAAGTAGCTTTGCCAATGATGATAATTCTTAGTTCTGAGTACTCCTTTTCGGTATTTTGCTTTAGTTCCAGGATTTCTGAGGCAAGTCTAGTTTTCGTCTCTGGGTCCAGCTTCGCTTTCATGATTCCTTCCTCAACCTTTTGAATGTCGTGCAGCGCATTGCGCTTCATTTCCTCCACTTTTTTCAACGCTTCAACCCTCTTTTTCTCAATGTCTGCCAAACGGTCTCTGACATCCACTTCCCTCTTACGAAGTTCTTCCGATATCTTTGTCAGCTTCTTCTGAAACTCGAAAGACTCGCTCATCCCCACTGTTCCCCAAAATAATGTCTTGCCAATATATAGAATAAGCTTTTCTATCCAAACCAATTAACCGACTAGATAATAGCGCGTGTTGGATTCTCGCGCGCTTTGTACGCGCAAGCTCAAGAAAGCCTTACCTAAACAGTTTTAAGAAGCAATCAGAAAAATTACTTTCCAGAATCAATTTCAACCAAGAAATGCCTTAATGTACAAGGCTGTAAATCCCATATAAAAAGGCCCTTAGTGAGCCTGAGCGCGCATGCGTGTTCCTAAATTGGTATAAAATGGTTTTTATTCTTTTTTTGGGTTTGAAGGCAGTTTTGGGCGTCGCATTTGCGTTTGTTTTCCTTGCAGTA
>Ga0315308_1002705_pt1 | contig 10025 bp, 10 predicted proteins | sample TDP3_MG_FD_203078 | JGI IMG/M metagenome (GOLD analysis project Ga0315308, IMG submission 203078) | Freshwater sediment microbial communities from Lake Towuti, South Sulawesi, Indonesia - TDP3 | ecosystem: Environmental > Aquatic > Freshwater > Lake > Sediment | place: Indonesia: South Sulawesi...
TCAGAATGGATGCTCCGAGAAACTCAAGATAACTCGGCAATACACCTCTTGAGCCTTCGTATACTATGTCACCCATCAAGCTTACAATTCCAAGCAGAAGAATACCCAAGTAAGCGCTCTTACGTCCGTTTTTTGTAGTTTCTTGGTCTTCTTTTTGCAATCAGATCAAGTCTTCTCGCTTTCTTTTGATCCTGACTGTGTTTTCCTTTCAAAATCGCTTCGTGCTATTTCATATATTAAGTGATCGTGCCATGCCACCCCATTTGTTTTGCGAAAACCACTTTTTTCATAGACCCTCATTGCAGCAATGTTATCCTTGTGGGGCGGAACCAAAACCATGTCTGTTTGCGTTTTGGTGAATAAGTAGTTAACCACCATTTTCATCGATTCTGTGCCATAGCCCTTTCCCCAATATCGAGGCAAAAGTTTAACATCGGTCATCACTACGCGTTTTTTGGACGGAGAAGCATAACCTCGACATTTCCAACCACTTCTAACCTTGCCATATCCGCTCTCGCCGATAAGTGTGCCGTCAGCCAACTCTATTATGAACTGAACTTCTTCTGGCTCTTCGGTACTAATTCTTTCAAGATGTCTTTTATACCAATTCTCCATGTTCCAGCCTTTTCCATGTTTGGCACCTGCATAACGCATAACCTTTGGGCTGTTCCACAAGCTCAACAAAAAGGGCAAGTCTTCCTTTTTGATTGGTCTTATTTGCAATCCTTGGTTTTTCAGAAGCCTCACCCTTTTCTATTTTTCAGGACGCTTATTTTGCTTAAGAAGCCGATATTACTCTTATTTAACATTTAATATCTCAATCGACAAGTGCGTGGTTGAAAATGGTTTATGAGGGAAAGTTTTTATTGAAGTTAAAAACTTACTTTGGCACTATTCATTAAAGGATGATTTATTATGGCTTTGCAGAAAGGTGACTTTATACTAGTAGATTACGTTGCTAAGGTGAAAGAAACGGGTGATGTTTTCGACACAACCAGTGAAGAAGCTGCCAAAAAAGAACATTTGTACAAAGAAGGCGAAATTTACGAACCAAAACTCGTAGTGATAGGGGAAGGCTGGGTACTTAAAGCGTTGGATGAAAGCCTAGAAACAATGGAAGTTGGCAAAACAGCCTCTGTTGAAATATCGCCTGAAAAGGCTTTTGGAAGTAGGGATCCTGAAAAGGTCAAACGGATTCCACTAAGACATTTAACTGCCAAAGGAATAACACCAACCCTAGGAATGCGAATTGAACATGATGGGAAGATGGCTACTGTGCGAGCAGCAGGAGCTGGGCGTGTTCTTCTAGATTTCAACCCTCCATTAGCTGGAAAAATTCTAGTTTACGAAGTGACAGTCGAGAAGAAACTGGAAGCCCAACAAGAGAAGATAACAGCCCTCATTCATCGCAGAATACCAGCTGTAGAAGAAAACAAATTCAAATTCAGCGTAAGGGCTAAGGCAGTCAACTTGGAAATGCCTGAAGAAGCATTTTATTTGGAAGGAATTCAAGTGGCAAAAAGAGGCGTAGCCTTGGACATACAAAGATTCTTCCCAGGGATTGCGACAGTCAAATTTACGGAAACTTTTAAGGCAGAAGCCAAAGCAAAAGCATAGCAGTATCCTTTAATCTTTTAGACGACCTCTGTTGTCTCAGCAATCTTTCTGCAGGCTCCACGGTTTAGGCTAAGTTTGTTAAGAATGGTGTATCGTTCAGGTCTTATTGATGAAGCCTTAAAAAGGGCTTCTACAATTTCCTCTTTTTCTACATTGAGTTCCTTGGCGGTTGTTGGCGCACCTAACTTTCTTAGAGTATCCTTTATGCGTTTCCAGTTTGCCTTGTGAAGGTAGGTCATAAGTATCGTTCCAACACCGCATTGTTCCCCGTGCAGAGCATGGTTTGACCTAATCGTGTCAAGCGAGTGGCTGAAAAGATGCTCCGAACCGCTGCAGGGGCGGCTGCTTCCAGCAATGCTCATGGCCACTCCACAGCTTATTAAGGCTTCCAAAAGCACGCGCAAACCTTCCTCGCTTTGAAGCTTAATAAGCTCAGCGTTTTGCATTACAAGTTTGGCGCTCATTAGAGCAAGGCTGGCGGCATACTCCCCATAATATTCATTTTTCCTTTCGTGCGCCAATTTCCAGTCCCTGACTGCTGTGAATTTTGCGACTACGTCTGCGCAACCACTTGTAATAAGGCGGCGGGGTGCTTGCATTATTATACTTGTATCGGCTATGATGGCTATAGGCGCTTGAGCCATAACAGAGTACGGTTTTTCGAAACCCTTGATGGAGGATAAGGGGCTTGCGATTCCATCGTGTGATGCTGTGGTTGGAACGCTGATAAATGGGACTTTTTCGCGAGCGGAACTCAACTTCGCCACGTCGATTTTTGTTCCTCCACCAACCCCAAAAACAACCTGTGGTCTCAAAACCTTTATTTTTTCTTCAACAGCGTCTACATCCTTGACAGTCGCTGTCTTAACTAGAAAAGCGTCAACTCTCATTCCTTCTTGCCCAAGAATCTCCCGAATAGTCTTTCCAGCAATATCATACGTTTTCGAACCTGCAATTATCAGCGCAGATTCTGTACATCCCAATTTTCGAGAGATTTCACCCACACGCTCTATCGTCCCATTTCCTACAATGACTTCTCTTGGAAGATGCATGTGATGATTTTTCAGAGGCAAATCAACCACTATTCAAGCTTTTGGGGATCTTTATTTTTATAGGGATGTATGTTTAAGGCTTTTTAATAGTTTTTATAGACTTCTCCCGCACAACCCCTCTCTTCTACTTGTGATTAACATCCAAACTTCCAAGGGGTCTTCAGAATTTCTCTGGGGTCTTTTGAATGATGCGGTGTTATTACAGTTCTGCAAACATAAAAAGCTGTCGTGAAACAAGCGATTCCGTCTGCGTTGAAGGCATACTAATAGGGTTTTGGGAAGGTGATGGAGACGCATTTACTCTTCCAATTTTGATTCTGCAAAAAAGTTTGGGGAAAGTTATCCCTCGGGGAAGTTGGCGACTCATTATAGCTAACGGCAAAGCGTATGAAGCGATTTAAGCTTCTATTTTGCATTTGCTGTTTGCTCATTTTGCCTATTTTCAGTTGAATATAAGAATGGGTGAAATGGAATTTAAGGTTCTAAGTACCCTAATCAGAAATCTAGGCATTGTCGTTACGTTCATACTTGAAATTAAGAGCTAGCCTTAACATTCCACTGAGGAAAAAGTGTAGAAAAACTTTACGCACAATTGCTTAAAAGAAAAAAATCGACATACTTCCTCCTCGCGGTATGGTTGTGAAGGCCAAAGATGTCATGGTCAGAGACATTGTCAAGATAAGCTCTTGCACCTTGGTAGATAATGCTGTTAGAGTGATGAACAAGGAAAGTATTGGATGCCTTCTGATTGTTGACAATGAAGAAACTAAAGGAATCGTAACTCAGAGAGATCTTCTCGAAAAGGTCTTAGAGAAAGCTAAGGATCCTACAAAACTTAGGGTTTCGGACATAATGACGAGAAAGCTAGTAGTTGGAGACCCCGAAATGGAAATCCAAGAAGCTGCAAGATTGATGTTCAAAAGGCGAATCAAAAAACTTCCAATGGTTGAGGACGGAAAACTGGTTGGATTGATCACTTTAACTGACATTTCCCGTGTAGTTGGTGTAGACAAAAAAATGATAGAAATTGTTGAAAGACTCTCTAATATGCACGCAATCTAATGAAAGCGCAACCTTCTGATGTCTATCACTTTTGACTTTGCATATGCGACTAATGTATTTGTTATTTTGTTTGCACTATTGTTTTTTAGGGCTCTTGGTTCACTAAAGAAACTGTTGAATATTGCTCCAAATGGCATCAGGTTCACTTTCGATATTAGATATTTGACATTGTTTGGGCTCTTCGTTTAGCTATCGAGAAGAATCGGAAAATTGATGACGTCTTCTCGAGGCTGTTGATGAAACAAAGAGAAAGAACAGCCAAAATCGAAGCAATTCTAGATAAACGTTCCTAGTTTCCTTTTTCTATTCGTTCTTAATTATGACAAACAAGTTTTGTGATTCGAAACCGTTCAAGTACGAATAATACACCGCAAGAGTAGCTGCTTCAGGGAAAGAAATGCGTCAGTTCATAGAGGCTGGTTTCATATACGTCTTAAGGAGCCGGACTATGGCTATATCACGTGTATTCATTTCGATAAGCTGGATCACCTAAGTTTTTCTCTTGAGCCTTCGTACGTTATAGATGAAGACGATTACTAGTGTGATCATCAATGCGCCAAGGATCGTTGGAATGTATAATTCCAAGAGTTGCAGACTATCGTAGGCCATCTTTGCGGTTGCTATTCCTTCAGTCTTCGCCTCAGCTGTAGATCCGTATGTTAGATAAACGAATGGAAGTTTTGTGGTACCATGAGTGATAATCCAGTTTAATGTTTCATTTTCAGTATATGCAAGCAGTCCTGAAACAGGTTCGATTAAAATTGATCCAGTTGAAGTCAGAGTAGAGTTTCGAAATATTTCTAGATTTTCAATCCACAGAAATTTTGTTATTGTTTCGTTTACGAAGTACTTGTAAAGCGTTACACCTTGTTCAACTAAACTTTCCCTAAACTCTAGAGTGCCTGTGATGTTTAAATTCTCAAGCCAAGCTTTAGAAATGTTTTGTCCAACTTTAAGGTGCGATGGATAGAGGGGATAGTATCCCTCTCTAGGTTTATCAGCTTCGGCGGAATCCTTCACATTCTCCAATGTGAACTTGTTGAACACGTATGTCGAGTTTATGGAAAATGGAGCGGGTAGCGTCTCTCCACTGTCTTCTCTAATCATGGTCGCGTCTAAACTCAGAGTTATTTTTTGTCCTTCGACTTTTATGGTGTATATATGTGCTGTAACATTTATCGGGATCTCCCACACACCACTTCTGTTTATTACGGAGTAAGTACCTATGTATCCTTCCTTTCCAAAGGTGCCCACATAGCTAGTTGTCAAATCTATTTTCTCCAATTCTAATGTTATCATCAATGGGGCGAGGACCATACTCCATATGGGTATAAGCAACACTATGATGAGTATTCCAACAATCAACGCTATGCTAGACTTGTGTTTTAATCCGGACAATCTTCACACGTTCCATTGATTCACAAACTGGTTTCTTATGCCTTTCGCTTGTGTTCACCGTAAGACAGTCACCGAATACTTATAAGTGCGCCCACGAACATATAAAAAAGGAGAAAGGAGTAAGACTGGAATGGCAAGGAAAACTGTTCTGGAGGCCGTAGCTCTATCTACGATCTTGTTTGCTTCACTCACATATATCCCACATGCATCATTCACATCAAATGCTGAATCACACCTCTACATCGTCATGGGAGGTACTTTAAGAAGCAGCACTCAACTTGGCACGTTTCCAAGGACAATCGACACTATCCCGTTCGCTTCGCGATCACCAGACCTAAGTCCTACTGGTTCTGGTCAACAAGAGATAACGTTCAGCGATCCAGATCCCGAAACCGGAATAATAAACTTGACCGTCCAGTCCGCAAGTTACGTTGGAGTAGAACATATCTTCTATGATCCAGGCTCATGGCTCTGGTACAAAATTAGCGTATCGATGGATGCAAATGGATACGGATGGCTGTTCACGGCCACTGGCACAACTCCCATTCTTGGTGATGTAGACTGCTATACACACGGCAATAATAGTGGCGTCTACTGGGGCTCCGAGTCTCCATTTGCTGGTCTAAAGGCGGCTGGTCCCGGGGAAATGCCAGATCCTGGCCCCGACGGCGTGGCTGGTACAGATGATGATGGCTTTGGAGACGGCACAGCAGATCCAACAGGCGCATCTGTACTTTACATGCCCACCACATTACACACATCCTACTGGATGGGTGCAGGATGGATTGAGTTGTTTTCAGCACCTTGGCCACAGGTACTTACAACAGGAACTGCTTATGGTGTTGTAATCGAGCCAGCAAGCATGTTAAATGGTGTGAACTACACGGCTAAAGGAGAGGCATGGGAGTTCCTTGCAGGTTTAGATCACTCTGGGGAGGATGTGGATTGGGATCATCCATATTGGAATGCTTATGTAACCTACGCTTGTTCTTGGTCTGTGCTTGATGTGTCAACAGCTCTAGGGGATTTAGATGTTGTGTTCGAAATCGTTGAAATGAAGGTGAGAGAGGATGTCGTTATCGCTGACTTAAATTGCGACGAAACCGTTAACATCATGGACATATATACGTGCGCAAAGGCCTTCGGAGCCAAAGATGAAGGGCCTGGGCCTGACGGTCTGTGCAATACAGGAGACGATAAGCCTGTTGCAGACCAGGGTTTTGACGGGAAGGCGGATATTGAGACAGATGGTGTGATAAACATAAGAGACATATTCATAATCGCCAAAGACTTCGGGAAAAAACTTACTCCGACTAGGTGAACGGAATCGACCCGCCAGGAGAGCTTCGGGGTTTACAGGTGCCACCCTTATATAATATGATCTGATTGTTCTTGAGTGCGCTTACTTGGAATGTTTTTTCTGAATTATCAGAGAGAGAAAAGGGCCATGAGTTCCAGACATCTATTACAGAGAATAGAACATGATTATGTCTTTCAAAATGAGTCTTGTGGAGAAATCCTGTTAGAAATTATTTCTGTTCCAAACACCTTATATGGATTTGGCCGACGACTGTTTTTTGTTGTGAACTAACTCTAGTGGTCCTCAATCTGAAAGCCTTTGCTTTATTATTGTCTTTTTGAACCGTAATGTTAATAAATCTCATGGTTATGATAACATGATGCTACTTCCTAGCGAAGTAATTCCGCGTGCATTTAGGTTTTGGGAGAAAAACGAAATGACAAATAATGATGTAGTTAACCGATTAGTGTTAAAGGGAACAACAACCATTGGAGTCGTTTGTAAAAACGGCGTGATATTAGCATCTGATACGCGTGTAACCATGGGCTTTTATGTAGCCCACAAACAAGGGAAGAAAATATACAGAATAGATGATCACTTAGCTATGACCATAGCTGGAACGGTTGCCGATGCTCAAAGAACCGTCGATATATTGACTGCGAATGCACAGCTTTACAAATTGAACATGAGCAGACCAATGCCTGTAAGCTCTGCGGCGAGACTCATTGCGAACCTGTTATTTTCATCTAGATATGTGCCATTGCTCACGCAGGTTCTGATAGGCGGAATGGATGAAACTGGATCCCATGTGTTCTCACTGGATCCCTTTGGCAGTTTGACAGAAGAGAAGTGCGTCGCCACCGGTTCCGGTTCGCCAGTAGCCTATGGTGTCTTGGAAGATGAATACAAAGAAAATATGCCTGTCAAGGAGGCTTTAACGGTAATTGTCAAGGCTGTCAATTCTGCTATGAGACGGGACGCGGCAAGCGGAGACAGTTTTAACATTGCAGTAATAGATGAGACTGGCTATCGAGAATTAACGGATGGGGAGAAGAAACAGCTTCTAGCAAATTGAGGAAGTTAAAATCGTGGCGCAAAGCTCTGAAAGAGACAAGATAGAAATAAGCCAATATATTTTGGAACACGTTCCAAAAGAAGCAGAAGTGACAAGAATAGAATATGAAGGACCTACCCTCGCAGTCTACACTAAAAGACCAGAAATCTTGGTTGAGCAAAGCAGTGCGATCGCGGACATAGTTAATATCATAAGAAAGAGGATAGTTATACGATCCGACCCTTCAGTTAGGCTTCCGGAAAACGAAGCTGAAAGAATGACGCACGAGATCATCCCGACTGAAGCAGAAGTGACGGACATAAATTTCGACCCGAGCCTCGGCGAAATAATAATTGAAGCTAAAAAACCGGGTTTAGTCATCGGAAGAAACGGAACGGTCCTCCAAGAAATTATAAAGAAGACTAAATGGCGTGCCCATGTTTTGAGGAGTCCCCCACTGCGCTCCAAAATAGTAACCCACATGCGCCATTACCTTCATTCGGAAAGCAAAGAAAGAGAGAGAATACTTCGTACGATAGGTGAAAGAATTTTCAGACCTAAAACGTACGAGGTTGGAGACGTACGGATTACAACACTTGGAGGCGTGCAAGAGGTTGGAAGATCAGCTTTTCTTGTTCAGACTAGAGAAAGCAGCGTACTATTAGACTGTGGCATCAACCCTGGTTCTTCAAGGCCTTTTGAGGCATTTCCGAGATTTGATAACCCAGCGTTTGAAATCGACTCCTTAGACGCTGTCATTATGAGCCATGCTCATCTTGACCATTGCGGTTTGGTGCCATTCCTTTACAAATATGGATATGATGGTCCGATCTATTGTTCCGCCCCAACTTCGAATCTGATGACACTGCTTCAACTGGATTATCTGGATGTAGCAGGGAAGCAAGGCATAACGGCGCCTTACGACCAGAAAGATGTCCGCGAGTGTGTTTTACACACGATTCCTTTGCGGTATGGTGTTGTAACAGACATAGCTCCAGACGCTCGTCTAACACTACATAACGCGGGTCATATTCTAGGTTCCTCAATGGTTCATTTACATATAGGCGAAGGTCTGCACAACATTGTTTACACTGGCGATTATAAATATGCAAGAACAATGCTCTTGGAAGCTGCAACGACGGAGTTTCCAAGAGTTGAAACAGTGATAACTGAAAGCACTTATGGAGGTCCAGATGATGTTATGCCTTCACGGGTCGAAGCTGAGGAGCGTTTAACAAGCGTTATAAATGGAACCTTAGAGCGCAAAGGCAAAGTTCTAATTCCTGTGCCAGCAGTGGGTAGGGCCCAAGAAATAATGCTTGTCATTGACGGTTACATGCGACGTGGACTAATGAAGGAGGCACCAGTGTTCATTGAAGGCATGATTTCAGAGGCCACAGCAATTCACACTGCTTACCCAGAATACTTGGGTAGAGAGGTTCGCCACAGCATACTGCATGATGGAGTGAATCCTTTCCAATCAGACTACTTCACGATTGTGGAGCATCCGAATGTTAGACAAGATATAGTAGATGGCGAACCATGCATTATTATGGCGACTTCTGGAATGCTAGAAGGCGGACCCGTAATTGAATACTTCAAAAGTCTAGCGGAAGATGAAAGGAACACGGTAGTTTTTGTGAGCTACCAGATTGAAGGAACTTTAGGAAGAAGGGTGCAGAAAGGTTTAAACGAGGTCACCATGGTTAGCAGCGAGGGCAAGTTGGACGTCGTGAAAGTTAGATTGCATGTGGAATCAATTGAAGGTTTTTCAGGGCACTCAGACAGGTGGCAGATAATCAATTACGTAACATACTTGAAGCCGAAGCCTGAGAGAGTTATTGTGTGTCATGGTGAAAAAGCAAAGTGCATGAGCATGGCAAACTTTATTCATCGGAGATGTGAAATCCAAACACTTGTGCCGACAGTGATGGAAACCCTCAGGCTGCTGTAGGTATCGGCTCATCTGACACTGGTGTTTTCTCTCGCCAAATCCTCACGCCTGGGGGACAGATTACTACACGCTCCTCCCCTAGTCTTGCGATGTCTCCACCGACAGACTCAACGAATTCGCATAACTCGTTTATGGCTCGTTTAACATCATCAATGCCTTTGTTTGCGAGAGGAGTTATCCTGAGAATCATGATATTTCCTGATGTTACTTCATTTTTCACGGCGTCCAAATCGGATAAATCGCGAAGAGGCATGGCCTTCAAATATGTTTTGCCAGAAGTGCTCTTAAATTCAACTTCCTTCTCGACTTTCTTGGATTTGCGGAATATGCCGCTTAAATCTGGCAAATTTCTCCTCTCTAACACCTTTTATTTATTCTTCAACAGTTTAAGTGTTTCTTAATTTGGCATCCGAATTGTTAATACAGATTGATTATTAAAGTATTTTATGAATTTAAGATTCAGATTGAACCTACACTAACCTTAGCCGTTAGCTTCTTTATGAAGTTCCATGTTTTGTCGCCTACAAAATGAATGTTTTTAACAACAATACCTTGCTTGACGTTTTTTGCATTATCCGCATCGTATAT
>Ga0315308_1002707_pt1 | contig 10022 bp, 9 predicted proteins | sample TDP3_MG_FD_203078 | JGI IMG/M metagenome (GOLD analysis project Ga0315308, IMG submission 203078) | Freshwater sediment microbial communities from Lake Towuti, South Sulawesi, Indonesia - TDP3 | ecosystem: Environmental > Aquatic > Freshwater > Lake > Sediment | place: Indonesia: South Sulawesi...
GTACCTCACATTCTCGACGATCTCCCTGATATCATCCACGAGGGCATGGGAGGCGCCGTCAATCTCCAGGACATCCATAAATGATCCTGCGAGGATCCCCTGGCAGGGTTTGCAGGTGTTGCACGGCTCCCTGGACGGACCTTTATCGCAGTTCAATGCCCTGGCGAGTATGCGCGCCACCGAGGTTTTACCCACTCCCCTGGGGCCGGCGAAAAGGAAGGCATGGGCTACCCTGCTTTTGGCAAGAGCATTCCTCAATGTGGTGGTAACATGATCCTGCCCCACAACCTCTTCAAATGTCCTGGGCCTGTATTTCAGTGCGAAGACCTGATAAGCCATTTTGTTGTTTCCCTGATCGTTATTGCCGATAGCCAGGAATTCCTGCGACCCGGGATAGAAACGCTACCGCTGCTTCCTTCCGGACCTGACGGGGTTTGCGGCTATTCACAGACACAGGCCCCGGCTATCAGCACGGCATGGATCATAGCACGAATATTCCTGCTATAATATACTCAATTCAATATGATCAAAATTAGAATCAGAATGCGGTTTGTAGGGTTCAAAAAGGTTGCCAGAGATGCCTCGACAAAGAGCGAAGAATCCATTCATATTTAAATCCACGACGAAACTGGTCGAGTTTACCGGCAGAAAAGCATCTACACTCACAGAGCTGCTCAACGGGATAAAGGAGGTAGAGGGGTCCGTGATCTTTTGTCACACCCTCCATTTCGTCTTGCGATATCAATTCATACCTGAAGAGCCCAGAAACGACTTTGCCATCTGGGTATCAGAGACCCTCAACGAACTTGTGCTCGGAGAGGTCCTCAACGGCATAGACCCGACTGAGTTCAATACGATCAGAGAGCTGAGAGAAAAAATCGTCCAGGAAATCGAAGAGTATCTCTCTGTATCAGGGGATTCGCGAAGCGCTCCGGAGGGCGAGGAGTTTCATTTCTTGAAAACGAATTCGTTTATATTTCCGACAAAATTTACGGCCTATACCCTGGAAGATTTTACCAGCGCCCTGGAGCAGGTCGGAGAACCTTCCATTTACTATCATATATTCGAATCCAAGCTGATTAAGGAACAGAAAGAGAACGACTTTGCCCTCTGGCTGAGAGAAGAATTGCATCTTCCCTCCTTGGCCGGGGCAGTGTCGCGCTTTGACATATTTTCCGGCTCACTGTCTGACATACGGCATGAGTTAATCGGCATCCTGAAGAAGTATCGGAGGAGCAGCATTTTCGAAAAAGGCAAGCAACTCATAGCCCGGCTTTCAGGGTTATTTAGAAGACAATGAAAATCGAGAGATACAGGGATATCGTAGGCAGCCACACAATAGACGAGCTGTATATTCTTGCTGACAAACTCAAGAATAAAACGATCCAGATGATCAACTCCACCGCTGTAGGCGGCGGTGTTGCCGAGATACTTAATAGAATGGTTCCGATGATGAATGACATTGGGGTCAAGACCTATTGGGATGTAATCAGGGGTGATGAAGATTTTTTCCAAGCAACCAAATATCTTCACAATGCTCTTCACGGAAAGGAGTCTGACACCCCGGAGGGAATGCACGAGGTATTCCTTCAGAATACAAAGAACAATATCGAATGGTTGAAGTTCAACGGGGACATCATCGTCATCCATGACCCCCAGCCCATAGGGCTGGTTCAGGTAAAGGAGGGAGTAAATGCCAGGTGGATCTGGCGCTGCCATATAGATGTATCCTCACCGCAGCCCTCTGCGTGGGATTTTATTCAACCCTTTGTGGAAAAATATGATGCTGCTGTATTTTCTGCGCCACAGTTTTCCAAACCAGTATCCATCAGGCAGTTTCTTGTCGCCCCATCAATAGATCCCCTTAGCGACAAGAACAGGGAACTGCCGAGGGAATTCGTCAGGGCTGCTCTTGAAAAATATGGACTGGACCCTGCAAGGCCGATCGTCATGCAGGTATCACGTTATGACAGGCTTAAGGATCCCATAGGGGTCATTCATGCCTATAAGATGATCAAGGACAATATTGATTGCCAGCTCGCCCTCGTAGGATCCGGAGCATCCGATGATCCAGAGTCCTCGGAGGTGCTTAAGGAGGTTCAGGAGTTGGCCTCTGATGACCCTGATATCCACATCATTTTTTTGCCAAGCGGGCCCAAAGTGAGCATAGAGACAAATGCGCTTCAGCGCGGGGCAACAATCATCCTCCAGAAGTCTCTTCGTGAGGGGTTCGCCCTCACAATTTCCGAGGCGCTATGGAAGGGAAAACCGGTCATTGCAAGCGCTGTTGGGGGCATCCCTTTGCAGGTAAAACATAATATCACCGGGATACTCGTTCACTCTGTGGAAGGTACGGCATCTGCCATACGCAGGCTCCTTCAGAATCGGGAACTCGCACGCAAGCTTGGGTTGAATGGCCGGGAATTTGTCAGACAGAATTTTCTCATCACACGGCATATGAGAGATTACCTCATGTTGTTTCTGATTGTTCTTGCAGGAAAATCAGGCGTCATTGAGATATAAGCGCAGGAAAGTCATAGAGATTCACAGCATGAGGATGCGTAATATATTTAAGCCGGCAGACCCTTTTATTTAAGACTGATATTCGGAGAGCGCTTTTATCCTCTTCAGCATGTTGGGATGGGTGCTCAACACCTCCATCATCCGGTCTGCAAAGCTCAACCGAAGCTCCTTTGAATACAGGGCCTGTAGCTCGTCGGAGTCTATTGTCCCGCTCCTGTCAAGGTCAATCTGCCTCAGCTCCTTTATCTCGTTCATTGCCCTTGACGGGTCGTTCACAAAGAAGGCCTTCAGGCCTTCCACATCCTTGACCGCCTCTTTGTCCATCCTGGCTGAGCCGTATACGAGCTTATACAATGCTGAGGCCAGAGACGACGGGCTGTTACCGAGGAGAACAGAGCCCCTGTCAGCGAAGTATTCCCTTATCCTCGACGCATACAGAACGAGGAGGTTTGTGATGAAATAGAACACGAAGGCTGCAAGCCCGACAAGGGCGACATTCGCTCCTCCCTCCCTCCTTCTGCCGTATCCCCCAAAAAAGAGGAAATGCCATGCCACCCGATATAGGAGGATGGGAATGACGGAAAGCAATGTTATCGTCAGGACATCCCTGTTCTTCAGGTGGCTGATTTCGTGCCCAAGGACGGCCCTGAGTTCATCCCTTGTGAGGAGGCGCATGATCCCCTCTGTCACACAGACCCTTCCGTCATTCGGGCCCCTTCCAAAGGCAAATGCATTGGGGATAGAGATTGAGGCGATGCCGACCCGCGGCTTCGGAATCCCTGCCCTGTGTGCGAGTTCCGCAACCATCCCGTGCAGTTCAGGTTGGCTTTTTTCGTCAACATACCTTACCTGCATTGACCATTCTACGATCCGCGGTCCGACCATGTACTGGATGAGCATGAACACGAGGGAGAGCACCAGGTAGAAGTAGAAGCTCCCCATGCCCATGGACGCACCGATCATCGTCATCACCGCATAGATGATCCCGAAGAGAACGGCCAGCAGGAGATACATCCGTAATTTCATGTGCCACATATTATCACCTCTCTTCTGTAATTAAGCCCCCCATTCCCCCCAGAGGGGGCAGTATCCTTTATTTATTCTACCATATTCGCTCTTCACTCGTGACGACTGTCGCAATCGTCTTTGATGAAGTTCTTGGAGTGAACATATTAAGTTTTTCAATACATCTTGTGTCGCCTCCAGATGCTTGGGGGCAAAGATATAGAACATGTGATTAATCACTTCTCTGTCCGGCCGTGCGAATACAGAGCGCTTGCCTCTCTCATTGGGCATGGTATGATTAAACCGTACCTCAACGACAAAGGATCTCGATGCGCATCACCCTGAGACTGATAGTTTCATTAGTAGTTGTATTGTCCTTGGCCGCCTCCCTGTTTGCATGGTACCAGGTGCGAAGCGAGCGGGCTCGATTGAGCGAGGAGATCGACCGACGGGCAAGTATCCTGGCCGAGAGTCTCCAGGAGACAGTGGAACCCTTGCTGACTGAGAGGGCAATCTCCCGCCTGCAGAAGGCCGTAGAGAGGTTTACCAAGAGGGAGAGATTGGCAGGGGTCGCCGTCTACACCCCCGCGGGCGAGGCATTAGCTGTTACCCCCCAGATATCTTCCAAGCTGCAAGACGCCCCTGCTCTTGTGGGCCAGGCCTTCAAGACCGGCAGCGCCCAGGGGAAATTTATGACCATTGGGGGGAAGATGACGCATGTCTATGCCCTGCCCCTGAGCCGGGGTGAATCTCCAACTGAAGCCCTGATGATCGTCCACGATACAGATTATATCCATACCCGTCTGTCCTATATCTGGCGATACAACTTCCTGAGGCTCTTCGTTCAGGCCCTTCTGATCTCTTTGACCACCCTGCTCATAGTGCGCTGGAGCATCGTGGGCCCCATTGCCAACATGGCCGAATGGTTGAAAAAGGTCCGCTTGGGGGAGGCCGCCGGGCCCTTCACTCTCATGAAGACGGATCTCTTTGACCCGTTGAGCACGGAGATCTCTCATATGACGAAAAGCCTTTTCATGGCCAGAGCCACCGCAGAGGAGGAAGCGAGGCTTAGGGCACAGGCGGAGTCTCTGTGGACCCCGGAGCGCCTGAAGGAACATGTGCGGACACGCCTCAATGACAGACCGATCTTCGTAGTCTCCAACAGAGAACCCTATTCGCATATCAGAAAGGGGAAAAGCATCGAATGCATTGTCCCTGCCAGCGGTCTGATCACTGCTATGGAGCCTGTGCTTCTGGCCTGCGGCGGCACATGGATCGCCCACGGGAGCGGAGATGCCGACAGTGTGGTTGTTGACGCACATAACGCGATCCGGGTGCCTCCAGATGAGCCCCGCTATACCCTTAAGAGGGTTTGGCTTACCAAAGAGGAGGAGAACGGGTACTATTACGGTTTTGCTAACGAAGGACTATGGCCCCTCTGCCACATCGCCCACACCCGGCCCATCTTCCGTGTTGAGGATTGGGCATATTATCAAACGGTCAACGAAAAATTCTCCCGCTCGATTCTGGAGGATATTGAGGGGACCGATGTGCCCTACATCCTGATCCAGGATTATCATTTTGCCCTGCTCCCGCGTATGATCAAGCACGAACGGCCTGACGCCAGGATTGCCCTGTTCTGGCATATACCCTGGCCCAACCCTGAATCCTTCGGCATCTGTCCCTGGCAGAAGGACATTGTCCAGGGGATGCTTGGAGCGGATCTTTTGGGCTTCCATACCCAATTTCATTGCAACAACTTTCTGGACACGGTTGACCGGGCACTGGAATCACGCATTGATTGGGAGCATTTTTCGGCCACCCATGAGGCCCATACCACATGGGTCAAGCCTTTTCCTATCAGCATTGCCTTCACCGACGCACCCCCTTTGTCGCACCATGAAAAACCCGAGGTCCCGAGCAAGGATGCGATCTGGAAAGATCTGGGCGTCAGCGCACAGCTCCTGGGTGTCGGAGTGGATCGCCTTGATTACACAAAAGGGATCCTTGAACGCTTCAGGGGAATCGAGCGGTTCCTGGAAAAATATCCGGAGTATCAAGGAAAATTTACCTTTGTCGAGCTTGGCGCTCCAAGCCGGACCCTTATCAAGAGATATCATGACCTGGTCGCTGATATTGAGGCCATGGCCAACCGGATCAATTGGCGATTACAGAGTGGGACGTGGAAACCTATCGTCCTCCTTAAAAAGCACCATAGTCATGAAGAAATTTTTCCCTTCTATAAGAATGCAGATGTGTGCCTGGTGACATCCCTCCACGACGGCATGAATCTCGTTGCTAAGGAATATGTTGCTGCGAGGGACGATGAGCAGGGTGTCCTGATTCTCAGCCCGTTCACAGGAGCATCCAGGGAGCTTCGGGACGCTCTGATCGTCAGTCCTTACGATATAGAGCAGATGGCCGATGCGATCAAGCAGGCACTTGAGATGGAACCCGAAGAGCAGAAAGCAAGAATGAAACGAATGAGGGAAATTGTAAAGGATCACAATGTTTACCGTTGGGCTGCTGAATTGATAGCGGGGCTTGCTCAGATCCGATTGGAAGAGGGCGAAAAAAAATCGTAATGGATCTATTGAACGGAATATACAACCATATCCTGGGAAAATGGACCCTTATTGTTCTTATTACTCTTCTCTCGTGGCTTATTGGTATTTCCGTAAGAAGAGCCATTGATCGCCTGCTGCAAAACATTGGTCATCGGATAGGAATAGACCTCCCCTCCATTTTTTCAAGGGCCGGCCGGGGGCATGTTGTCCTGTGGTCGATCCTCGTTGGGTTCGCCGTCGGAGCTAATGTTGTCTCTCTTCCATCCAAGCAACTCCAGATACTGAATTCGGTATGCCTTGCAGGAGGGATCCTCTCTGTCACCCTCTTTGCGGCAGGGGCATCGGCCGGAGCTCTTCTCATCTATGCACAGAGGGCTCACCTGCCTATGCCCTTTACAAGTTTGACACAAAACCTCGTGACAATAATCATCTTGATAGTAGGCATCCTGTGGCTGCTTTCAAACCTGGGTATATCCATCACGCCGATGCTTACCGCCCTGGGGGTAGGCTCCCTTGCCGTAGCCCTTGCTCTCCAGGACACCCTATCAAACTTCTTCGCTGGTCTGTATATCCTTGCAAGCCGGCAGTTCATGCCCGGTGACTACATCAAGTTGGACTCAGGTGCCGAGGGGTATGTTGTTGATATCGGATGGCGGGCTACAAGGATACGGGAGCTGCCCAACAACATGATCGTTGTGCCCAACGCAAAACTCGCCCAGACACAGATCACTAACTATCATTCTCCTGAGAAAGAGATGTCGGTTTCAGTTCAGATCGGCGTTGCATACGGAAGCGACCTTGACAAGGTAGAACGAGTAACCATTGATGTCGCCAGGTATGCGCTGAGGAACACCCCCGGAGGCGTGGCGGGCTTTGAGCCCTTCATTCGCTACCACACCTTTGGAGACTCATCTATTAATTTCTCGGTAATCCTCAGGGTGAAAGAATACACGGACAAGTTTCTTATTATCCATGAGTTCATCAAACGGCTTTATGAGCGCTACCAAAAAGAAGGCATTGAGATCCCGTTCCCGCAGCGAACTGTGTGGCTTGCGCAATCCAAAAGCTGACAGTCTCCCCGGTTCTGTTCTTAATATTCTGAAACGGATCCCGCCAAAAAGGAGGATCCTTCTTCTTATGGACTACGATGGCACCCTTGTCCCTTTTTTCATTCTTCCCAAAGATGCTTTGCTCCCCCAAAATGTCCGTCGCATCCTTTCAAGATTGGCCTCATCCCGGAGGTTCACCGTGGGCATCCTGAGCGGCCGCTCTCTCAAAGACATCCGCTCCATGATTGGCCTCAGACACATTTACTATGCTGGCAATCACGGCCTTGAGATGTTCGGTCCAGGGCTCAAGTTCTGTCATCCGGAAGCTGCTGCTTTACGACCCACTCTGAGGATGCTCAGAAAAGACCTTGAAAAGGCATGCAAGGGAATTCATGGTGTTTTTCTGGAGGACAAGGGGCTCAGCCTGAGCCTGCATTACAGAAATATGCCCCATTCCGAGGCGAAACTGCTCGGGAAGGCATTGCGCCTGGTTAAGAAGAAATATAGCAGGTCTCCAATCTTCTGGAATAGAGGAAAGAAGATCTGGAATGTTGTCCCCACAAAGTCATGGAACAAAGGTAAGGCCGCCCTTCTACTCCTGAAACGTCTGAAATGTCCTTTCCCTATCGCCATTGGCGATGACAGGACAGATTGGGATATGTTTCAAGCACTTGCCAACAAAGGAGTAACCATTCAAGTGGGCATGTTAAAAAATTCTACAGCGAAATATCGCCTGAAGAACCCAGCGGAGGTCGTTCTCCTGCTCAAGAACCTACGTCCCTGAGTCACCAATATATTCAATCAATTATTTTTTACAGATAAGATCTGTATTTCTTTTTCTGCTCTAATGCCTTTTTAACAATTTTCCCGAACTTGCGATCCTTACTTCTCCTCTCGACATTTGTAATCTTGTAATATTCGGCTTCTCTTATTAATTTAAGATAATTCCGATATTTATTTTCATCTAACTCTTTTAACTCAATGGCTTTCAAGACAGCGCATCCGGGCTCTTGCGTGTGGGTGCAGTCCCTATATTTACATTTTTTTGACAAATCGGCTATTTCTAAAAAAACATTCTCTACTCCGGCACTCGAGTCTGTCATTCCAATCTCCCTCATGCCCGGATTGTCTATTACAATTCCACCATTTCCCAAGAAATACATTTCCCTGCTTGCCGTTATATGTTTCCCTCTGTTGCTATATTTGCTTATCTCGCCAATTTTTATCTCATCTCTTCCAAGTAATTTATTAATCAAAGAGGATTTCCCCACGCCGGATGAACCAAGGAAGCAATATGTGTTTCCTTTTTCTATATACGCCGATAATTCTTCCAAGCCCTCATTGGTGATTGTGCTTGTTGGAATAACAGCGATGCTATTAAACCTATTTTTTAATTCGGCTGTTTTTAAATGCAATGCCGCACGGGGAATCAAATCAATTTTATTCAATACAATGGCAGGCTTTATATTTCCGTCAGTTACTATGGCAAAATATCTTTCAAAACGATTCAAACTGTAATCTCTATCAACTGATTCAACAACAAATGCGATATCAATATTTGTAGCAATAACCTGTCTTTCTTCTTTGTTGCTATATTTTCTCATCAATATTGTTTTTCTTGGCAATACTTCGTGAATTAAGGCTTGTTCCGAATCAAGCTCTGTGATAGCCACCCAGTCTCCCACTGCAGGATAATCTTCCCTTGACAGGGCATTGAACATTCGCTTCCCAGTTACTTTTGCCAGGTATTCATTGCTTGCATTTCTTACCCTGTATGACCCTTTATGCTCGGCAACAACCCGTGCAATTGAATAACGATCTAATCCTGATGCTTTCCAATTAGATTCAAAAAACGGTGAAAATCCCAAATCAACAAGTTCCATTTTTTATTTAGCTGTTTTTCCTCTCAAGTGCGGCAGTTCGACTCTGGCGAAGGCTAATGATTAGCCCTCTCATTTGGGAGACCCTGCGGAGGACCCACTCTACAAAGAGATGATCCGGTATGTTGAAAATGGGGCTATTTTTCTTTTTTTGTCTTCTCACCCTTCAACTCCTCAATATCAAGCTTGTCCTGTTTTGACGAACGCAATTGTTTCAGCCGAACAAGCCCTTTTCTTGACACCAGCCAGATTTTTCCTCCTTCCCACTCTCTTGCCACTCTCTCTGAAAGAATTTTCTTTACAACGCCGTTTTTGGCAAGAAGAAAATCTACAACCATTAGGTCCGTTTTCCCTCTTTCAACCCTGGTTAACCGCCGCATTTTCACCTGACCGCCATCGAAAGTTATGGGCAAAGCAGATTCCAGGTATCCAAGGGATTTCATCGCTGAGAGAACCTTTTTCCAATCATCTGACTTAATGACAAGATCAATATCCATTGTAGCCCGGGGCCTTGCATACAAGGAAAAGGCCAGCCCCCCTGCAAGGGCATAGTCAATCTGCTTTTCTTCAAAGCAGGAGAGAATTTTCTTAAGTTCTTCGTAAAGGTCTATCATTTTTTTATTCTGGCAATGCTGGCGGAGAGGGTGGGATTCGAACCCACGAGGGTTTTACCCCTACACGCTCTCCAGGCGTGCCGATTCAGCCGCTCTCGCACCTCTCCGCTGACTTTCCCCTCACCTGCGCCAATGGCGCATCCGCCTCTGGCTGACTATCGTTTAAGTTATTTTACTGGCGGAGAGGGTGGGATTCGAACCCACGGTCCCACAAGGGGACAACGGTTTTCGAGACCGTCCGATTCAACCGCTCTCGCACCTCTCCGCACCTCCTTCTCCTCAATAAAAAATAAATGGGCGCTGTCCCTTCTATGAAAGCCGAATGCAACTATATTTCTTGGAAACCGGATCTGTCATCCGGCCTCCAATGGGTTTTTCATCCGA
>Ga0315308_1002709_pt1 | contig 10017 bp, 8 predicted proteins | sample TDP3_MG_FD_203078 | JGI IMG/M metagenome (GOLD analysis project Ga0315308, IMG submission 203078) | Freshwater sediment microbial communities from Lake Towuti, South Sulawesi, Indonesia - TDP3 | ecosystem: Environmental > Aquatic > Freshwater > Lake > Sediment | place: Indonesia: South Sulawesi...
TAGGACATCTGCATCGTATTCGGGGATCCCATATTCCTTCATAAATCGCTCCCTTCGCTGGGAAGGGAGCTCTGGAAGGCCCTTGGTTACCTTCTCAATCCATGACTCGTCAACAACGAGAGGCACAAGGTCAGGTTCGGGGAAGTAGCGGTAATCATGGGCATATTCCTTCCCTCTCATGGATAAAGTAATCCCTCTATCTGAATCAAAGAGCATTGTCTCCTGGACAACCTTTCCTCCGGAGTCAAGGACTTTTATCTGCCTTTCTATCTCATATGATAAAGCCTTCTCTATGTATTTGAAGGAATTCATATTCTTGACCTCTGTTTTGACTCCAAATTTTTCCTGGCCCAAAGTTCGGACAGAGACATTGGCGTCACATCGGAAACTGCCTTCCTCCATGTTGCCATCGCATATATTCAAATAGATCAATATTTCCCTGAGCGCCTTAAGATATGCCACAGCTTGTTGCGGCGTTCTAATGTCAGGCTCGCTCACGATCTCAAGAAGGGGGATCCCTGTCCTGTTCAGGTCCACAAAAGATGAATCTCCACCTGTGATTGCCTTGTCATGGATATTTTTCCCTGCATCCTCTTCAAGATGGATCCTTGTTATTCCAATCCGGGTCCTTTGTCCATCTGAGGAGATATCGAGATACCCCTTAATTGCGAACGGTTCTTCATACTGGGAGATTTGATAATTCTTTGGGAGGTCTGGATAGAAATAGTTTTTTCTGGCAAAAATGCACTTTCTTGCAATAGTGCAGTGGTGGGCAACTGCAGCCCTGATTGCGAAATCTATTGCCTGACGGTTGATGACAGGAAGGACGCCCGGAAGGCCCAGGCACACAGGGCAGACATGGGTGTTTGGCGGGGCTCCGAACTCGGTTGAACACCCGCAGAACATCTTTGACCTTGTAAGGAGCTGTGCATGAACCTCCAGCCCGATTATCGCTTCATACCCCATACCCCTCTCAACCTCTTCTTTTTGTTAGTTCCCGTTTTTAAGAGACAGGAGGCGTCTCTTTTTCAGATGGAGTTTGGAGCGGCTCAGGTCCTGTGCTTTGTGCGGTCTGTTCTGATCCAGGCGACACTTGGGATGGCTGTGCGGCTTGGAGCCGTTCCGATCTCCTTCTATCCCTGGTCCTTTCCCTCCGGCGCTTTCTCCGTCTTCTCAGCTCTTTCTGTCTCTCTCTTGGCACTCTCTAACCTCAGTATCTGTGTGATCCCATTTTACCCTTTTTTCAATCTGATTCAACTGTTCTTTTTTTCAACTGCGCAGATTGCTCGTAGGAATATGCAGACGAAAGGACTGTTTCTTCGTCAAATGGCCGTCCCAGTATCTGGAGCCCGATGGGGAGGCCATCTTTTGTGAATCCGCAGGGAAGAGAAAGGCCCGGAGATCCTGCCAGATTGCATGAAATTGTAAAGATGTCCGAGAGGTACATCTGGAGGGGGTCAGAGGTTTTCTCTCCGATCTTGAAGGCCGGTGTGGGGTTGGTTGGTGTCACAATGATGTCGCATTTATCAAATGCTTCCATAAAGTCCTTCCTCAAAAGCGTCCTGACCTGTTGGGCCTTTCTGTAATAGGCCTCGTAGTATCCAGAGGAGAGGGCATATGTTCCCAGCATGATCCTTCTTTTCACCTCGTTTCCAAACCCTTCTGAACGGGTCTTCATATACATCTCCATGAGATCATGATACTTGGGTGTCCTGTATCCGAACTTCACCCCATCGTATCGGGCAAGGTTCGAGCTGGCCTCTGAAGGAGCAATGATATAGTAGGTAGCCACGGCGAATTCCGTATGAGGGAGTGAAATCTCCACAAGCTTCGCACCCATCGCCTCCAGTGTCCCAATGGCTTTTCTGACTGTCCCCTCAACCTCTTGGTCCATCCCCGGAATAAAATATTCCTTGGGGATGCCGATCTTCATACCCCCAATCCCTTTCTCCAATACCTTGAGATAATCCGGGACAGACCTATTCACCGATGTGGAGTCTGCCGGGTCATGGCCCGCAATAACCTGAAGTACAATAGCGCAGTCTTTTACATCTCTTGTCATTGGTCCGCCCTGGTCCAAGGACGATGCGAAGGCGATCATGCCGTATCTGCTCACCCGACCGTAAGTTGGCTTAAGTCCCACAATTCCGCAAAGGCTTGCCGGCTGCCGGATAGAACCGCCGGTATCTGTGCCAACCGAAGCGATACACTCCCCTGAGGCGACTGCTGCTGCACTTCCGCCGCTTGAGCCACCTGGGACCCTGGAGGTGTCCCAGGGATTGAATGTAGTCCCGTAAAATGATGTCTCTGTGGAGCTTCCCATGGCGAACTCGTCCATGTTTGTTTTGCCCACGAATACCGCTCCTGCCTCCCTGAGTTTTCTTGTGACGGTGGAATCATAAGGAGGAATGAAGTTACCCAGGATCCTGGAGGCGCATGTTGTGCGGACTCCCTTTGTGCAGAAGATGTCTTTGATGGCTATGGGTATGCCGCACAGGGAAGGGACGGGATCTCCGGAAGCGAATATTCTGTCGGCCTCTGCGGCCTGCTCTAACGCTATATCTGCAGTAATAGTGATAAAGGAGTGGATCTTTCCCTCGATCTCCTCAATCCTCTTGATGACAGCCTGGGTCAGCTCGACAGAGGTCCACTCCTTCCTTTTCAACCCTTCATGGAGCTCGCTGATAGTTCTGTAGTAAAGCGGGACCACTCGATATTTATTCTATAATGGGGGGAACCTTGAAGAATTTCTTTTCTTTCTGTGGGGCATTTGATAGGGTCAGATCCTGACTCAATGACGGGGCCACAATGTCTTCCCTGAACGGGGTTGGAACAGGGACAGGATGGGATGTGGGCTCCACCCCTGTTGTATCCACCTTCTTCAGCATATCCATATAAATAAGGATGTTGTTGAGCTGTTCCGTGAATGCCTTCAGCTCCTCGTTGGTAATGTGGAGTCGTGCGAGCAGCGCCACATGCTTAACTTCTTCTTCTGTGATCTTTTTCTCGCTCATTCAACGGGACACTAACACAGCGTATTAGAGGGGTCAAGTCACTTTTGCCCGGGGAGGGATGTGGTAGAGAATGGCATCAGGTAAGTGATGGCTATCTTCCCCTTTTCTATCCGGTAGAGCTCGATGGCCGGGCCAGAAGGGGAATATCCTTTTTCCTTCATCCACTGGTTGAGCTTTGGATATACCTTAAATGGCCCAACAGCCGGTGAGCCTGAAAAAGCGGCCGAGGCATATGTGCGCTTCTCTATGACCTTGCTCTTGAAAGGCGGATTGACGACAATAACTCCCGATACGGTGGGCGAGAGGACGATGCCGCCATTGCTCCTCAGGTCTTCGGGTTTTACCATTTGTGGGTTGTCCATGTACTCTCCAAAACCGGCAATGCCAGGAATGTTTTTCTCCTTGAGCATCTTTTCCACCTCAAAGATTTTTTCCGCTGTTTTGTGGTAGGGGCCCTTGTGTTCAAGATAGACAACACTTAGTGGCCCGACCTCCTCAGCCTTCACCTCAATACTCTGGAATGCTCCTGAAAACCAAAGGGCTGCCACGGCTGCTACAACGATTATTGCTCCGATGATTAATATTATTTTCTTCATTGGTTCCTCCTTTTGTGTCAATACTGATAAAAGCCTCTGCCTGTTTTCCTCCCCAGCCGTCCTGAAAGGACCATTTTCCTCAAGAGAGGGGGAGGTGAGAAATTTTTATCGTGAAGAGCATTATACATCGCCTCAGAGATAAAGAGATGGACATCCAGGCCAATAAGATCAAGGAGCTTGAGGGGTCCCATAGGGTAGCCCAGGCCGAGCTCACAGGCCGCATCAAGATCTTCCTTTGTAGCCAGGCCGTCCTCGTATGCCTGGATGACCTGGTTGAGGTAGGGGCACAGGAGGCGGTTGACAATAAACCCGGGGGAATCCCTGCATATAACAGGCTCCTTGCCCAGAAATCTGACAATGGACATTCCTGTGGAAAAGGCATTATCGCCCGTCTCCAGCCCCTTGATAACCTCAACAAGCTTCATCAGGGGAACAGGGTTGAAGAAGTGAAGCCCAAGGACATTCTCTCGCCTGTGTGTGGCAGATGCGATCTCTGTGATGGAAAGACAGGAGGTGTTTGTGGCAAGGATGGCATCCGGCCTTGCAATAGTGTCAAGTCGGGAGAAGATCTTTTTCTTTAGCTCCATGTCTTCAAAGGCTGCCTCAACAATCAGGTCGCAGCCCTTCAGGTCGGCCATCCGGGTTGTCCCTTTAATCCTCTTGAGTGTGGCCTTTTTCTCATCCTCTGTGAGTTTTCCCCTCTTGACGCCCTGGGCGAGGAAGTCCGATATCCTCTGGATCCCTTTTGTGACAAGGGACATTTCAGGTTCAAGAACCTGGACAGTCATCCCTTTTTGGGCGCATACCTGGCAAATTCCTGATCCCATTGTTCCGCACCCGACCACACCGACATTTTTGATTCTGGTCTCCGGCTCAGAAGGCATAACGCTGGCTGCTGGCTGCTTAGAGGAATCCGTTGCCCCGAACATTCCCTTCTCTTTATATTCAAAGAATCCCTTTCCTGTTTTCATGCCGAGCCAGCCTGCGTCAATCATCCGCCTGAGCAACGGGGGGGTGGTGCACCTGGGATCCTTGAGCTGGGAATACATAGACATGGCAACAGACTCATATAGCTCCATTCCAACGATGTCAAGTAGCTGAAAAGGCCCCATGGGGTATCCAAGGCCAAACCGAACAGCCTTGTCTATGTCTTCTGCGCTGGCTGCCCCTGATTCAAGAAGCCGCAAGGCGTCGTTTGTGAACGGGATGAGAAAGAGATTGACAATGAAGCCGGGTGTATCAAGGGTTGTCACTGCCGTTTTCCCGATGACCTTTGCAAAATCCATGGCGTCTTGGTAGGACTCATCGCTCGTCCGGAGCCCCCTGGCTACCTCGACCAGCTTCATAAGGGGCGCAGGGTTGCAGAAATGCATTCCCACGACCCGATCCGGCCGTCCGCTTCCAGAGGCAATGGCTGTAACAGAGAGGGTTGAAGTGTTTGAGAGGAACAGGGTGTTCTTCTTGCATATTGAGTTAAGTTCGGAGAAGAGCTTCTTTTTCGTTGTCAGGTCCTCATAAACCGCCTCCACGATCACATCGCAATCCTTAAGGTCGTCCAGACTAACGGTCGTCGTGAGCCTGCCGAGGCTCTCATTTTTCTGATCCTCGGTGAGCTTGCCCTTCTCCACCCCTTTCAAGAAAAACTTTTCTATTCTTGAAGCCCCATCCTTCAGGATTGCCTCGTCCCGGTCTGCTACTATTGTCTTGAGGCCGGCGCTGAGGTTAACAATAGCAATCCCGGAGCCCATTGTTCCAATACCAATAACCCCAACCTGTTTTACATCCATCTTCGCCTCCTTGCCTTCATTCCCGTTATACAGTATATACTCTCAGTTCTCTGTTATTAAAGGAAATCCATCTCCTGGGTGCATTAAGCGGCTCAGAGCAAATAATCGTCCCACACGGTTCAATGGCATAAAAAAGGGTGTAGTAGCTCTTCAGTTCCGTTGCGCTCCTGTAACCGCCCTCTCTGCATTTTGGGTTATATTCCCGAAAGGCATACAGGACCCTGCCGTCGCTCAGTAGGAAATTCAGGGAGGAAAACCTTGCGAATTTTCGCAGTTCTTCCAGCCCCATGCGTAAAGCGGGCAGGGCGGCCCTCCCTTTCTTATTCCTGATCCTCTCAAGGAGAAAGAGGAAGATCGCCTCGCTGTCTGTTTCCCCTTCAGGAGGATATTTTCTCGAGGTGAGCTTTTCTTGGTTGAAGACCGTTCCATTGTGGCAGAATAGCCATCCATTGCGCATAAAGGGGTGTGTATTTTGTAGGGCAGGGGGTGTTCTTGATGATTTCCTGATGTGTCCGAAAAGGAAAGGGGTTTCAGCATGGCATGCGATACCAATGCAGGTATCCACATGTGGATCGTTAAGGACATTAATAGGGCTCCTTGCCATATAGTAGGGCCTACCTTGCCTGAAGCCGGCGAACCCCCATCCATCCTTATGCCCTCTTTCTGACCGGGAGGTGGGAACCCGACCCTTCGATGCGAGAGAGATAAAATCATAGAGGACATCATTGGGAATTTCTGCCTTCTTAACTATTCCAATAAGCCTGCACATGCTTTTTTATTTCTTCAGGAACAACTCCTCAACTTTATCCCTTCCAATGATATTAATCTCAACAGGCTTTGCCTTTAGGTATCTGTCTGCCCCGAGGTAAAGGGCAGGGATTATGTTTTTCAGGTTTGGAATGCCGTTTTTATCAAAGGCCCTTGGGCTGTAATGCACCTGGACAATCTCTCCTACAAACAGTGTGTGGTCGCCAACACGGTAGTGATCCTTCAGCTTGCACTCATAAGAAGCATACGCATCCTTGAGAACAGGAGATGAGATCTTCACTGGTTTCTCTGTCTTGATATTGAATGTCTTGAATTTGTCCAACTGTTTGCCTCCTGTCCTTCCGCAGCCGGCTATGATGTTTATTTTCTCATAAGGTAGGAAATTCACGGAGAATTCCTTTGCTTCCATGATCAGATCGTGGGTGTAGCGCTTGAGAGCAACAAGGATCCCAAAAAGTGGGGGATCAAAGGACAGCCCAACATGCCATGCCACAGCCATGGCGTTTGTCTTATTTCCTGACCGGACAGCAACCACTGCGGCAATGGTCGGGTAAAATTGGTAGAAGTTGCTGGGTTTGTTTTCTCTTTTTCTTTTCATCTTTTCCTCCGAGGATCACATTGTAGAAACACCTATCACAGGAGTCAATCCGACATGGTCGGATTTATCCAGCCCTGACGCCGAGGGTCTGGGGGAGATTCAATGAGAAGATCGTCTTAAGCCCGGGCAGGGAGGCTATTGGGGTGGCCAGAAATGCCGGAACCATGATAGTGAGGAAGTCTTTGTAATACAGGAACATGTCTATCCGGAACCATGCCCTCGCTATCTCAAATCCGCATCACTATTGAGATTTTAAAAATATTAAGATATATTGAGAAAAATTATTTAACATCTTTAATTATGACAATAAAAGAAGATCCCAGGAATGAAAAAAGGCCTCATTATCTGGGGCATCGCAAACGACTCAGGGAACGCTTTTTAAAGAATGGGCTTGAGTCTTTTGAGGACTATGAGGCTATCGAACTTCTTTTGACGCTCGCTATCCCACGAAAGGATGTAAAAGAAGCCGCTAAGAAGGCCATTAAACAGTTTGGTTCTTTTCGAGGGGTTCTCGATGCTCCCTTAGAAGAATTACGGAAGATCAAAGGGATCGGTGATGTCGCTCCAGTTGCTTTGCAAATCATCAAAGAGGCAGTAACCCGTTACCTCAAACAGAGAAGCCAAGTAGGTTTCTCTTTGGCTGACCAGAAAGTTCTTTTTGATTATTGCCGAAGCGCCCTGGGTGCCCTGACCAATGAGACCTTCAAGGTTATATACCTGGACAGTGGTTATCACATTATTGGGGACGAAACCTTGGAGGAGGGGACTGTTGATCGTGCCACTGTTTATCCGAGACGGGTAATGGATTCAGCGCTTCGTCATCATGCATCGGTTCTTGTTTTTGTTCATAACCATCCAAATGGAGATATCGCCCCTTCAGAGGAGGATAAGACCCTCACACGGGCTCTGATCTTGGCAGCACAGATTCTCCAGATTAAGGTGCTCGACCATATAATTGTCTCTAAGGATTCCATCTTCAGCTTCCGGCAGGAAGGACTTCTCTGATGGCTGTGGCTAAGGCTATTCTCAAAGAATTCCCTGAATTGAACAAAGATCAGTGGAAGGCTGTGGGACAAACAGAAGGCCCTCTTGTCATCATAGCTGGCCCTGGCTCAGGGAAAACTCTGGTTCTCGTTGTGCGGGCTCTCAATATTTTGCTTCAGGGGCTTGCCGATCCCGGGGAAATACTTCTATGCACCTTTACTGAAAAAGCAGCATTCGAGCTGAGAGATCGGTTGTCCCTTGCAGCAAAGAAGCTTGGCTATAAAGGCGACCTATCAGATCTACTTGTTGGAACCATTCATGGGATTTGCAATGAATTTCTTCTGCGCTATCGTCATCGCACCCCTCTCGGAAACAATTATGAAGTCCTTGATGAATTGACTCAGCTCCTCTTTCTCTTTGATCACTTTGACGAAATCATAGGATCTAAGGAGAAGGGGAAATATCTGATCAGGTGGAGCACGAGATGGACAGCTATAGAGGGTGCGAGAAATTATTTCAATAAGATTACAGAAGAGCTGGTTGATCCTAAAATCCTGGTCCGATCTAAAGAACCATTTGTCCGTGCCATAGCCAAGGCCTACCAAGCATATGAAAAGAAACTTCTTGAGATTAATAAGATTGATTTTGCACATCAACAAAAGCTCTTTTTCCATTTACTTAAGGATCCAGAGGCAGGATCCGCCATAAAAGGGAGAGTTCATTACATAATGGTGGATGAATACCAGGACACCAACTATATCCAGGAGCAGCTCCTCCTTCGCCTTGCTGGATCCAAAAATAATCTCTGCGTTGTCGGAGATGAGGACCAGGCGCTATACCGCTTCCGCGGCGCCACTGTTCGCAATATCCTTGAATTCCCTCGACATTTTAAAAAATGCTGCACTGTTACCCTCTCAATAAACTATCGTTCTCATCCTGAAATTGTTAAAGCCTATAATAAATTTATGGCTTCCTGGGATTGGAGCAATCCAGAGAATGGGGTCGAGTTCCGTTATAAAAAAACAATCCTTCCTGAACCCGGGATAAAAACACCCCAATACAGTGCTGTATTTTCCATTTGGGGTAAAAACACAAAAGATGAAGCCGGGCGATTTGCTGATTTGGTTGTCTTTTTGAAGAAGAATAAAGTCATAGAGGATGAAAGCCAAATTGCTCTACTCCTTCATAGTGTCAGAATTGAGCATAGTGAATCATATCTCAATGCCCTAAGCCAGAGAGGAATCCCAGCTTTTTGTCCAAGGGCGCGGGCCTATTTCGAAAGTAAAGAAGTCCGGTACATGGTGGGCTGTTTTGCAGTTCTCCTTGGATATTATGGGAAAGGACGAGGAAACCTTCAGGGAGGCCTGAAGATTCTCGCTTCTTATATTGACGAATGCATCACCGAGTTGGGTAAGCGTTATGCCTTTCCTCATCCCCTGGCCCAGATCCTTAAAAAATTCTCAACCGAGGTTGATGCCCTCCACTCCAGGCAAACCCTGGATCGTAGATTGGCTGATTATTTTTATCAGTTTATAGCCTTGGAGCCTTTCTCTACCTTCTTAAAGGACGAAAATCAGGCTCGAAATCTGGCAATTTTCTCTCAACTCCTAAATGCCTTTCAGAATTACTATCATTACACTGTTATTACTGCCAGGAACCGGGAATTCCTCAGATTTCATTTCTTCCATAGTTTTTTACACCTACTCTATGAGGGTGGTATTAATGAATTTGAGGACCCCGATCAACCCATCCCGAAGGGATATGTCCAGGTGATGACCATACACCAAGCAAAAGGGCTGGAGTTTCCTGTTGTTGTAGTTGGTTCCTTAGATGCACGGCTTTCTTCACCCAAAGATGTTGATAGAACCCTCGGCACATATTATTCACGGCCTCCATTTGAACCGGAATACAAAATCACAGGCTTTGATAGAATGCGCCTTCATTATGTTGCTTTTTCAAGGGCCGAGAAAATCCTTGTTTTGACCACAACCGAACACCCCAATCCGCATTTTAATCCAATCTGGCAGGGATTATCCCAATGGCCCTATATCAGAAAAGACCTTCTGAAATCGCTTTCATTCAGCCTTAGACATAAGATGGCCCTGAAGAAGTCATTTAGCTTCACAAGCGACCTGAGGGCATATGAGACATGTCCCAGGCAATATCAGTTCTTCAGGCATTATGAGTTCAGCCCCGCAAGAACAGCAGATATATTTTTCGGCGCTTTGGTTCACCAGACTATCGAAGATATCCACCGTTGGGTTCTGGAC
>Ga0315308_1002713_pt1 | contig 10014 bp, 12 predicted proteins | sample TDP3_MG_FD_203078 | JGI IMG/M metagenome (GOLD analysis project Ga0315308, IMG submission 203078) | Freshwater sediment microbial communities from Lake Towuti, South Sulawesi, Indonesia - TDP3 | ecosystem: Environmental > Aquatic > Freshwater > Lake > Sediment | place: Indonesia: South Sulawesi...
GTTTACATTATTGCCCAGAGCATTCCGGCTAAGAATCTAACAAGTCTTAAGCTAATTCTACCCGTTGAAGATACGCAGTACATTTTCACTGACAGCGCAGAAGGCAACAAGCTAAGAAAGACAGGAATACTCATTCACACTGATAAGAAAGGAAACCGCTTCATTGAAGATGATGACGTAAAAAGTTTTCTCGTGGCACAACTGCAAAGAGAGGATTTGCAGATTTTCTCTTACTGGACGATTTAACAAGGGTGCTCAGAACGTAAGGTTTATATATCGATGTCGATATCGAATTCGATATCATATCAACCAGTTGGAGGTGGTTGAGTGCATCACACACATCCCTTTAGACATTGGATGAGACATATGGCAGTGGTTCCAAAAGGCTTCCTAAGATATTATGTGTTAAGATTGCTTAATGAAAAGCCCATGTCAGGCTCAGAAATCATGAACGAGATCGAGAAGCGAACCGATGGACGTTGGAAACCAAGTCCAGGCTCCATCTACCCCCTCATAGCGTGGCTGCAGGACAAGGGATATGCTAAAGAAATTCCAGAACAAGAAGCTGGAATCAAACGGTACACCCTTACAGATCAGGGCAAAGCCTTTCTTGAAGAACATGTTAAGAGAAAAGAAGAACTTCGCAGAAGATTCGGATTTTTCATGCCTCCGTTTCCAGGGCTTCCTTGGTTCGACTTCTACCCCAAAAAGACGCGTGAACTTGTCGAAGCAGGGAAAAAGCTAGTGAAGGCTAATTGGAACCTTCTGGATAGCCTACGTGAAAAGTACTCGGAAGAAGTCATCATCGAAGCCAAAGAAATTATAGAGCAAGCTGCTGAAAAAATAGACGAAATAGCGAAGAAGTTAAAAGAGGGATAAGGGTTAGACAACCGCTTCGAACGAGGTGGAGGTAGAAAGGATGCATGTCATCGAAACCAACAACCTCACCAGACGTTTCGGAACACTTGTAGCCGTTGACCACGTGTCCTTCTCTGTGGAAGATGGTGAAATATTCGGCTTCTTGGGCCCAAACGGCGCTGGAAAAACTACAACAATTCACATGCTCACAACGGTTCTAAAACCCACAGAGGGCAACGCCACAGTATGCGGCTACGACATAAGAAAGCAAGCGAGTGACGTTAGAAACTGCATTGGTGTTGTACCGCAAGAATACACTGCTGATGAAGACCTCACTGGACTTGAGAATATCTTGCTCTGCGCAGACCTTTACGGCATCCCAAAAAAAGTCTCTAAAGAAAGAGCAAACGAACTTCTCGAGTTAGTGGAACTTTCAAAATTCAAAGACAAAAGGATTGAAACCTATTCTGGAGGCATGAGACGAAGACTCGAACTGGCTTGTGGACTAATAAATCGCCCGAAAGTATCGTTCTTAGACGAACCAACGCTTGGTCTAGACGTACAAACTAGAATGGCCACTTGGAGTTACATTAAACGGCTGAAAGAAGAATTCGGCATGACCCTCTTCATGACCACCCATTATCTGGAAGAGGCAGACAACCTCTGCGATAGAATAGCGATAATTGACAAAGGCAAAATAATTGCGCTTGACACGCCAAACGCGTTAAAAGAAAGTCTCGGTGGCGACATAATGACGTTAACTATAGAACAGAAAGACGCGGACATAACCAGTTTGATAGAAACGTCATCTAAAGTGAAGGAAGTGAAAAAACAAGATAACACTTACAGGGTTAAAGTCGAAAACGGGGAAGAAACAGCACCGCAAATATTGAGTATGCTGATGGAGAAAGGCTACAAAGTGACCAAACTTTCACTGACAAAACCTACGCTTGACGAAGTCTATCTTGAATACACGGGTAAAACGATTAGGGAAGAAGAGGAAACTTCAGCAGACATGTTTAGCAAAAGAATAGCGTTAAGGAGGGCACGTCGTTAATGACCACACCAAACCAAAACTCGAAAAACCCCCTACATGGACTGTGGGCTCTGACCAACAGAGAGCTTAAAAAATGGTATAAAGAGCCTATTTTACTTTTCATGTCAATAATTCAGCCAGTGATATGGATGGGGCTTTTCGGCAAAGCTATGAACATTGGTTCCATCTTTACAGGCACGTCGTTTCCACTGCCGCCAGGATTCGACCCAGGGCTAATAATGAAGCAAACCTTCGGAACTTCTGACTACTTCTCCTTCATGTCGGTTGGAATACTCTCTTTTGTAGTTTTGTTTACAGCAATGTTCAGTGGTATGTCAATAGTATGGGATAGAAGGCTAGGCTTCCTCGATAAAGTCCTCAGCACGCCAGTTGCAAGAGGTTCAATAATCTTCTCGAAAGTCTTCTCTGCTGTTGTGAGATCGTTGATCCAAGCGGGCATAGTGCTTTTGGTAGCGTTTCTATTAGGTCTACAGTTCGGTCCAGACTTTAATGTGTTAAGCATCTTCGGCGTATTTGCAGCATTATTCCTAGTCTGCTTTGGACTCTCATCAATTTTCATACTCATAGCCCTTCGGTCAACTAGGTGGGAAACGCAGATGGCAGTCGTAAACTTGCTAAACCTTCCATTACTCTTTGGAAGCAACGCACTTTTCCCGACAAAACTGATGCCTGACTGGCTGCAAGTGTTTGCAAAAGTAAACCCGATAACGTATGTAACAGACGCAAACCGGCAACTTCTACTCTTCCAGACAAACATGTCACAATTGATGTTTGACTATACGTTTCTCGCTGGTTTTGCATTAATTTTCTCAACGATTGGATTGTTTCTATCTTGGCGGTACCTATCCAGATAGCTTCACCTCCTTCTTTCACTTCCAAATTCTGATTGCTCGAATGGGGCTGAGAAAAGGATCGCCAAAAGTTTCTGAAAAGGTTATGTAACCTCTAATTATCTCATCTATACATAGTGTTGGAAGTGCAGGAGTTACTGCAGTATTCTACGGTTCACGAAGCCCTCCTTTACGAGAAACTGAAAGGGGATAATGTTAAATGTGGCTTGTGCGAGAGAAGATGCTTGATTTCACCCAGCCTGAAAGGCTTCTGTAAGACTAGAATTAACATAGACGGCAAGCTTTACACTTTGGTTTATGGAGACCTAAGCGCCCTAGAAAGCAGACCCATCGAAATCAAACCCTTCTTCCATTACTGGCCCGGCTCAACAGCCCTAACCTTTTCCACATGGTCGTGCAACTTCGACTGCATTTGGTGCCAAAATCATCATCTATCAAAAACTGAGCCCAATCCCGCCAAGTCCAGCTATTATTCTTCTGAGAAAATTGTTGAGGCGGCTCTTCGGGGAGGAGACGAAGGCTTATGCGTAAGTTTTCAAGAACCAACCATCCTAACGGACTGGGTTCTCCCCGTGTTTAGGATTGGTCGTGAAAAGGGTCTCTACTGCTGCTACGTTTCCAACGGCTACATGACCTTGGAAACCTTAAAATTGCTGAGGGACTCAGGCATGGACGGACTTAAAATAGACCTGAAAGGCGACGCCGAGACTTACCAGAAATACTGTGGCGGAGCAGACTTGGAGAAGGTTTGGAGAAACGCTCATGAAGCCAAGAAGATGGGTTTTCACGTGGAAATCGTGAACTTGGTAGTCACAGACGTCAACGACGACGAAGATTGCCTAGGATGGGTGATAGAGAAACACTTGAAGGAGGCGGGACCTGAAACACCCTTACACTTCACTCGGTATTATCCAGCCTACAAGTTCCACAACCCGCCCACAAAAGTCAAAACGCTGGAGAAGGCCTATGAAATGGCGAAGAAAGCTGGGGTTCTTTATCCCTACCTTGGAAACGTTCAAGGGCATGGATACGAGAATACGTACTGCCCCAACTGTGGAGAAAAACTCATTCAAAGATTCGGCTACACAATAGTCAGATACAAGGCTACTGATGACAAAAAGTGCCCTAACTGCACTCAGCATATACCTCTCACGGGAAAATACGTCAGAAAGCTTCCTGGGTTCATCTTTTAGTAGAGCGATAATGCAAAGCTTTTCATGTTTGCGAGTTCCGCTTTTTTATGGGAGAGCCCCTCTTTCCGCCAACAGTTTTTCCATTCTTTCCAGTCGCTTTTCTATGGCGTCCAGTCGGTCTAGAATCTGTTTGAGCACTTTACCAACATCTTCTCGTGGAACCACGGGCAATGGCGTTGGCGATGGCCACCTCCTTTCCTCAGGACTTTCCGGTCTTCTCGGTAGTGGAGGCGGATAGAGCGCCCTTTTCTTCCCTTCTCTTTCGCGCATATGTCATCCCCTAACAAAATACTTACTTTCGCCATTAAAAAGTCATATCATTTCCGAAAGGAGGTAAACATATAAAGGTGAGTGACAACAAAGTAACAATCTCGTGTCTTGTATTTGATTTTTGGGTGGAAGGCTAAAAATTAAGGTCTCAATACAATTTTAGGACATGTCTAGTCAAATTATGATTCGTTTTTTAACTTTCCATTGAAGACTCTCTCTTGTCCTTAGCTTCTTTTCTTCCCCTCTTCATCATCCACTATCCTAATCAAGGGTTTTTTCTCTAAGCCCTCAATTCTAGCCGAAAATGTCGAAAAACGGCCTCTTCCGTTTTTTCTCCGGCACATGAATAGCCTCCTTGAGGAAAAGTGGAAAACCGAAATTAAAATTTTGCCACGTTGAACCCTCCGTTTTCTGTTGGGTCTGAACGGTTCTAGAAGCCTAAAGAGCTGGTGAGGAAGGTCAGTCCGAAATAGATTAAGATCGCTCCAAACACGGTCATGATAAGTCTGTACCATTTGAATCCCACAACGCTTGTTCCCATTTTCGCGAAATGGGCAACGACTGTAAGCCAAGCGTAATCCATCCAAACATGGCAAATATACATAAACACGACGCCGGCTAAGGCTGCGAACTCGAGTGCCATGAGAATCAGTTGCGCTCCAACTGTGAGCCACCAAACAATAAAGAAAGGGTTCAAGCCCGTGAAGGCTAATCCTATCAGGAGAAGGTTGCGAGACGCCACGCCGCCAGATTTAGGCTCACCGAATTTGGAGGTAAGGGAGTCACGGATTTGCATGGCGCCGAAAGCAAGGAGAACTATCCCTCCCGCGACTCCAACTACAAGTTTGACGGTTGACTCGCTCGCGACTTTTAGGAGACCAGCGGCTAGTAGCATTACAAGGGTGAACTCGATTAAAGTGTGGCCTATGGAGAACACAAGGCCGCCTCTGGCTCCGACCCTAGTGCCGTGGGAGATCGTGGCAAAGAATAGGGGACCTGGAGCCAAAGCGCCAGAAGCTGTTACCAAGACAATCGTTGCAACGAAGTTCAGGGCGTTCATATGTTAGAGAAGGCTGGGATGCGGATAATTAACCTTCTGTTAGCCCAGATGAACGAGGAATCTGGATAAGAAGGATGTTCTAAACTTTTTCTTCACCTTTTCTATGGGTTCGCCTAGTATGGTTATGTCTTTTAAATTGTATGTTCCAAGTCCTCTTTCTTCCGCTAGGCGTAGATGTTTCACACTTTCTGGGGGATGCCCATTATAGATGCGCCGACGGCGTCTACGGCAACAGGGTCTGTTCCCGCGATGACTAGGTTCATCTCTATGGGGTTTTCGCTTGTTTCGTGGCTTTCTCCGGCGATTATTCCGTCTATGACTGCCACGCTTGGTTTTATTATTGAAGCTAGGTCAACGATTTTTTCGCTTAGGGGGTTGTGTATGGACCCTTTTGGGGTGACTGCTCCCATCATGTTTTTTAGGCTTAAGGTTACGCGGGCCATTCTGTGGGGCTTTAGTTTTGGAACGCTGATGATTGTGCTTTCCAGGGCTGTTTTGGCTATTTTCACTTTTTTCAGGGCCAGCGGGTTTGGAGGACTAACCTCAAGGAATTCGTCTTTGTTAAGGTCGACCAATTTTACGTTCCATCTTTCTGCCACGGCGTTGACGCCAGCAACTTGGAAGGCTTCAAAGGTGTCTGCGAACCCGCTTCCTTCGCCTATTATGATTTCTTTTGCGTTGTTTTGTTTCAGGAATTTGACTACGCCCTCGATGACTCTGCTGTCGGTTGTGATTCCTGTTGATGGGTGTTTTGCGTTTATGTAGTTGGGCTTTATCAGAATTGGCTTTTCTTTGGAGAGGACCTTGTCTGCCTTTATCATTTCTAAGGCTTTAACCGTCATATCCTGCGGATTTGTTCCCTTTACAATGGCGACTCTGGGCATTAAGAACACTAGACCAGTTGAGTGTCGAACTGTATATAGCCCCTCTATTTATACTTTCAACATTCTTTCTGCCATTTACGGTCATCTTCGTTGAAGATGCGCTAGTGTGCGCACTGTTTCATGGATGTGGATGTTTCTCTTTTTTAGTTCAGATAAAAATGATTTGGCAAGTTGGGGATGCCATCCTATTTTCCCAGCGTGTATTACGCCTTTTTCTTTGATGTCGCCGCGGGCGATCATTTGGGTTATTATGGAGCATGGGTAGGATGTTGTGCGAGCCATGGCTGTTATGCCCTTTTCTTTGTCGTAAAAGTTCATGAACTCATAGGCGTAGGTTGTCTTTTCCCCATTTTTTTCTCCAATCACATAGACTCTCTGAACCACGAGGTCTCCTTCACCCTCCTCGTACTGGAGAGTTTTTTCTCCCAGCTGGATCAAGAATTCTCGGGGTGTGATCTCGCATTCCCTTACTTTTAGATGTAAATCGGTTCTTGTGAAGCCTAAGTCGATTAGTTTTCTCCAGATTTCGCAGTGTCCCTGCCAACGCACGGTTTTAGACCATGCTTCTTTTACGTCTTTTAAGCCAAGATGCTCTATGAGGAGAAGAGGCGCTCCAGCGTAGAAGGCTTCGCATTCTCCTATGGGCTCTGGGAATCTGATGGTCTCTGGACCGGCTAGTTTTTCTACTTCAACGATTTTGCCGTCGCGGAGGATTTCTGTGGTTCCGATGTAGGTGGATATGACTCCTTCCCACCACCATGAGATTTTGTATCTTAGGGGATTGTTGTAGGCTGATGTGTTCTTTTGGGGGATTCCGCCACACCACATGTGAATCTTTTCAACCTTGTCCAGTTTAGCTGCTCCGTAGCCTTCCAGTATGCTGTCGATGCCGGGATCTAGTCCACATGATGGTATGATGGTTACGCCTGTAGCTTTGGCGTCTTTATCGAGTTGGAATACGTCTGGGGAGGGACCCAAATCAACATAGTTTACTCTCGCCTCTATGGCTGCTTTGGCTACATCGAGGCTGTATGTCCATGGAAGAGCGTTTGCAACAACGTCGAAGCCTCCTTTCATCAGCCTAACCAGTTTTGCGTGATCCTTTACGTCAATTTGTTCCGCCCTTACTTTCTCGCTTGCAAGCCTGTTTATACACTGCTTAACTTTCTTGGTGTCTATGTCGCCAGCAACGACTTCTGACACTTCATGGCTTTCGATTAAGTCTCTGATTAGAACTGATCCCTGCTTTCCAACGCCCAAAACCAGTATTCTCATGTTATCACTTCATGAAGCTTGTTGCAGCAACCTAACCGAGTTTCTAAAATGCCATTAACAATATATACCTCTTCCCTTCAAGACTGGAAAAACTAGTGTGGTTTTAAGGATGGTTGAGAGAAAGCCTTGTCCCAACGTGGAAATTAACTCTGAAGACTGTGGGTGCACCTACGAACCATGCGACAGGAAGGGGAAATGCTGCGAATGCATACGCTATCACTTGGAAAGAAGGGAGCTTCCAGGCTGCGTTTTTCCACCAGAAATCGAAAAAACCTACGACAGGTCCTTCCAAAAATTCGCATCCATCTACAGGAGTTGAACTCCCAATTTTCTCTTGGGGCACCAAAAGTCCGCCGAAATTTTAATCTACCGTGACATTCACTAGCTCGACTCTCTCTCCACTGTCAACTATTACTTCTAGAACAACTCCGGCAACATCTGGAGAATAATATTTATACTCGTTAAGAGTTGGATCTATTTTGCTCCAATCTCTTGTCTTAAGGCAATTCTTAAATGTCCCAAATGGAACTGTAACTGTTTCCCCAAGAGAAACCACATCTGCCATATCCTCTGCTTCTCCTTTATAATACTCTTGTCTGTATGAATCGCCTATCTTGGGATTAGCTTTCATAATGATTCCGGGTTTGGCGCCGTCAACTCCTGCCTCCCAAGAGCCTTCAGTGCTGATTACCTCTTGAGTAACTGGGTCATATTCCTTTGAATCTTCTCCAAAATACCATACATTTCCTTCTTTGTCTTGGGCATACCAGTCATAGGTCTCTTCAATAAGTTGATCATTAAGCCAGACTCTGTCCCATACTTCAATTGTTGTGACTTCCATTATTTGCTTTGTCTTATTAGTTACTATAAGAATGTTTTTTTCAATACCATCTGCGGTGTCGCTCTGATAGGTGTAGTTTGTTCCAGGGGTCAAAGTGTAGTAGGGATTGTTTATTATAGACACAAAATTTGATGGATTGATTGTGGGGTTGTATTCCCCACCTCTGATGAACACTACTGCGATGATGGCGACAATCACGATAGCCAAAATTACAATGCCGTAAATATAATACTTAGACTTTGGCTTCATAGGTAGTTAATTGCGTTTTTCTATTCTTTTAAAGTTTTTCTGAATACAAAACATGGGGCAGACCACTTGTCAACCATCAACATTAAGTTAACAGAATCCTTTCTGCGCAAAGCTTAAAAATCTTGGAAACATGGGAAGGGAAATAGTTGTTGGTGATCGTGAATGGAGATACCGTTTGATGAGTTTCTAAAGCTTGACATGAGGGTTGGCAAAGTCTTTGAAGCCCAACAAATTCCCGGATCAAGAAACCTCATCAAGATGATGGTTGATTTTGGTTTCGAAAAGAGGCAGTCTGTGGCAGGACTGCTGCAATACTACAAACCGGAAGAGCTGGTGGACAAAAAATACGCCTTCGTCTTGAATCTGCAAAGAAGAAAATTTATGGGCATAGAATCCCAGTGCATGATCCTCGCCGCCGAAGACGACAAGGGCAACGTCATCTTGATAAAGCCTGAGAAGGACATCCAAATAGGAAGCAAGATCAGATAAGGCCACTTCGCATTCGGTTTTTCAGCTAAAAGTTCCCGCAAGGAAAGCTAACAGTCCGGTTATAAACCACACTAAGATTAGGTTCTTTACTCTCCTAGCGTTGTCTCTAGAAGAGTCCCGTATTAGCGAAATAGAAGAAGCGACTAGTCCAATGTCTGTTATGATGACGAGGGGAAGGAACCAGTTGGAAACGAGTCCCCACAACCATGGAAGGGGACTCAAACCCACCGCCGAAACAAAGAAAATCGACGACGCAAAGGCTGCATCTTTTTCTCCATACAGTACCGCAATCGTTCTAACATTCCGATACGTGTCCCCCCTAACGTCCAATATTCCTTTCGTGATCTCTCTGCCAGTGTTTGACAGAAAGACAATAGCCGCAAACATCGCAATGGGCAACTCAAGTTTCTCCACCACGAAACCCCCGTAAATGAAGGGAATCGCGACACAGGTGCTAACTAAGAAATTTCCGGGAAGTCCTGTGCGTTTTCCCTTGGTAACGTAGGTTATGGATACAATCCACGCGATTGCTGCAACTATAAGGCATGGTACATTGGTTCCAAAGGCTGCTATGAACCCTATTATGCTCAAAACAATGGCGAAGTACAGCACTTCTTTTGGGCTAACCGCGCCGCTTGGAATGGGGCGGTTTGGCTCGTTTACGGCGTCAATCTGTCGGTCATAGTAATCGTTTATCGCCATGGAAGCCCCCGTCAAAGTAAAAGCGGTTACAAACCCCAAGAGAAGATTAATCGAAAAGTTAAGGGCTGAAACCAGCGAAGCTCCCACAATCACCGCAAAACCCATCATCAAGCAGTTTAACGGCCTAATTAATCGCAGGAATCCACTGGGTCTTCCCATTTTTCCTCAACCTGATGTCGTTCAGTTACAGCGGCAATGCTTTTAGGTTTATCTCTGAAAGGGGACGACTACTCTTCAACCATGCCTTACTAACTGATTAAGCCTTGTTCAACCTGATGCAGCACT
>Ga0315308_1002714_pt1 | contig 10013 bp, 11 predicted proteins | sample TDP3_MG_FD_203078 | JGI IMG/M metagenome (GOLD analysis project Ga0315308, IMG submission 203078) | Freshwater sediment microbial communities from Lake Towuti, South Sulawesi, Indonesia - TDP3 | ecosystem: Environmental > Aquatic > Freshwater > Lake > Sediment | place: Indonesia: South Sulawesi...
ATGGGAAGGCCGCAGGTCTCGCTTGGATCGAAGAGAAAGACCGCCAAGTCCCCTAGGTTTTCAAGCGCGATTATCGCCCTAAGTTCTATGGGGTTTCTCTTTGAGAGGGGCCTATCCAGAAGCCCTGGTGTATCAACTATCTGCAAAACCCTGCCTCCCAGATCTCTGTGGCCAACGTTGACTTGCTTTGTGGTAAAGGGATAGGCGGCGATCCGAGGCTTGGCTGAAGATATCCTTCTCACCAGGCTCGACTTGCCTGTATTCGACGGCCCGCACACCAGCAGGCACGCTTTGTCAAAGTCTATGTCCGGCAACTTTCTGAGAGCGGCTCGGGCTCTCCCGAGCTCGTCCAGCTGTGGGTCTACCTGCTTCAGCACGGAGGCCAGCCTCCCGAAGTAGCTCTTCCTAACCGACGCGTAGCCTCGACGGATGCGTCGCATCTCTCGGAGATGGATCCGCTGCAGGGATTCCGTCCTCTCCAAGGCCCATTTGATCGCTCCCATATCCTTCTTGAACTGATCAGTACCAACCATCGTGTCTAGAACGTCTCGGTAGAAGGGATGAACCTCCTCGATCCTTGGTGTTTGCCTCAGGAGGGCGTGAAGCCTCCGGGAAACCAACCCTCCGGCTGCCTTCACCCTTGCCTCTTCCTTCAGGCGAGGTCTTTGCCCCCTCTGGAAGACTCTGGCCGAAGCGGCTTTCTCTCTGGCTTTCCTGAAGGCTTGCTCCAGTAGCTCCTGCGCCCTCGGCACTTGAGGAAGCTGCTCGAAGGGCTGCGTCCCCAGACACCCCGCAAACACTTATCTACGGAGGTATTTTGCTATGGCGTACACGTCGAAGGGATCCGAGTCATGTCTGCTCTTCCGTTCCCGTTTCCAGGGGCCACAACGATAGGGATACGCTCACCTTCAGGTGTAGTCATCGCGTCCGAGAAGAGGCTATCGTATGGTTACTTCGTCGTCAGCAAGAATGTTAGGAAGGTCTTCAAGGTTACCGATCGCACCGGAGCGGCCTGCGCCGGTATGGTTGCGGATATGCAGGTGCTCATTCGCGACGCCGTTGCAGCCGTTAACCTCTACAAGCTTGAAATGAAGAGAGAGCCCTCAGTCCAAACGATCGGGAAGATCCTGTCTAACCACCTGTTTGGACAGAGATACTACCCCTACCTTGCTGAAACGATTGTGGGGGGTGTTGATGATCGAGGGGCACATGTCTTGGTGTTGGATCCTTTGGGCTCCCTGATCGAAGACGATTATGCAGCGGTTGGAACCGGCGCTGAAGTCGCCGTGGGCGTTCTGGAGGCAGATTACAAGCCAGATCTGGGCAAGGATCAGCTATTTGATCTTGCGGTGAAAACCGTTAGAACATCGATAAGCAGGGACACCGCCAGCGGCAACGGTATTGACTTGATGCTTTTCACTTCACAAGGCTTGGAGCGAGACGAGACAGTTGGCGTCCAGGCTTGAAGCTGTGTGCCGCCATCGATGAAGGTAAGACGATAACCGAGCTGAAGAGGAGACTAGCCAAGCAACGGTATCACTTCATCGGAAATCTCGCTGCGGTCAAGGCCTGCAGATGGTTGCATGAAAGCCTGGTAAACGGCAAGGCTTGCTACAAGCAGATGTTCTACGGCATAAGTTCCCATCGCTGCGTTCAGTTCTCACCGTCGCCCTTCCACTGCACACAGCGATGCGTCTTCTGCTGGAGAATGCAGCCCGGTGACATCGGGGCCGCCTGGAACGAACTTCAGCTTAAGACCCTGGACGACCCCGAGCAGATCGTGGCGGCCGCTATAGAGGAGCAGAGGCGACTAGTATCGGGGTACAAGGGTAACCCGATGGTTCCACGTCGACGGCATGAAGAAGCTTGTGACCCTCGACATGTTGCGATAAGCCTGGCCGGTGAGCCGACACTCTACCCAGACCTGGGCTCCCTGATAGATTGTTTTCGTCAGAGAGGGCTGACCTCTTTCTTGGTCACGAACGGCACGAAACCCGAGGCTTTGGCTGGTCTCGCGACGGAACCGACCCAGCTTTATGTGACCGTTGCGGCCCCCTCTGAGGGGATTTACCAAGGAGTATGTAACCCGTTGGTCAAAGACGGATGGAAGAGCCTCAAGGCAACGTTGGAGATCCTCAGCAGTTTCTCCTGCCCTACCGTCATTCGCCTAACCCTTGCCAAGGGCCTGAACATGCTGATGCCCGAAGCATACTCCAAGCTGATCCTCTCCTCGGAGGCTACTTACGTTGAGGCTAAAGCCTACATGCACGTAGGGTACTCGACTGGAAGAATGGGCTTCCAAAACATGCCTAGCCACGAGGAGATCGCGGCGTTTGCCTTGGAGCTGAGCCGATTAACGGGCTACAACCTCATCGATCAGCAGAGGGAGAGCCGTGTTGCTCTTCTCAGCAGGCTCGAAAAGCCGATAAGGCTCGATTGATAGGCGAATACGGGATGAGCTTCGAGAAGGCTATGGAAAAGCTTAGGAAAAACCTGTCGGCGAAGGCCGAGGCTCGAGAGGAAGTTCTGAGGCTCGGCAGGAGAGCTATCCAAGAATCCGGCGCCGCGATCATATCACTCCACCGAGGAATGCTCAGGGAAGCCGATCACCTGATTGCCGAGGTCGAGCGCTTTCTTTCTCTTGCGAAGCAAGCCAGTCGCCGGGAAAGGGAGCTCTGGTACCATGGCTTGATAAACCAAGCCTATCAGGAATATTGTGAAGCAAAGCTTCTGCGTGAATATGTGAGGACGGGGAAGGTTCTCCCGCCGACGAAGATACGAGCTCCGAGAGATGCCTACGTCCTTGGATTGGCGGACTTCTGCGGAGAGTTGAGGAGATCATGCCTGGAGAACATTAGGAGAGGCGAACTGGCCAAGGCGATCAAAGACTTCGAAACAATGGAGAAGATCTACGACGAGCTAATGATCACCCTGCACGCTGCACCCAGTACACGGGGTCTCCGAAGAAAATGCGATCAGTCGAGAGCTCTGGTTGAACACACCCGGGGCGACGTTACGATGGAATACCGGAGGGCTCGAATCGAGGGCATGTTGGAAGGGGTGGAGAAGAGCTCTGGAAAGAAACATGGCCTCGCCGCTTCGTGAATGCCGTGAAGGATTGGAACACCCTTGCCTGCTCTCGAAGAGAGGCTCTGGAATACACGGTGGCGACCCACCGTTCCTGAGGGTTTCTCAGCCCTCAAAGCTGCAAGAGCTCAGGCCATGCTGGCGTCAAAGGTAGTCGAGGAGGATGTGCTTGGGGAAGACCCAGAACTAGTGGCCGGAGTCGACGTGGCGTACGACTCGAAGAACGGCGCCGCAGCGGTCGTCGTGATTTCCATGAAGGATCGCTGTGAAGAGGATTCACGAGTCTTTCTGGGACCTGTTGGCTTTCCATACATTCCCACTTTCCTCGCATTCAGGGAGGCACGCTTCATATTTGCCGTGCTTCGTCGGCTCACAACCCGGCCAGATGTGTTAATGGTGAACGGCCACGGCCTGGCACACCCTAGACGCTGTGGGCTCGCCACCCACGTGGGCGTCGTGGAAAAGATTCCGTGCATAGGCGTGGCCTCGAGGTTGCTCGAAGGATACATGATCGAGTCAGGCGGGGGAGAAAAACACGTCTTAGATGGTGAGGGAAAGATAGAGGCCAACATGGTCCAAACACCGAAGGGACCCCTCTACGTGAGCGTGGGAAACATGATCTCCCTCAAGCGAGCTACTGAGTTAGTGGCCCTCCTAATCGATGGAGGCAGACTGCCCCTCCCGATAACGCTGGCTCACAAGGCCGCCGCATCTCTACTGACAGACAGCGCGCGTCGAGGTGAAAGAGAGTGAGAGAAGGGTTATGCGGACCTAAGGAACGCCTTCTTCTCCTCCTGGCTAGGAAGGCCTCCTACGTCAAAGCTGTTGAAGCGACGACATCCTCGCTGGCACAGGAACTAGGGATGTCACAGCAATCAGCCTCGAGGCATCTGAGGAGCCTGGAGAGAGGCGGTCTCATCGACAGGAAGAAGAGCGGAAGAAGGAGTCACGTGAAGTTAACTCCTAAGGGCCTCAGGGCGCTCAGGGAAGTCTATGCTGACTACAAAGGAGTCTTCGAGATGCCCGCTAAACTCGTTCTCGAGGGACGAGTGTTCTCAGGGATAGGTGAAGGTTCATACTACACCGGCCTCAAGGGCTACCTTCAGCAATTCGAGAAGAAGTTCGGCTACAGACCATACCCCGGCACTCTGAACGTGAGGCTACTTGACAGGAGCTCCATAGACAATAGACTACTCATGGAGAAGATGGCTCCCGTAGAGATAGAGGGGTTCAGCGACGAGAGGAGGACCTACGGAGCCGCGAAGTGCTTGCAAGCCCTGCTGAACGGAGCTGTGGAGTGTGTTGTAGTCTTCTCGGAGAGGACGCACTACGAGTCTTCAGTCGTTGAGGTCATGGCCAGGAACTGTCTGCGCGAAACACTTGGGTTGAAGGACGGAGATCGAGTGACCCTATCTGCCAGCTTTCCTCCAAGCGTTCTCCTTGAGGATCTTCTGGACAGCAGCTGAACTGCTGTGAATGGGGCTGCTCTTAAACTCCCTTATCTTCACGGCCTTGGTCTTCCATTTCATCCCATTCTTTGCCTTCAGGAAGTCCCTCATCCAGCTCTCCTGGTCGTAACCAAACGCCACGACGTCCGGCCTAACCTTCCGCACGATTTCCTCGAAGGAGAACGGCTCGCTCCCGAGGATTGCTTCATCAACCGGTTTGAGCGATTCGACTAGTATTCTTCTAGCCTCCTCGTTGAACACGGGCTCCCGGTTTCGAACTTTCCTGACGGTTGAGTCTCTCGCCACAACCACAATCAGCCTAGCGCTCTTGCCCCCGGCTCTCTTGGCTTCAGAGAGGTATACCACGTGGCCGGGGTGGAGCAGATCGAACACGCCTGAAGCCAAGACCGTTCTAACCATCCTCGATAACCCTGCCTGTCTACCAACTGAATCTCGCCAAACCTAATAGCCTTAGCGCGTCGAGCAGCCCCTCGGAATAGGAGACGGATGCCAGGGCTGTTTCAGCATCCCCGGCCGTGAGAAAATGCTTTGTGTCCTCAAGATAGTTGCCCGCTTGGGAGGTCACTCTCTCAACGTCTTTACGGCTGAGCAACACGGGCAGGTCTTTCAAGCCTGTGTTCCTCAGAACCGCCTCCGCCTTGTCGACGTATTTGACCGCCCTCTCAGCGACTTCGTCTCTGGCGCGATGCTCCTTGACCAACCTTTCAGGGGCACCGGCGATGAGAACCAGGGCTTCCTCCTCTGCGAAGTGGAGGTCTCCGGGGAACACCACGGAGTGAGGCGGCGGCGGAAAGATCTGCAGCCTGACCTCCTCCAGGGATCCCGCCGCAACCTTCACATCGGGATATCCAACCCTCGCTAGGCCAACAGTCAGCATGTCCGGCCTCACCACGCGTCTCCTCTTCCTCTCCTCTAGGTCGAGAAGCATCTGAAGAGCGTCTTGTATGGACAGGCCGCCGTCCTTCGTGTCGAGAAGAACCAAGGTGTGCAGGCCTCTCGCCGAGTTCTCCTTGATCCCCAGGTAGGCTGAGTGAACCAGATCTAGGTCTTCAGCCTTGGGGATCGTCACTGTGCGGCCGAACTTGTACGACTGGAGACCGCTGGCGCTAGGAGCGCTTGAGAAGATCGACACACCGTGAAGCAGCAGGGTCTGAACACCCATCCTGGCAGCTAGAAGCCTGAGCGAGACATGGGTCGTGGCTGCGAAAGGATCTCCGGGAACAAGTACAACAACGTTCGCAGATCGAGCCTTCTCCACAACATCTCTCTGCTGCTCCTCCAATAGGCTTCTTCCAGCTTCCATTATCTCTCTTCCCGACTTCTCCTCCAGTTCCCTTCGCAAATCATCGGCAACATGGCTTGTGTACGTGTCTAGAAGGACGAGGCCTGATTCCCTGATGGCGCGTAAAGCCTCCAGCGTAACCCCGTTCACCCCATCTACCCCAAGCCCAACGAAAAGGAGCGTCATATTCGACTCCACGAGCCATCGAGAATTATAGGAGATTTATCGTTTTTCAGCCGAATCCTTGGCAGACGTTGGCGTAGGGGCTTATATGCTCAGGACAGTGTAGCCTACGAATAGAAATGCTGACCAGGGCTCTAGCCCTCTTGTTCGCATTCGCCCTGCTTGAGGAAGTTGGACTGCCCCAAGGATGCTCCATCACAGGCGGTGTCTCTCCCTCTGATCTAAATGAGATGTATCTCGCCGAATATCAGCCGCCGGCCATGAATAAGACCAAGGTCATGGTAAAGGTCCGCGTAGTGAGCGACAAGATGACTCCATTGATGAACGCAACTGTTAGGCTAGTGCAGAATGGTGCTCTACCGAGTATAGCAGCGTCGGGTGCCACGAACCAAGATGGATACGTCGTCTTCTGTGTACCTGGCTCCGTCTACCGCATCCAGATAGAGCGAAGCAGCATCTTCGAGAAACCCTGCGTCAATGTTGTTACCCTCTCCTCAAACACCTCGGTTGTTTTTCAGCTGAAAGACCAGGGAAACAAGGACCCGGGGCTGAGAACAGCCGCATTCTTAGGCATCTTGCTCTCGGCTCTTGTCATCATCGAGGCCACTGGGTTCCCGCGTCGCAGCGAAAACCGTTCTGAAGAAACAGTGAGCGAGAGACTTCGAGAGCCTTAGGGGTTCAGGCACCTTGCCATGAATGGTGAACCTATTCACCAGACTGAGCCCTTCCTCCAACTCGACCCCATAACTGCGCAGGAAGACATGGTATCCCGTCTTAAGCTTGACTCTAGTTCTTGCGCCGTTCCTTTGGTAAGTGGAGTATCTGCTCTCCCAATCGTGAGGAAAGTATTCCTCGAAGTACTCCTTGAGCCCTTCAGATGGGTCGTAGGTCACGCATATTGTTGGCAAACCAGTCGATTCGTGGAGGACACCTAGATCGACGACGTTGAACCAGCTTATGACGCATCCGTTGAGCATGAGGGCATTGACATCTTCTCTTCCTAGGCCTCGAAACATCCGAACGATCTCTTCGGTGGAGTCCGTTCCACCCACGCGACAAGATCCCAGGCAGAAGCCATCCACGATGCCGTCCGTCCTCACCACCACCCCTGCCAAAGCGGCTTGATCACCCTTCTCACGGGCGAAGCTCTCAGCCACCCCAAGGACACGCAGACCCTTCTTTCCCAGGTGCAGCCGCATCCTCAATCGCGATACACCCCTCAGTTGACAGACTTAAAGTTCTCTGCCGATTGACAAGAAGACTGCAGCTCCAAAGCTCGATCGTGTCGGAGAAGATCTCTTATACCCTAAGACAGGCATTCAATGTTCAGTTGCTCACGTTCCCTGGGAGGCGCCTGTCATGGACCAGGTCGGTCCCCACCGCTCACCGCGCATCATGGTGATAGGGCTCGATGCCTCTGGCCTAGCAGGATCTGCAGCGAGAGCGGGCTACTCAGTCTGCGCCGTGGATTACTTCGGCGACCTCGACCTCAAGAGCCTCTGTCTTCACTCGGAATCAATCATCCAGCAGAGAGTGGGAGAATCCTCAGGAACCATTGAGACCTTTTACAGCCCTCGAGGCCTTCTCAACATAGCTCGAAGGGCAGTATCTGAGTGTCGACCTCAATTCATGCTCCTGGCATCGGGTCTGGACGACTCAGGAAATGTCCTCGAAGAGTTGAATGAGTTGACTCCCATCCTTGGAAACCCGCCCGACGCCATAAAACGCGTACGAGACAAGAAAATCTTCTTCGATGAGCTTGATCGACTTGACATACCACACCCCCAGACCGAGTTCACCGCTGACAGAGAGGAAGCCGAAGCGGCCGCAGCCCGAATCGGATTCCCCGTGGTGTTGAAGCCTTGGTCCACCTCAGGCGGAGAGAGAATCGAGTTTGTCAAGAACAGGAGGGACCTAATGGAATCCTTCGACAGGCCCCAAAGCTCGTCCACTCGCGTGCTTGTGCAGAGATATGTCCCGGGGAAACACGCCAGCGTCTCCGTAATTTCAACCTCTCGCCGTGCAAGGTCGCTCGCAGTAACCGAGCAGATTCTAGGGGACCAGAGACTTTTCCAACAACACGTCTTTGGCTGGTGCGGAAACGTCGTCCCAGTTTCCATGCGTCAAGATGTGGTCGAGGAGTGTATGCGGATAGCTGAACGGGTTTGTCTCCATTTTGGACTGGTTGGGTCGAACGGCGTCGACTTGGTTATCGCTCCAGGCGGTCGCCCTTATGCAATCGAGGTCAACCCGAGGTTTCAAGGAACACTCGAATGTGTGGAGACAGTTCTGAGACTCAACGTGGTCAAGATGCACGTGGACGCTTGTCTCCATAGAAAACTGCCGGCTGAGATCGTCCAGCCTACAGCATTTTGCACCCGTCTCATAGTGTACGCCCCAGAAAGATGCTCGACACTAAATCTCGCACATGAAAACTGGCTAAGAGATGTTCCCCTACCGGGAAGCCTTGTCGAGAAGGGAGAGCCGGTCTGCTCAGTCCTCGCCCGAGGAAAAACTCGCAGCCAGTCGTTGAGGCTTGCCAGACGTCGCGCCTCGAAGGTCCTAAGAGCACTGGGAGCGATGCGGAAATGAATGACGTGGGTCTTTCTCCCCCTCAAACATCAAACACGTCGAATCGAAGCATCCTCTCTGCGAAGACCTCGTCCACCGCCGCGCGGATTGCTCTATTCTCCGCAGTGAACGTGGTCTTCGACTCCGTCCCGGGGATTCCTCAATTTCAAACAGGCGTCTGGATGAGCTGGGTGTTCATCACAGAGCCACTGACAGGCGTATTTCTAGGCCCTCGCCGGGGGGCCCTTGCAGTCATGATCGGTGTTCTTCTTGGAAACTTCTTCAATCCTCGAGGTCCGGCTGAGTTTCTGTTCATGATGGGCGCCCCCGTTGGAGCAATGGTTTCCGGCTATGTCTACAGACAGCGGTTTGGACGTGCTGCTGTGTACCAGACAGCTCTCCTCGCAGCATATTTCCTAACGCCGGCCGCGTGGGGGCTTCCGATCTGGGGGATGTGGGACACCTACCTGGCATACGTCCTACTCATGTGGCGCACTGTGCTGGTCTCGACGCGGTCACGGGTCAAACTGTTTCAAGACCGACCGATGTATCGTCTTCTCTTTTCAGCTTTCGTCGGGCTTGAGTCAGATATACTCTTCAGGATATTCCTGTTGATCCCATGTCAAACCTACAGCGTCATCTATGGATTTGATGTGACAACCCTTAGGTACATATGGCTTGGAGGAGCCTTAGTGACGCCGCTGCAAGTTGCCCTATCGCTTTTTGCGGGAACCCTGATGGCGATGCGTTTGACCTCTGTTCCAGGGCTCCATGAAGCGGAACAAGAGCCGGAGATTGGGACACAGCGATAGATACCGCTGTCGTTCACATCCAGAAAGATTGCCAACCAACAAGCTGGTGACTTGCCCTTCTTCGATCGTCGACCCGTTTGCCGCCGGGTCTCTCACGAATTGCCACGATTTCAGCGCCGCTGGCTACCGCAGCTCTACTCTACTTTCCGTCGCCCCAGCCCGGACTGGGTTGTATTACCTAGGGAGCCCGAAGCAGTGCCCTCGTGACTTGCAGCCAAGCTCTTGCTGTGCGATCAGGGCTATAGCCTCCCCCGCCCAGAGCCACCAACCGACCCTCACAGAGCCTATGCGAGGTCTCGTGCAGCAAAGTGGCGGCGAACCTGTGAGCTTCTTCTGAGTACCTCAGGCCAGTGAGAGGATCTCCCTCAAGGCCGTCAGCTCCGCACTGGAAGAGGATGAAACGAGGTGAGAACTGGTTGAGGAACCTTAAGGCCATCTCGAAGGCCTTCTTGAATTCTGGGTCACCGGATCCTGCTGGGAGCGGAATGTTGAGCTTTGTCCCCACGGCCTCTCCCTCCCCAGTTTCATACGCAAAACCAGACCCCGGGTAGAGCGATCTACCATCTTGGTGTATGTCCATGAATATCAGTTCCTTGTTGTCGTAGAACT
>Ga0315308_1002715_pt1 | contig 10012 bp, 8 predicted proteins | sample TDP3_MG_FD_203078 | JGI IMG/M metagenome (GOLD analysis project Ga0315308, IMG submission 203078) | Freshwater sediment microbial communities from Lake Towuti, South Sulawesi, Indonesia - TDP3 | ecosystem: Environmental > Aquatic > Freshwater > Lake > Sediment | place: Indonesia: South Sulawesi...
TCTTGGAGCAATCCGCCAAGATGACTCCAGCCTGGGGTGCGCTAGCCGCGCCCTGAGCGTTGGAAATCGTGGGTTCAAATGCGGCGGCGAACCGCTGAAACTCCCACCGGCCCCATCTGATACATTCTCGGTCACGAATCCAACAGTCACCTAGATCCCGGGGTATCTTCGGTCGAGGGTGCAAAACGATTTATTGGCCGGTCTGCCCAAAGCTGTCGTGAAATGCCTCGGTACGTCAATTCAAGCGACGGCCGCAGCGTTGAGCTTGTTAGCCCCTGCGGTTCTCGCCGGTCTCAATATTGCCCTATCGTTCCCACTGTTTACCGGTGAGTATACGCAACACATGGGATCGATCGAGTCAGCCTTCATAAGCGACGCTCGCTTCATCCTAGAAAACTACCCGCATCTTAGCTGGTACCCACTTTGGTATCTTGGTTTTCCGTTTCATCTCTCATATCCGCCTCTTCTTCCGTATCTCACTGCCCTTCTCAGTGCACTCTCGGGGGTCAGCGTAGCCCGTTCATACCGGGTTCTAGTGGCGTTCGCCTACGTACTCTGCCCGGTCACTTTCTATTTCTTCGCTCAGAGGCTATTGGGGAGTAGGCTCTGGGCTCTGGTCTGTGCCCTTGCCTATGGCTTCTTTCCATCCTCCTACTACTCTTGCTTTCCTGAAGCAGCTCAGTATCTTCAGGGATGCCCATCAGTCAGGCTGGTAAATCTGTCGTTGTACGGAGAGGGGCCTCACACCATGGGTCTTGCAATTGCGCCTTTGGCTGCTCTCTTCTTTCTTGAGGCGTTGGAGAAGCCTAGGCCACGAAACTATGTGCTGGCTGCTGTCTCCGTGGCAGGGGTTGCTCTCGCCAACCTCATCGCCTTCTTCGCTCTGGCCATTGTCTTGGCCGTCCTCTTGCTTGTTGAACTTTTCAGACGCACGCCCTTGAATGCGGCGTGGAGAGCTTTCATCTGTCTCTCACTCGCCTACGGGCTGGTTGCTTTCACCTACGATGTGTCCTTCACCCGGGCCTCTGCTGCTTTCGGCGAGCAGGGAACGTCTCCTTGGGGGGGGCTGGTGGCGCTGCTCCTTCTGATGGGTTCGATCCTCGTCGCTGGACTCGCCATAAAGCGGGGTAAGGCCTGGGCGGTGGGCTTGACGTGGGTGGCCGCTTTTGGAGGGGTCATATTGCCCCATTTTTTCGGATTGACCGTCGCTCCTCAGCCGTGGCGATACATTCCTGAACTGGACATGGGGATAGCCTTGCTGATCGGCATAGCCGCTAGGTTTCTGAGTCGAGGCAGAGCTCTGAAGAAATTTCTCCTGGGAGCGGTCGTGATCGTCGCGGTGGTGAATTCGGTTCTGTCTTGGAGGGCAGGTTGGTCGATGGCTCAGCCGAATGAAAACATCGCCAACACGGCGGAGTACCGGGTTGCAGTTCATCTGAAGAGCCTGGTTTCGCGTGGAGAAAGAGTTTACGCCACAGGGTCGACAGGCTTTTGGTTAAACGTCTTCACGGACATTCCTCAGGTGCGCGGGGGATCGGACCAGGGAGCCACAAACCCTTGGTGGGTGCACGTCAAGCACGAGGTCAACACCGGTGAGGATTCTCACATGTCGATTCAATGGCTCAAGGCCTTGAACGTGAGATACGTGGTGGTGGATCTCCCAAATGCTTCGACCGCGTACAAGGACTACAGCTATCCTTTCAAGTTCGAAGGAAGACTGGAGAAGCTTTTCCATTGGGGTGGGGTTGCAGTCTACGAAATACCGATGTCGAACTTCGCATGGGTTCAACTGGTGAACAGCGAGGATGCGGGACGGCTAGAGCCTCTCCGTGGGATTCTCGACCGAGAAAACCTTGCAGAGTACCTTGAGATTGTTGAGAACTCGACTGCAAGCGGGACCGTTAACTATGTCGTCGAGAACCCTGACGAGATCAGGTTTACCGTTGCGGGCTGCAGCGGGCGGGAGAATCTTCTTGTGAAGTCCACGTTCGACCCCCGATGGAGAGCAGATGTCGGTGAGGTTGATGTTCCGATCAAGAAGATCGGTCCCGACTTCATGCTGGTTGAGCTGAATCGGACCGGCGACTTCGAGGTGCGTCTCGCCGCACGGCCCCTGCTTGATCAGCGTGTGGGTGAGGGGATCTCCGAGTCGACGATGATCGCATTGCTCTTAATAATGATTTCAAGCGCTATACGTTCGAGTCGTGCTAGACGTTCGATACCTCGATCATAGGGCTCTGACGGCGCTCCTTGATCGATGCCTTGATCGATGTTTTGGAGCGCCCTGAAGCCGATGAGGAGTTTCCCTGCGGGGGCCGTTCGCGTGAGAAGCTTAGCCGCCAGTCTCAATCGGCCTAAATGCCATATTGCTCTTGCTGAGTGCGATGTGAGGATCGACTGCGCCAAAACCGGATAACCGGTTTCCTCCAACCTGTAAGCGGCAGCACCAGGTCCAAGAACAAGCCTATGTGGGGAGTTAGTCTCGAGGGGACATTGGATCAAAACTCAGCGTGATTGAGAGACGTCCTTCTTAGCGGTTTGAATCTATCAGATGATCGGGCCGTTCGGCTTTTTCAAGGGTCTTTCTAGCTGGGCTTTTTCTTCTTCTTGGCTTCTTCTGCCTCTTCCTTCCCTTCCTCGGCCACGGGTTTCTCCTCCTCTTCCGGTGTCTCTAATGGTGTCTCCTCTATCGGCGTGGGCGCCGGAGTTGTGGCCAGCGTCCATCCTATCCAAGCCAGTATGGCAAGTATCACACCTATGCCCAGGAAGGCAGTCACCTGCAGCGTGATGAACGGGATCTGCCCCCCTGAGAAACCCACCAGCCATCCGTAGATCAATATCCCCGCAACACTGCCGATCAGTATCAGCGCCCCTATGACTTGATCTTTCGTCATTCTTCTCGTCCCCTATAGCGATGCTGTGTAGTCGAGGCTTGAGTACTTAAAAATAGCGTTTTCGCCCGGCTTGCCTTCCACAGCCCGGCAGCCGTCACCCGGCGCGGTCTCGACGTGCACGGCTTAAATAGAATGCGTCGGGAATTGTCCACAGCGATGAGCGGGGACATCTCACAGGGCTTGATGGGTGTTGTCTTCTGCGGTGGAGCCGGGGTTAGGCTTCGCCCCCTGACCTACTACGTGCAGAAGACCATGATTCCGATAGGCACGAACGAGAAGCCTCTACTGGAGTATATTGTCCGCCTCCTGAGGCACCACGGGATGACTGAGCAGCTGTTCTTGGTGAGCTACAAGGCTAGGCAGATTGTGAACTACTTCGGGGACGGCTCGAGGTTCGGTGTTAGGATTCGGTATCTGGCTGATCCGCCTGGGGTTGAGTCCACGGGGGCGGCGCTTGTGAACGCCTTCAAGAGGGGTTTGATCGGCTCGAGGCAGACGTTGTTGATCTATTACGGCGACATCCTCTCCACCCTGGATCTGGGCTCCATGATCAGGTTTCACAGGGAGAAGGGGGCTGTGGCTACTCTGGCTCTCTCCTCCGGGTTTCCCATACCGGTGGGCGTCGCTCAGGTGGATGAAAAGGGAAGGGTCTCAGGTTTCGCGGAGAAGCCCGTGTTGGAGAGGCTAGTGGGGATAGGGGTTCTAGCGATGGAACGGTCAGCTCTCGGGTCTTGCGCCGAGGCCTGGAAGGAGGGGGAGCAGATGGACCTCATGGGCGACATCATACCGCGACTGATAAGGCGTGGTGAACCGGTCTTCGGATACCGTACCTCGGACTACTGGTATGATATTGGGTCTGCCGAAAAATACGAGAAGCTTGACCCAGAGATAATAGACGGCAAGTTTTCGTATCTCTTCCAAGCGTCCCTCTAGTCACTGACCCCATGCCGTCTGCCTTAGCACCGGCCCGTTTTCTAGCTCGCGTGGTTGGAGGCAAATTGGTGATGTTTTCCCGTGTTGGTTCGATCGATTCGATGCTCGGTACCGGCCCTACTTTAGGGATAAGTATATATGGCGGCCGTGTCTCGCGGGGCGTCACCTAAAGAAGCGAAGAAAACCAAAGGAAGTGAGGAAAGATGCTCTCAGGAAGAACTCGTCTCGTGAACACCTCGACCAAGATTCAGGGCAAGAAGTATGATCGTTTCCTGGTTCACATCCCGTCAAAGGTCGCCAGGGACTCCCAGTTCCCGTTCAGGGCTGGTGACTTGCTGTCAATAGACGTCGACCCAAAGAAGAAGACGATCACGCTTCTGAAGACGAGGAAGTAAAGATTCCGCAAGGCGACATCGGCATATTTCGAGCCCGTTATGAATCCTTTTTCATGTTTGGCTAGAGCTTTTTCTGATAGGGGCTCTCACAACAGTTCTCTTCGGTCAATGCTCATGCAGGGGGCGGTCGAGGCCCCAGTCTTCGATTTTGAGAGATGAATCGACAGCGAGTGGAAGGAGCTTCTCAGCCCATGCCTCCTGAGGTGCCCAGCTTGAGGCTCATTGCGACGCTCGGGGAGAGAGCTATGGATGCTAGGGTTACCAGCGTTAGGATGAATGCGTGCTTGAAGCCTGCGGAGACCCTCTCCTCCGCAACCTTTCCTGCAACGAGCCCGTTTATCGCTCCGTTCAGCACGAGCGGCGGGACGAAGAGCATGACGAATTCTCCGTAGGCTATCGACATGCTGGCTATGGAGAGGATGCTCCTGAGGAAGCCGATGAGCACCACTGTAGAGGCCACCAAGACCACGGCCCCTATGTACGGGATGAGTATGAGTGGGCGGAGAGTCATCCTCTTCTGTTTCTCGAGAGCCTCGATGTTCTCTCCGAAGGAGGTGAGCGTCTCCAGGATCTCGGGAGTCCCCCCTCCCACGTCGATGGCGTCTATCAGGAGGTACATCGTTATCTGTGCCAGCCAGCCGTGGACCTTCTCTTGAAAGGTTTTGTAGATCTTTGCCAGCGGGAGCCCCCACCCTATCTGGCGAGCCATAACCTTTAGGTGCTTTGTGAAGCGTCCGTAGTCGCCTGCCTTTGCGAGGTTCTGGATGCATTTCTCCGGGCTCATCCCTGTCTTTCTCACCTCAACGAGGTCCCGGAGGAAGTTTGTTATCCCCCTCGCAACCTCACTCGCTTCGCTGGAGTAGCGGTGGTGCGCCAACATGCCTGGTATGAACCCGATCATCACGGCGAGAGACAGCCCTATGGAGGACTCGAAGCCGGCTTCGAGGTTGAGCATCTTTCGTATGGTGTCAGGCACCGCTAGGAAGGGGCTGAAAAAGGGCCTGAGCGGGAAGATGTAATAGGGAATGACGAAGACGATGAAGCAGAAGAGCATCAGGGGTGAGCTCAGCGCGAAGGCCTTGTAGATTCTCCAGTCGGACGAGGGGTACCTGGGCTGGAACATGTCTGTGAGGTAGAGGAAGATCATGGATATGACAGGTAGGATGATGTAGGCGAAGAGGACGAAGGAGGAGGGTGTAAACATTCCTACTTCGGCGGGCAGAACCTTGGAGATGATGAACATCACGTACATGCCCAGGGCAAGCAGGGTGGCCACAGCTGCGTAGCCCTCCATGAGCATGGCAACCCTCTCGCCTATGATCTTGAACTTGCCGCTCCTCTCCTCGAAGATCATCTGCGTTCTCCTGTGGAGGTAGTGCACGACATCCCCTCCGATCCTGAGGGTGGAGGCGTAGCCCAGGAGAAGATCCTTGTACTCCTTGGAGGGAAGGGCCTTGGCCGACTTCTCCATGGCTGACACTGGGTCCATACCCACCGCCTTGACGTCGATATCCATTATCCGAGCCGCCTCGGAGAGGTTCGGAAGGAGCTTCACCGTCTTCAGGCGCTCCATGCTCTTGTACGGCGAGATCCCCCCCGTGGCCATGACGCTTATGTAGGCGGAGGCAAACGGCACCTCCGTCTCCAGGTTGGATGCCCTCGTCGCCGCCGCAGAGGCCGGATACATCACCCCTCCGACAATAACGAGCATGGGCGCGGCGAGCACCGCTAGGGAGATGAAGCCCAGGAATGGAAAGAGTATGAGGGCGATGGGAAGCGCAATGATGAAGGCTACGAAGAAGAACAACCCTATGACGGAGGTGTAGGTCTCAGGGTAGATCCTCCTACCCGCCGCGTCTAGGCTCTTCGGTATCCCCTTGAAGAGCTTGAGCAGGGGCGCACCTATCCACCTGAAGTATGCGAGCGAGAAGCCGGCCAGGCTCATTGTTTCACAGCCCCTGGCCGCGGGGAGAACTATTAAGCTTTTGAACCATACTACATTCAGTTTTTCTTGAATAGTATGGGTCTGGATCGGATCGGCTCTTGGGTTGACGTGAGCCGACTTAGCGTCGGTCAGGCTTAGAGACAGGGTAGTGAGGAGGTGCAGCCGCCGACCCTGGGCAGTCGGGGTTGGGCTGGGTGGTTCAGGCTTGTGGGCTGACCGCGCAAAAGTTCGAGGAAAGCGAGATTCAGGTTTTTTTGAGCGTAACATTATAAAGCCCCGTTGCCGGGAGCCGGTCGAGCACACATGGCTCGGCTTAGACAAGTGAGGAGAGATGGAAGAGCTATCAGCCCCGTCATAGCCACCGTGATCATCGTCGCCATAGCCATCGCCATAGCCATAGCGGTCGCCTTCTGGGCAGTCGGCTTAACCGGGATCTTCACCCGATACGAGGAAGTGAAGATACAGTCTGCCTACGCAGAAAACACCGGCACCGATTTCGTCATCAGGATCAAGCTCAAGAACACGGGTTCAGCTGACGCAACGCTGGATGATTGCTTCATAAACGGAAAACCGTGGGGTAGCTTCGGAGCCTCACGCTGCGATGCATATAGCGGCGGCGCGACCACGGAGATCGGTGGAGACAATGCGGGCACCTTCACATTGCCCTCTGGAAAAACGTGCGATATTGAGATCGATATACCCATCGCTGGCGGTTATGCAAGCAGCGGACAGACCTTGGATGTCAAGATCCACACCGCAGCGGGAAGGGACTACCCGCGAGCTATAGTTCTTCCATAGTCTTCTTTTTTTCCTTCTCGGTGGAATTCGATCGATCCGAGGGGTTCTGTAAGAGCCCACAGGTCGGTCATGTCAGGCGAGTGTGAATCGTGAAAACCCTGTTGCCATTTGGTCAGCGAACCGCGGCCGCGGTGGTCAAGTGGGGTTTTCTCTTTCTTGTGCCGCTCATCGTGAGGTCCGCGGTCTGGGTGGCTGGCTCGGGAATGGGGTTCATCGGATTCGACACTCTCTCGTACTGGGGTGAGGGCGATGCCTATGTTCGGGGCCTTCTATCGGGCAATCTGAGCTCGTTTTCAGAGGGAGCCTGGCATCCTCCGTTGGCCAAGGTGCTGATCGGGCTTGTGCGGTTGCCTTTCAGCGACCCGAAAGCTTCGTCGGATGCCGCTGTGTTCCTCCTGTGCATCCTCTCGGCTTCCATCTGCGTCATCACCTACTCTCTCGGGAGCCTCATCGGAGGTAGTACGGCCGGTTGGCTGGCCTGGGCGCTGATCAGCCTCGACCCAATGATGGTGGCTTGGACGACTGCCTGGATTGACACTCCGATGGTTTTCTTCACGATGTTGGCGCTCTACTTCCTGTATCGAAACGACAAGAGGCGCAGATCAGTGCTTTCAGGCTTCTTCATCGCGCTTGCGTTGCTCTGCAAGTACACCGCTGCTCCATTCTTCATTCTGGTGTTTATTCTGACGAAGAAACCGAGTTCCCGCTTGCTGCTGACGGTGCTCACGTGTCTGGTAGTTGTTGCGTTGAACCCGCAGCTCTGGGTTGCAGAAGGCAGGTCGATTGTCACCATCTCGGTAACATCGGGTTGGGGCTTCCTCCCATACACCATGGGATTTGCCATGTTCGCAGGACCACTTGCTTATCCCTGGGTCTTTTTGACCGCGCTAGGTCGTTTTCCATCATACTCCTTCTTCGAACTCTATGGATTTAGTCCCGCAAGCCGTCAGCTCATCGTGGTTCCTCCCGCTGCTCCTCTGGTTGTCCTCTGTCTCCTCGCAGTTCTGATGATCACTAGGCGATCGTTCACTCGGCCGGGATCTCAAGTCCCCTTCATCTGGCTCGGATCAGCCGTACTGACTCTCGCGCTCCTTCCAAAATCCTACCCCTACTACGAAGTGATACTTGTCCCTCAGGCTGCGCTTTGCGCTGCGGCGCTATTCGGATGTTTCCGGTCCCAGCACCCCAAGCTTCATTTCGAGGGTCCGTGGAGAGGCCTGTCCGTGGCCGGGAGCGTTCTGGTCGTCCTCAGCTGCGTCTACATTGCTTTGAGCCCCTTCGCCGTTCTCTTCCGGGCGATCCGCGGTTCATCGAATCCCTGGGTTCTGGTACTGCTAGCGCTTAGTCCTAGCTCAATTCAAGGACAGCTCATGCCCCTGGAATCGCTTGTGGCGTTCCTTTTCACATCCGGGCTTGCAGTCTGCTCCATCGTCGTCGCAACCCGATTCTCAAGCGTAATTTCAGACTGGAAGAGGTCGCCTGATTCGACTGGCGTGCCGGCGGCAATGCCCTGCTTCTCGCGGCTGGCACGGTGTTTCGCGTCGTCCTCCTCCGAAGTCGCTCAGGATTTCTTGAACGCAACCCTCAAACAGGGGATCGAAAACACATGGAAGAGGCATGGGATGTCAGCTCGGGCGACTGAGGGTAGCGGCTCCGATCACCACATGAACGCGCAAGACGCTGACTCCTTAAGGGACGGCAACGCCACCCCATGTGGCTGCGACAAGTGAGTTGTGGGTGGACTTGACAACGCCTCAGTTTGATGGGCCCGACTCGGGTGCAGTGCACGACGCTTCTGCAGATGATCTTTTCGATGGTTCAGGACCTAGGGTATGCCTCTTCAACCACAAAGAGCTCGACACGATCGACGGCGGAGTAATCAGGATAAGACAAATGCTCTCGGCCATGAGACGAATGAACGCCCAGGTCTCGATTTTCACCTACTCGCAATCCCTCAAGTCGTATCGGGGCGGCGATGGATTGTTCTTCGGCTTGCCGAACCACCCGTGGCCCATCCTGAGGAGAATAGGTTCTGCTCTTTATCGAAGAGAGGAGGGTGCCTCTGCAGTCGATATAGTCCTGGCGAGCAAGCCGGGCTTGGCAGCGCACGCCAGGAACTACGTGAAGGCCTGCGATCTGGTTCAATGCGAGCACATCTGGTCGAGCTTCTGGCCCCTCGTTCAGGCGAACACGCTGGGAAAGCCCTCTGTGCTTGACGACCACAACGTTGAGACGCTTTTCGCCAGGCGACTGTGGAACAATGTTGGGAGAGGCATGCTTCCTTCCACCTGGCTCGCATATGTGAAACTGCTTGAAGGAGCGGCGTGTAGGCTCGCCTCGAAGATAATCGTGACTTCGGAGTTTGACAGGCAGGTTTTAAGCCGTCTTCTGGACGTACCCCTGAAGAAGATTGAGGTCGTATCCAACGGCACGGACACTAGCCGCTACTCTCCTAGCTCGGATCGCGCGAGGAAAGCTAGGCTGAAGCTCGGAATACGGGACTCGACCCCTCTCCTGGTTTTTGTAGGGCGCTTGGATTTCCCCCCAAACCTCATAGCCGCGAGACTCATCGTTCGAGACATTGCGCCAGAGGTTCTGAGACGCAGCCCCGAAGCTAGGTTTCTCATCCTGGGCTGCCATGCTCCCAATGCCTTTGTGGACTCAGTAGAGGATCCGAGGATCATTCTCTCCAGCGACTCGGACGATGTTGGATACTTGAATGCCGCTGACGTCTGCCTGGCACCGATGAGTGTTGGATCGGGAACGCGAATCAAGGTCCTAAACTATTTTGCCTGCGGGAAGGCCGTTGTCTCGACGGACATCGGCGCGGAGGGGATCACTGTTAGGGACGGAGAAAACGTGGTGATCTCCTCGCTAAGGGATTTCCCTGACAGGATTCAGTTGCTCCTGTCCGACAATGGGTTGCGTGAGGAGATTGGTTCAAAGGGGAGGGAGCTGGTTGAGGAGAAATATGACTGGAACACGACGATGCGAGGGCTTCGGGGCATATACTCAAGGATATGCGGGTCAGGCTAGAAGTATACTGA
>Ga0315308_1002716_pt1 | contig 10011 bp, 11 predicted proteins | sample TDP3_MG_FD_203078 | JGI IMG/M metagenome (GOLD analysis project Ga0315308, IMG submission 203078) | Freshwater sediment microbial communities from Lake Towuti, South Sulawesi, Indonesia - TDP3 | ecosystem: Environmental > Aquatic > Freshwater > Lake > Sediment | place: Indonesia: South Sulawesi...
AATAAGGCTCTGAGTACGCCTGTGTCGAGAGCAGTGCTAATATTCTCCAAAGTCCTTTCCGCAACACTGCGATCAATGTTTCAGGCAGGCATCATAATAGTCATTGCTGTCGCATTCGGTCTTCAATTTGGGGCAGACTTCAACCCACTTAACATACTGGGTGTCTTCGCAATCATATTCCTCTTGTGTGTGGGCTTATCTTCGCTCTTCATTGCAATCACCATTAGATCAACAAGGATGGAGACTCCAATGGCTGTCATGAACCTTATAAACCTGCCAATGATGTTTGCAAGCAACGCTTTCTTCCCAGGAAAGCTCATGCCTGATTGGCTCCAAAACGTCGTGCAGGTTAACCCTTTAAGCTATACTAACGATGCAGTGAGGCAGCTCTTGATAGTCAACACCGTCGACTACACAAAGCTTGCATTGGACTTTGCGTATGTCGGAGTATTTGCAGTGATAGTTGCAACAATAGGCATAGTCCTCTCATGGAGATTCCTAAGCAAGTAAGCAAGTATAATGTGCACAGTAGTCAATGGTCTGTGAACAGTAGTGTATTAATACTTCTTGATGCAGAATATTTGTTTCTAGGAGAGAAAGGAAGAATTGGACAAAATCGATAAGGTTCTTCTCATCATGCCTCTTCTTCCATTAGCAGATTTGTTGTCTACACTTTTCTGTCTAAGCTTCAGCGGCGGTGAAGAAGTAGGAATCTTGGCTCGACCAATGTTGCAAAATTACGGTCCATATGGGTTAGTCACGCTTGCAACTTCCGCTTCAATTTTATTTCTTGCTTTTATGAAAGTGGTGATATACATTAAGAAGTTGTTCATAAAAGAATGGAAGTTAAAGTGGGCGCGGTATGTTCTAACCATCCACATATATTGGTTCTTCATGTTAGAAGCAGTTTACGTTTCCACTGTTATCATGAATTTTCTCGTTCCTCTGTATCCTCTCCTAACTCAAACAATTATTTTAAGAGTTATCTTAGTTTGCACATATTTTGCATGTGTCAGCGTCTTGACTGTGCCTCAGATTAGGCAACTGCCACACTTCTGAAAAATGCGTGCTCAACGTTTCTATGCAGCAAGAATATAATTTTTGGCTTGAAGTGCTTGTGTACTACGCATGTACATAATTTTTATATTGGGCGGTGTGTATATCCATCTTAGTAATATGTCTAAATAAAGACATATTGTCTATGAGTAGAACACACAAACAGAAGGAATTCACCATGATAGAGTTCCTCGTATTCGCTGTATGGTCTTTCTTCGGCGCCTACAGCACATGGCTTTTTGGAAAAGCCAAACAAAATGTGGCGCTGAGTCCAAAAGAAGCTTATATTCTATGGTGCATACACAAACGAGAAGCTAGATGCAACTCGCCCACTTACGTCCATATAATCCAACCCAAGAAAGGCATAATCGGCTTCAAATGTCAATGCGGGCACAGTTACATGTCCAAACGCCCAATCGTCTAGCAAACTTGTTTTTCATTCTGCAGTTAAGAATACCAACAAGATTTCATTAAAGATTGTCGAGCATCTTTATCCGTACTTTGTTTAACTTTAAATCAGCCTGCAGATTTCTCGCTAACTTTATATTATCTAGCATACTGCTCTGTATGAGCATGCATTGAAGGACGTTGACTAATACATGCCGAAGATGATGAATGTTTGCCACTTTTGCCTCAAAAGCGGCATACTCTGCCCTAAATGTCAAGCCAAGCTTAGGCTTGGGGAAATAAGCAAAACAGACCTAGAGATTGGTCGTTTACTTCTCTCGCTAGAAGACATGTATCCTCCCCTTCAAGACATTTATTTCCACAAGGCAGTAGAAACAGACAATGTTCTAGCCCTAATAGTTGGAAGAGGCGACGTAGCCCGACTTCTCAGCTACGGCGGAAAAATCCTGAAAACCATTGGCGAAAAAACAGGCAAAGCAGTGCGGGTGTTAGAACACGGTGTAGATGACCGAAAATTTTTAGAAGACCTTTTCGCGCCTTTGAGTATACTTACCATAAACACTATATGGTTGCCAGACGGCAGCCAAGAGACCCGAGTAATACTTAGAAAGCGAGGAAGAAAGCCACATCTAAACGTAGAGGCTATGAAACAGTTAGCCCAAAAAGTGCGAGGAATCACCTTGAGAGTGGAATTCGCCGACTAATAAGTGAGGTCAAAGACGTGAAAATTGATCAGTTGGGAGAATGGAGGCGAACCCACTATTCGGTTGAGGTGACGCCTGACCTAAGCGGAAAAGAAGTCATCGTCTTCGGCTGGGTCTTGGACATCCGAGACTTAGGCGGCATACGCTTCATTGTTTTACAAGATAGAGAAGGCGACGTTCAAGTCACGATTCCACGCAAAAAAGTCAGCGCAGAGGTGGTGAAAAAAGCTGATGCCTTGCAGCGACAGTACAGCATAGGCGTTAAGGGAACCGTTCAAAAGACCCAAATGACGCCCCGAGGCGTGGAGATTATTCCAAGCGAGATTAAAATTGTAGGTGTTGCGCAGCATCCGTTGCCCTTAGATGTGACAGGTCAAACCCCATCGGACATTGATGTTCGCCTCGACGCTCGTGTCTTAGACCTTTCGAGACAAGAGAATCGAGCAATATTTAGGGTTCAGCACGTGGCTCTTGAGGCTACACGTAGTTTTCTTTCTAAACTTGGTTTCATAGAGGTTCAAACGCCTAGAATTATAGCATCTGCAACCGAAGGCGGAGCTGCGCTCTTTCCAGTTAATTATTATGATAAGCAGGCGTATTTGGCTCAGAGTCCTCAATTGTATAAGGAGCAGTTGGTTATTGATTTTGAAAAAGTGTTTGAGATTGGGCATTTCTTCAGAGCTGAGGAGTCTCATACTAGAAGACATACCAGTGAGTTTGTGTCCATTGACATAGAGCAAGCCTTCGCCACGGCAACTGATGTAACAGAAGTTTTAGAAGAACTCATTCACTTTATCTGCGAAGTCGTAAGCGACCGATGCCAAAAAGAACTGAAGATTTTGAAGCACAAGGTGGAAGTGCCTGAAACACCGTTCAAGCGTTTCACTTACAATCAAGTGGTTGACGAGTTGAAAAAGATGGGAGCAGTAATCAAGTGGGGTGAAGACATACCTACGCCTGCCTTGCGAATATTGGGCAAGTTGCATCCCTACTTTTACTTCATAACCGACTGGCCGAAAACCGCCAGAGCCTTTTACATAAAGACTAAGGAAGATAATCCTGAACTCACCGAGGGTTTCGACTTAATGTGGCGTGCAATTGAACTCGCTTCAGGTGGTTCTCGGGTTGATTCCAAAGACGTTTTAATTGAGCGGTTGAAGGAGAAAGGTTTGAATCCAGATTCGTTTAGGTTTCATCTTCAAGCCTTTGATTACGGTATGCCTCCTCATGCTGGTTGGGCTACGGGTTTAGAAAGGCTTACAATGATGCTGACGGGAAAACAGAACATTCGAGAAGTGACACTATTTCCAAGAGACCGCTTTAGACTAACACCTTAAAAGCCAGCGGTCACAGGGTTTCGAGGTTTCATAAACTCACGGAGAACAACAGTGGCATAAGAACCCTTTCCCAACATGAAACTCAGTTCGACTTTTCGTTTGGAAGGATTAACTGAATCTGTGCTCGGTTTCGCTGATAAGAAGTTTTTTATGGGCATAAGTGCGGTTCGCAGTCCACCAGATGCGCTGATTTGTGGCATAACTGAAATGCGAAAATGCTCGGGCGAAAGGTTTTCTTCTTTGAGAATTTCTTTTTCAATCTCGCCTTGAGTGCCAGAGGACAAGGGTTGTTTAAATCCAACGATGGGTAGCGCCAAACAATTTTGATTGTCAGCCTTCACCGTGTAGTCTCCTTTCTGAATTTGGTTCAATGAAATGCTTCTCTTTATTCTTTCACTGACAAATTTGTTGAAGAGATAGGCTTGATAGGCTTGAACGAAAAGTTGACAAAGTTTTGTGGGTAGTCTTCGAAATGCGTCGACAAAGTCTCTCGGATGCTTAGCCAAGTGACTCAGCATCATGCGTTCTTGCCTAAGTTGATGCGGAAAATTATGAAAGGCTTGGATGAAGTCTCGTGTTTCCCACAGTTGTTCTCTAGCCTGCCTAGACTCTGGGTGCTCAAACTCGCTTGGTTTAGCTAGAAAAGTGAGCGTAGCTTTTTCCCATGAACCTTTCACAATTTGTTTGCCTACTAGATGAGTTATGGCACGTTTTGTTCCGAAGCGTTGATGTCCAAAGAAGTTGGGCACTCCGCCTGCATTCTCTAATTCATCTTGCACGTTTTCGATTCGTTGTTCAATTTTTGCTGAAGAGTGCGTGATTTCTCTTATGATGATGTGAAATTGGTTGCCGAGGAGCATTTTTGAATGAATTTTTTCGTTTGAAAAGCGCAAGGGATAAAGCGCTAAGTCTTTTATTTTGACTGATGATATTTGCTTGGGCATTGTTCTGCTGATGCTTATGTGCTGGGCTGTTAGGGCGTTTGCGTCTTTTATTCCAGCTATTTGAATGCGTTCTTGACTAATGCCTAATTGTTGAGCAATGGCTCTTGTTGCCATAATTGTGTCCCAGTTGCGCTTAACTAGTATGCAGACTAAATAGCGTCCTAGACCAGTAAGGCTAGAAACAGCTTTTGGCTCAACTGTTGCTTTTGACCCGTCTAAAAGAATTTCTTCAACAACGAAGTCTTCGGGAAACCGACGGATTCTGCCGCCGATTCCAGACGCCTTTGTGGCGTAGACTTCTATGCCTAATTCTTTTTCCAGTCTTGGAACATTCAAAGAAGAGCCAACTTTCCAGTGATTTTGTCCACTTTGTCAGATGGAGCGGGACCGATTCCTAAACAAGTTATGGTGTTGGGTGGAAGCTCAGTTAAGCCTCTGTCTGAAATCAAAACGGAGGGTAATCCCAATTCGTTTGCTTCTTTTTCCAACTTTAGAAGCTCTTTTTCGCTTCGAACTTTCACGGCTATTTTGCATTGTCCTTCTTTTAGCCAAGCCTTCCACCACTTTGGATGATTTTTCCTTGCTTCTTCAGCCGCTGAAACAGCTGCATGCCCAGCTTGCGCTGCAATTTTTCCTTTACTCATCTCTAAATCAATGCGTACAACGATGACTTGTTTGTATTTAAATTCGAACATTTTGGTGGCACTGCAATGGTTTTGGTCAGGAGTTTGTTAAAGGTTTTTGCTTTAAATATAAATGAACGAAAAAGTGAAAATAAAGATCAAGAATTCGTTAGTAAGGCTCATGCTTTCTGTTTAGACTTCCATGCGTACCAGACAATCAATGCTGCAACCACAATTTCGACAATTCCGATCGGTATCACAGAAGCGAAATAAGCTCTATTAGATGGTTCTGCCAACCCCGCCTCACTTACACCAGCGAGTCCGATACCAGCAAAGACTATGCCCACGATGATGTTTGCCCAGCGATTTATCGAATTCTTCAAGGTCAGAGATAGGAAAGCCATGACTGGCGCAATCAGCATTACAATTGCCAATATCAGCAACAGTTCGGGTTTTATTTCCGCAAGCGCTTCCTCTATAAAACCTGGTATATATTGCTCCAATATAGGTGTCACAATCGCAGCACATTCCCAAACTAACCACAGCACTGAAATCTTTATCTTCCAATCTTCCAATTTTTCACCTCCCGTATATTAGTGTTTTAAACATCTGTGATTCCAAAGCATATAAAACCTACATTTTACGGATGAAAAATGTCTGAAAAAGGAAAAAATTCCTCATTATCTCTTTTGACATTTAATGGTTGTTAAAAAAATTCGGATGAAAAGGAAACAGGGATTCGTTGGTAAGGCTCATGCTTTCTGTTTAGACCTCCATGCATACCAAACAATCAGTATTGTAGCTACAGCTGCTGAACCCCACATTAGCATCATTTGAGGTGAATACCCAATCATACTTGCTATGCTGAGAACGGTGTAAACTATGCCCAAGATGATGTTTGCCCAGCGATTTATCGAATCCTTCAAAGTGAGGGACAGGAAAGCCATAATCAATGGTCCCAACCTTTCGATTGCAGCAATTAACAAAACTTCATGTGATATTTGCATGCCCAAAACTTCTCCTGCCATTATCCCCTCTAATACCCCTGGCTCCATAAGATACAATAATGAGGTGATCACCGCAGCAAAGGTCACATACATCCATAGCACTGAGATCTTTATCTTCCAATCTTCCAGAATTCTTCACCTCCCATATAATAATGTTTTAAACATCTGTGACTCCAAAGCATATAAAACTTCACACCTACTCCAATGTGCGTGCTTTAAGCACACTAAAGTGGCGATGTTAGAGACAAGAGAATCGAATAGAAGGCAACAGTCCATGCCGCTGGGCTTTTGAAAATGGGCACTATGCCCTTGCCCTGAAAATCAATATCTCTAACATGCCTCAAGTCTTCATTTAAGCCAAGTTGTGAGCACAAAGCAATAATCTTGTCAAGTCTGCGGTCTGGCAACCGATTTAACATTAAACGCATCTGACGCATAACAGCCATATCAAAGCCCATAGCTCTCCGCCATCTTCTTTGATATCTAGAGAGGAAAACAGCGGAACTATCACCATGCTTTATAGCCTCATAAGCTGTTTCACCAGCAATTTTGGCACAGGTTAAACCCATAATAACGCCTCCGCCTGTCGTTGGCTTAACCTGAGACGCCGCATCACCAACTATGAGAAGCCCATCATAGTAAGTTTTAGCTAACGGTCCTCCCAAAGGAATTGGATGATAAGAAACACTCACAAATCTGCTGCGTCTCAGTTTATCTTTAGCCTTAGGGTTGTGACTGACAAAATTTTGCAGATATGCCTTAGGGTTGCCAGCTTTCGTTGCCAATCCAACTTTTGCTGAACCGTCGGGTCGGGGAATTATCCATGCAAACAGACCTGGCGCATACTTTTGTCCAAAATAAACTTCAACCATGTCGTGGTTCACGTCTTCAACTTTGTCCACTTCGCCTTCAACACCTTTAACCACCATAGACCTGTCTAAAATTGGGAAGCCAGCTTTTTTCAAAAGAGTAGATGAGCAACCCTCACAATCAATGACAATGTTAGATTCTAAAACCTCTTTTTCTTTAACAGAAACACCCTTTACTTGACCAGCGTCTAAAAACAACGATTCGACCCTTGTTCCGAGCCGATATTTTACCCCAGCTTCTTCAGCCAAATTTGCCAAAAACTTGTCAAACAACACCCTATTGAGGACACGTATAACAGGAGAAGCAAACTTAACTCTAAACTCATGACCCGACGGCGAATAAAAGACCGCTCCCTTTATCTCATTTTCAACAACCTCTCGTGGCAAATTCAATCCTAATCGTTTTAACCCACTCAAACTCACATAACCAGGGCAGTGACAGGGCACACCTATCTGCTTATGTTCCTCACAAACAACCACATCGACACCTAATTTTGCCGCTGCCAAAGCTGAAAAAGAACCGCAAGGACCACCGCCAACCACAATCACATCAGCTTTCTGAGTCACAAATACTCTTCCTCAAACATCAAAATAATACATAGACGACATTAACAAAACTTTCCATAAACAATGACTCCCAAAAGACAAGTCTAGACAACTCTCTACCTGTCTCAATTTCTCTCAATTTCTAACTGGCTAAAAAACCAAGAATCATATTTGAAGCCTAATAGGATCCTAATAGAGGGGGGTCTAGGCTTGTGCGCACACACAAACAAAAAATGTTTTCATTCCGTTAGGCTTAAATGAAACCCACCCATACCCTTCATAAATCATTAGAAGGCACAAAACAAAATGGTTGACATTTGGCTACCCTACGGCAAAACCGAAGTCTGCGCACGCATCCCAACAAAAAACTACCTAGGCAACATAGAACCAAAAGAAAAACCAAGCGTCAAAAACACAAGAGCAGAAATCGAACGAGCCTTAAACGAACCCATTGGAACCAAACGCCTAAGTGAAACAGCCAAAAAAGACGACAAAGCAGCCATTGTCGTCAACGACCAAACCCGAGCCACACCCAGCCACATCATGGTTCCACCAATCTTAGACGAACTAAACAAGGCAGAAGTCAAAGACCAAGACATAACCATAATCTTCGGCTGCGGAACCCACCGACCCGTCACAACTGAAGAAATGAAAACATTAGTCGGCGAAGAAGTTCTCCAAAGAGTCAAAGCCATAAACCACGACTGTAAAGCAAAAGATTTAACATATCTAGGCAAGACCAAAAAATACGGAACCAAAGTTTACGTGAACAAAATTTTCGCTGAAGCAGACATACGAATACTAACAGGCGACATAGGACTCCACTATTACGCTGGCTACGGAGGCGGAAGAAAAAGCACCCTACCAGCAATCACAGGCGAAGAAACCATACAGCATAATCACGCCATGATTCTACATCCGAAGTCTAGAACTGGCGTTCTGGAAGACAACCCAATTCATGAAGACATGGTTGAAGCCGCCGAATTAGCCAAACCAAACTTCATAGTAAACATTGTAACTAACAGCAAAAGAGAACTAGTTCGCGCCTTTGCAGGCGACATCCATCAAGCGTTCTCTGAAGGCGTCAAACTCGTAGATGAAATGTACAAGGTGCCCATTGAAAAGCGAGCTGACATTGTCATTGTCAGTTCAGGCGGACACCCCCACGACATTGACCTCTTCCAAGCCTACAAGGGAGTGGACAACGCCCTCGAAGCCGTTAAAAGAGGCGGCGTAATCATATGCGTGGCTGAATGCCCAGAAGGTCACGGAAACCAAGTGTTCTACGAGTGGATGACCAAGTTCAAAGAACTTAGGGACATGGAGACAGAAATAAAGCGGCACTTTCAACTCGGCGGACACAAGGCATACTTCCTCTTAAAAACATTGCAGAAGGTTCAAATCATCTTGGTTTCCACCATGCCCGAGTACTATGCCACAGGCGTGTTCAAACTGCGAACTGCTAGAGCCTTAAACGACGCTCTGAGAGACGCCTTTGACATAACCGGCAAAGACGCAAAAGTATGGGTCATGCCCCACGGAAACATCACACTGCCAGTTGTGAAATCTTCTGAATAGAAGAAAATTATCAAAACGTTTAACTCATGCCTATTAACTATTCTTGCTTTCAAGCTGGCGTTTGCGCTCTATGGTGCAAACAACGTTTAGCCTCAGACGTTTTCAACCCGACGACTTAGAGCGAGTCATGCACATCAATAGGGTTTGTCTCCCAGAGAACTACGCCCCATACTTCTTTATGGACCTTTACGAACGATTTCCCGAGACCTTCATTGTGGCTGAAGAAGACGGAGAGATTGTGGGCTACGTCATGTGCCGAATCGAAACTGGACTGCCCGACTTTGGACTGCTGGGAATCGCAAAGAGGGGACACGTCATCTCCATAGCAGTTTTACCCGAACACCAACGCAAAGGCATCGGAACAGCGCTTGTGAAAGAGGCTATGGCTGGCATGAGGGTTTACAAGGCTAAGGAATGCTATCTTGAAGTGCGTATCAGCAACACGCCAGGGGTGAAGCTTTATGAGAAACTTGGATTCGAGGCGTCAAGGGTTGTTCAAAATTATTACGCTGATGGAGAAGGCGCATACCTTATGAGCCTCAAACTGTAAGGCGAATGAAAAACAAATTTTGCGTGTGTGTGCGCACGCTTGACCTAGCCCCTCTATTTGGATCCTAATAGGCTCCAAATATGATTCTTGGTTTTTTAGCCAATTAAAAGTTGAGAGAAGTTGAGAGAGATTGAGACAGGTAGAGGGAGGTCTAGACAACCTCTATTTGGAGCCAAACATGGTTATAGGTTGAAATGAAAGTGCATTTATAGATTGGAGAGTAACAGTTGGCATCGCTGAGGACGCGGGTTCAAATCCCGCCCCGTCCACCATAACTGAATCCGTTGTTTTGGGAATTTCTGTTTTTTATGTTAAGTGTTCTTAGGAAGATTTTTTGAATAAGGTGTTGAATTCAAAACTTTCTTGTAAAAAGAGTTAAGTGTAAAGTT
>Ga0315308_1002719_pt1 | contig 10007 bp, 13 predicted proteins | sample TDP3_MG_FD_203078 | JGI IMG/M metagenome (GOLD analysis project Ga0315308, IMG submission 203078) | Freshwater sediment microbial communities from Lake Towuti, South Sulawesi, Indonesia - TDP3 | ecosystem: Environmental > Aquatic > Freshwater > Lake > Sediment | place: Indonesia: South Sulawesi...
TAAAGCAGGTTCCAATGCCTCTGTTGGTGGCTCATGTGTGCAGTGGAGGCAAGCTCCCTCACCAAGGTCGACGCGCATCACGTAATATTCTGTGCCTGTACTTGCTGCGTCAAGGATTATCCTGGGCAGATCCCACTGAATGTCTCTTCTCGTCTGATCAGTATCGACCGTAGAGACAACCAAATCCATCTCCCTGTTCCTCCAAGCTTTGACGAAATCCAAGTAAGGGCCATGGAAAGTCGTCAGCGCGATCGTCCTTGACTCAAGGAGTTTGGCAGCCGCAGATACTTTCGGGATGCCCTCGGCTGCATCAAACTTTAAAGCGTAGACGTAACGGTTCAGATTGCTGGGCGTAATCTCATCCGGGTCGACTAGAAACAGATGGCCTATTATTCTTGGGAGGCTTGCAAGCGCATAAGTTGCCGCTCCGCCGCCTGCACCTACTCCTATAATGAAAGTTTCGCCTATGTCAATGGGTTCTGGAAGGGGCGGGTTAGGTGCTAAATTTGAGTTTATGCTGTAGTCCAGTGCAGAGAATTTGATGCTGCCTTCAAGCAGCCTTGTCCTGTAGCGCGGATCATAGGGGCTCCTATCACGTATGAGGGCATCTGCCTTCGAAACGAAAGCTTCTTTGAATATTTCTCCACACCCAAGGCAGGCAGAAACATATGCGCCAATCGGATTGATTGCTCCGTAAGCCGAAACTGATTGAACTAAACCCCGAGAGGCGAAGGCGTTCCATCCTTCTGACGCGATTGTAATCTTGAACTCGTGGTTGCTTGGCGTATTTCCGACCGCGAGGATCGAGTCATGGCTAGTCGTCGCGGAATTGAAACTCACTTTGAGGAGCGGTTCAAGTCTTGCTATGAATTCACTCAATCCCTCCTTCAAGGAAGAGCCGCGGATCAGAGGAATAGGAACCTTAACCTCGGCATCCGGTATGGAAATGTCGAGGTGTGTGACTATGGGATGAAAACGACAGAGGATGTTCACGGAGAAGGTGACGGCGTATTGGCCGTTTGGTGAATCTAGAAAATCTCTGTCCGCCTCAAGCCTGACTCGGAAGGGAAGCTCCGCCCACTTCTTCGCTTCTGCTTCTGAGATGCGCAACTGTTGTTGAAGCATCAGCAGAGTTCTGATGTTTTGGTCAGCGTGGTTCAAATCGAAAGTTTTGCCTCCTCCACGATAAACCGCTGTGCGACTTCATTGTTCTTCATCAGCCTCCAGCTCCAATTTCCAATATATTCATAGACGTAGCAGCGTTTCAGGCTCATCAGACCTTGTCGCCCGTAGTTCGGGACCACGATCGAGATGAAGCCAAGCCTGTAGCTTGCGGCCTGTCTCTCGTCACCGGTCGAGTGCCCGAAATCTCCAGGATGGGTGTGGAGTTGGCAGAGTAGGACTATCTCGCGTTTAACGAGCTCTCGATTTATTTCGAGCAGTTTCTCCAGACCAACGAAGACTCGGCCTGGCGCTGTCCTAACTCTTGGAATAATGCAGCACGTAATGTATGCGTCGATCGTGTTGGGAACTGAACCCGCCCAGAAAACGTACGCTTCATGCCTTATCCTGCCCTTCTGCTTAAAGTAAACCGATGTCTCTTCCAAGACATCGGCGCGTATGAAATATCGCTCAATCCGCTCGGGAATTGGCACTATATTCCTGCCCATTTCCGTTTCACTGGTATGCCTTGTCTAGTTCGACTTGAACATCTTGGAGGATCTTGGCAAACGGAAACTTCGCCGGATCCCACTGCCACTCCCTATGAAGGGTTTCAAAGAATTCTCTGTTCCCTGGCATGCACAATGCGATGGGATTCCTTGAGACGGCCGCGATGAAAGGCGCACCTCTGTCGGGCCAGTATTGCAACCCTGTTTCCTTTGTGGCAGGATTCACAAACTGAAGGGATGGGGCCTTCTGCGGGTAATCGTCGCATCTGTGCCTTATCAAGAACTTGCGATCAGAGTTGGTCTTCGGATGCATCAGCACAAAGATGTCGCAGTTGTCCCTAGAGATTTTCCAATCATGCTCCGCTATCAGCGCCGATTGGTTTAGGAGGCGCTGGTACTCTTCCTCAAACTTCTCTCTAGACAGCTGAGGGTCCAAACCTCAACCTCCTGCTATTTGGACGAATTGCCAGGAGCGCGCCGAATGTGTTCAGATCACGATCGCGCCTGTGGGCGTGAGAACTAGCGTACCTCCGTCAGGAACCCCAACGTCACCGATCTTCTGGTCCTCTGGTAGTGGGTTGCCTTCGTAGACGAGTCTGTAGTTGTCAGCGGTAGCCGGGTCTATGTGGAGCTTGGCCATGGCGCTAATCTTCACAGCCTTCACAGGCTCATTGACATTATACTTTTCATCCTTCAGAGTGCCCGAGGCGGATTCGATCGTAAGTGTGATGAACTTGCCCTCGGCATGCATTGTTTTGCTTTCCAAGTCTCCTTTTCACCTCCTCTTGCCTAAGCTGTGACCGTGAGTTCAAGAGTAGCTTGGGCAACGAGTTGATTGTCTTTAGAGAACAGCGAGATGAGTAGCATATATTTGCCAGGCGGAGTGTTATTCGAGTCTATCGTAAAACCGTAATCGTTGCTTCTGCCCTGAGGACCTATAGGCTCTATCGACATATGCGTTGGAATAATTTTCAAACCTGGACCAGATACCGTGAAGGCAGCTGTAGCAACCATCCCTTCGTAAACCACGTTCTTGCTTTGACTCGAAATCTTGAAAGAGGCGGTGGTGGAGCCGGTTCCGCCGATCTCACCCTTGCCAAAGGGATGCCAAAAATCTGATGCCCATCGAACATCTTGTAAGCTTACGTGCGGTAGTATGTAGAAAGACAACTCCTTGGCTTCTGTGTCGTGGGCGCCCGCTGAATCAGAGAAATGAAGCCATAGCTGAGCTTTGTACGGCCCGTCATGCACATCACGCGCCTCGACATGCAGTTCGATATCTGCTGAAGTATTTGACCTAACGTCGACTGGTTGACTTTCGACAAGTATGTACGGCGAATCGGTCTTGACTGTAACCGACCTTGCATCATCACCCGTAGCAGCAACATGAACGATGGCATCGGCGACGACGGTTGGAAGCAGTGCTTTAGGAAAGTCAAGGCTGAACGACAACATGGCATGGGGTGGCTCTGGTGCCCTAGTTTGGGGCTGTATGAATAGAACGGCCGCTCCAGCCGTTAAGAACGCCAAAACTAGCACGACTACGATAGAGCGGTTCATATCGAAAGCCCCATGTGCACATGGCTACTAGTAAATGTCCGAGTCGCAAAATAAAAGTCTTTCGCAGGTTACTTTTAACTCGAAAGTAAGGCTCACGGCTTTGGTATCGCGAAAACAGGCTTAGAAAGACTTTTCTCTCAAATGTTCACATAAATAATGTTTGGAGGGGCGTGTTTTCCGTGTCGGTCGTTGAAGAATTCAGTTTGAAACCCGAGCGTCTTCTGAAGCAGCTGTTAGAACTGCCTTCTGTCCTCTTTAACCCACATAGAATTGGCATCATGGTCGAGCTATATCATGCAGGCGCAGCAGATTTTCCGCAGCTTGCGCACGATCTAGGAATAACGCCCGGTGCCCTCGCCACCCACCTGAAGGCTCTCGCTAGCGAGCGCTTAGTCGAGTCAAAGAGAGAACAAGTCGAGTCCCGGGTAAGGACTACCTTCATTATCACAGCGAAGGGGCTTTCGGCAATCGAACAAATGTTTTCGAACTTACGCGAAATTAGTAGGGAATTTCCGCGATGACCAAGTACTCTGACGTAATGGCCTACCTGAGGGCTTTGGGGTTCGCCGATGACCTCAATTCTCTCACTGGTCGAAAACGTATTCAGAAAATCGTATACTTGCTCAAGCAATTCGGAGCCGACTTAAAGTTTGGTTACACATGGTATGTGCACGGCCCATATAGCCCTGAGCTTACACGCACCCTTTTCAACCCCACTAATACTGACTTAGAATCAGAATGGCAGTTGACTGGGCCTGAACTCCAGATTGTAAATCATTTACGAAACTTCTTAGCAGAAGATCTCTACTCAGTCGATTCTCTGGAGCTGATGGTTTCACTTATTTATCTGATTAAACACGCACCGAAAGAGGGTTACGACACTAGACAGAAAATCATTGGGTATCTGCAGGATCGAAAACCGCAATTCTCGTCCGAGGAGATCGAGGCTGTCTGGCGTAAGATTGCGAAATCAGAAATCTGGAATAGCTACCTGAGGAAACTGCGTGAATAGTCATGCTTATGACGTTCGCCGCCGTGGCTATTGCCTCGCTCTGACACAATAGTCGAGACCCTTTTCAAATTGGTAACACAGGGTTTGGTTATTGAGTTTGAGCCTCCAGGAGTTCTGGTCCTATGTTACGGCTGCAGGATCGATCAGCGGTCTACTATCAGGAATCTATCTCATTATCTCAAAGAAGGGGTTCGGTATAAATTCGTGCGTATGCCTATCTTTCCCCGAGGCATAGATCGATTCTTTCGACCTTTCAATATGCGGTCCAGGTAATCCAGCCACCGCATGACATGATCGAGGTCTAATGTTCGTATTGGACTCTTTCTGGTACCACCCGACGCCGATAATTAATGCCCAAAGTATCACGTAAATAATACTAACCGCGAACAGGAAGAATTCCGATAGGGTCAGCTCTGGCGGTGTGACTTCTCTAACAGTGTAATAAGTTGTCAAACCAAATATCGCGACTGCAACTAGTATTGTAACGTGATCGCTTTTTGACAATCTTTTCGCAAGTATTAACTGAGCAATAATTACTATGATGATCAAGGCCAGCGGTCCCCAAGTCGGGATAAGCATCTTCTCTTGATATCCTTGCGGGTGCTGAATTGTTATAATCAAACTAAGAAACTTCACTATTCCATTCTCGTTAATGTAATATTCATTGCCTCGCAACTTTTGTAACGGATAAGTAGTATTCTCTATCCGACTACTGGCATTCCACATGCCTTGTTGTTCCAAGTCATAGGATACTCCGTAGTTTCGAACTTCAGCTTTAACATTGCTTACGTTGAACCCTATGATTACTTCACTTTGGTAAACCTCATACGGAAAACCATTCATTCCAAGAAACGAGAAACCCGTGGTCTTGATCCTGAGAAAACGTAGCCATTCCAGGTTGCCCTGCTGAAACTGATGCCAAGGGGGTGAATCGGGAACCGGTTTTCCCGTAATTGTAATTGTTCCTCCGTATTCGGTATTCTCTCTCCGTGTTCTGTAAGGAGCCCATATAGCCATCGTAAACGAACCATTGACCGAAACATCAAGCAAGCCTATTGTAACATCGATTTCTTTAACAGCCAAGTTTATCCGAGTGACATAGACGCCGTCTATTGTAAGCTTCCCCTGCTTGACCTTCGTGTCTATCGATGCATTTGTCCAACAGCATAGCTGAAGAAATATGAACCCCATCAACAATGATGCAGTCAAGATTCTTTTGAAGTTCATTCGACCAATTCCTCCTGTAAAGCTACACCTCAGACGTAGACAGGTCACGTTTCGATAGAGCCTTTTTCAATATTTCCTTGTGTTTGCTGAGTAGTTCAATTCCCTCTATCTGATCCTTTGTCAAGTCAATGTTACAGTCGAAATGGCCATCGTTCTTTTCGCTTTTCTGGTTATTAGCCTGCTGGCATGAGGTGACAGGGCTTTTTAGTGATTGAACAGGTGCCGTTTTCCAATTTCGGACACAATAACCCCACATGGACATGAGAACTATGACCATGCATTGGGGGCTCAAAATGAACGAAGAACTCCACATTGACATCTCCTACTTCACAGTAAGCTTCAAGCTCCGTCTTTCTCTGACTGCTGGCTTGAACTGTGAAAACAAGCCCGCTTCCTAAACTAAAACATAATGGCTCGATCGACTCTTCCGGTAACTTGTTCTCATACTCTATGACATACTCCCTCCATAGCTTGTGTAGCTTCCAGATCGCGTTCCAAACCTCATCAGGTAATTCGCTCAATTTTAGCCCAATTTCCTTCAGGTCAGCACGAGCTATGGCGGCTCTATGAGACTTGAATGCGCATAGTTTTTTAGCTATTTCAACAGCTTTGTCTTGTTGACCTTTGAACATCCTTCTGCTTAACAGTTTTCCCGCCAAGTCCTCTATATGCTCGGTTAACCTTCTATAATCTCCGAGCTCAATAACAGGAATTCTCTTAAGTATTTCCTCTACAACTTCCTTTGCCATGCTTCCTTTTCCAATCATTTCAATCAGTTCTATTAGCGATTGGACGGGAACGTACCGACGTGTTTCAGGGACCTCTATTACAGGATCTATGGGTCCAAGTTCTGAGGCAGGTCCAACAACAACCTCATCAGCTGAACATGCCAGAAGCGTGGCCGCACTCTTAGCATACCTTGGAACTATTATTGTCAGTTTTTCTTTCGCATATTCTTGAAGCATTGTAGCTATGAGATATGCTTGATCTGGGTCACCACCAGCAGAAAAGAGAATTGCATCCATTTTTGTTCGCTCCCCGATTGAAGAGAGACGCTCGCAAATAGTGTCAACATCAGGCTTGGCAATGAACCTGTTCATGCTATAAAATAGTGGCATAACCGTAACCTTCCTTGATTCTCCGATAGTAGAAAGTAGTTCCTCCCCCTTTTCCTTAAAGCTCTGAAGAGGACTCGGTAATCTTAAACCCATAATACCACCGCCCCCTTTCGTAAGTGGTCATCTAATCTATTATAATTCGAATCATCCATAACTACGTTTACCTTGGTTATTCTAATGATGCGCATATATTTACTACGTAGAATGAGGGCGGATAAGCGTGAAATGCAACCTTCTATTTGAGCTAATGAATGCCGAAGTTGTTGGACTTGGCAGATCACACCTTATGTCCATATGTTATCCCATTTATCCTTGAACTCGGTTACTTCTATGTCGGCTTTTGGAATCCACCTACCTCTCGGTTCTGAAATTAGGCGGCTAACATAGTTGCGATCAAGCACGTAGAACTGGAGCGGCTCTAGACAAACATAGACTGTTGGATGACTGGAAGAGGGCAAGAAGTGATGGCTGACCGCTCTTATGCGTGTTTTTACCTGGATCCCTACCATTCTGCCTCGTTCTAGGTCGTGAACGACTAGATCAACTTCCGGATAGTGACCCGATGGAACAGGAATAGCCAGGTATCCCCTACGACAGAGTTGGTATGCGACAGCGTATATTCCAGCAAGTTCCACTCTGATCTTCTTGAGATGTTTCTCCTTTCGGTACTTGTCAAGAATTCCGAGGTCTCTCCTCATTGGAAAACAGCGCCCCATAGGTTCTTATTTAGAAAGAACCTTTTGCTTAAGCGTCTAGGCTAGATACATAGTTTAAGGTTTGTCCCTATACGCTCTATGTCACACAAAAACAGGGCTTGCCCCCAAGGCTTATCGACGATTCATCCGAATATGGAGCATCTAGGACATTTCCAATCACTGCCAGTTGGCCTATCGGGATGAACCTTATTGTCTAAGCTTCCTTCAGGGCCTCCGAAATCATGATAAAGTTCGCATTCCTTTTCAAAAGCATTCTTCGGGGAAGCAGCGTAATCAAACTTGAAATACTTGTATTCACTCCCAACATGAGTCTTTAGTCTTGGATTCAAGTCATCATCCGACCTGCCAACATAGTCAACATGAAAGGGTCCAGTTGTTGCTTTGTCGAGAACATAGACGCCTGGAGAAGTTTGAGTAACCATCTGATCTATTTTCTCATTTGTGAGAGATCCCAAACCACTCAGGGAATATGGCATAATTATTGTTGGCAGAAGCATTGTATATAGGTCTTCCTCTGATTTTCAGCTCGATAGGAGGTGGTTCTTCCTCACCCCAAAGAGCTACGACTAGTCTCATTTGGGACTTGTGGCTACCGAAGTCCCCACAACCCTTGAGGTGAGGCGACTGGAACACAATTCAGACTCACAACGAAAGTCCTCATAATCTGGTCGCCAAAACAATCGAGTACCTTGTTGTACCATCAATGGTATCTGAGAAGACGCTTCTCTTGATAGGCGTTCCCTGAAGAGAAGGAATTATCTATAGACTAACTGTCAAGGCGTCCATAGTTCGAACCATCTTCACATTACTGGGGTGTGTGGAAGAGTTGACAAGAATAAAGGCCATTTCTTATCGCACATCACCAGACAACGCCATTTCGTACAGAAGTTATGTTAATAACGATCACTCCTACTATCATATTTTCAGAAAACGCACTTGAGTACAAGTTGAGGATCTATGGAACTCGCGCAACATACGGTATCGTCCCTAGCCAATCTGGAATGGAAGCTCGGCACTTCCTTAGTTGGCAAGCTAACGGCGGACCTTAGTATTAGCAAAAATGACTATTACAAGTCAAAGGCGAAAAAAGCCGAAAAGAGACGAGAGTACAATAAAACACAGATCAAGGGCTACCATGTCTCATTGTCAAGAGAAATCGAAGCCGCGCTCTATGGTGTACCGGACCACGACAAGTTCGTCGTAGCTGTTGATACCATATTTGAAGCGGCTAGAACAGGTTACATTAAGCGTTTTAAGACTTACTCGTTTGAGCTTCATCCACCTGCTGTCTCCTCAAACGGCAAAATAGTTTCAAGAAAGAAAAGGAAGACCATTGTGCTGATTGGTCCTACCGCGAGGGAGGCCCTCCAACGTATGGTCGACGAGTGTGCCACCGAGTTCGGGCTCCAGACCCGCTACTATGCGGACAAAAACTCACTCCCGCCAGAACTTCAGAGGCTTGTCGATAAGGAGACGGGCATTATTATAGTGGACACATTCTACCCGCTGATAACCGAGAGGAAGGGGACGCACCAGATCACGTTTAGAAGCCAGAAAGATATGCGTAAGGCCATAATGCGCGCACTCGAACCCGAGTTTGATCTCATTACCAAATCTTGGAGATGTTCATTCAGTGACTTGAACAAGATCCAGCGCAGCGTCAGTACGCTGGCAGATTGGGGAGTGTCGAGACTACAAATGACCGAAGAGCTGGACAAGAAGCTGGCGCTTGCACGAAGAAGATTCAGGAAAGCTCTCTCCAAGCTGCAGAGGGAAGGGCTGGACCAAACGAAGTCTAGGCTGGAGTCGATCCAGTCGAAATTCAACCAAATTACTACCGAATATTCGGATGCTAAGAGCCGCTGGAAGAATGCTGAGAAATTCAAAGGAACAAGAGCAAAGGAGTATCTGCAGGTTCAGAGCGATTCCATTCGCCGGATCGAACAATGCGGACAACGGTTAGAACTTGAAGTTTTGCCTGAACTGGAAGAAATATTGAAAACCGACCCCAAGGTTGGCAAGCTGACGAAGACTAAGGAAGCGTTAAATCGACTTGCAGGAATAATTGACTGGGGCCAACGCCTGTCGTTCATACTAGATGTTTTTGCGTCGGTGGCGATACCTCATTAGTCTGGAAGCGGACGATTTCTATGTGAATGCCGACTTGAAGGGCAGAGCTTACTATAATAGGTTTGGTAGACCTCGTCACTACTCGAAACATGATTGTATGTCAAACGCTAAGTCAGTGTTAGTTTTCGCTATCGCCTCTGCCAACAGTTTCCCAGCATTTTCACCGATCCAACGTACCCCTCTTAGATTGTCCATGCTTCTGCCCAAGATCGTTCGACCCAGATGTTTAATCTAAACGAGAATCGTTCGAAGCCTTCCGTTAGTCTGACAGCCCGTGTTAGAAGCGCAGAGCCTTTCGGCTCTCCAGCGATCACTATCCAGTAATCCCAATCCACGGATCTCAGTCTCCTAAAGTGATGATTAGTCTTTATGATGTCCTCCGATATTGATCCCGCGATAGGTTCAACATCAAATAGTCCTTCTTCCAGCAACTTCGTCTTTTCGTCTTCGCCCTCTTGTATGCTCAGCATGACTGACATACGTCTTGGACATATCCTCGAGACGCTCGTAGGGGAGTCGCAAAATCGGTGTTTATCTATCTACACAGTTATGAAGAACGGCTCGATGTTTCCTT
>Ga0315308_1002720_pt1 | contig 10005 bp, 8 predicted proteins | sample TDP3_MG_FD_203078 | JGI IMG/M metagenome (GOLD analysis project Ga0315308, IMG submission 203078) | Freshwater sediment microbial communities from Lake Towuti, South Sulawesi, Indonesia - TDP3 | ecosystem: Environmental > Aquatic > Freshwater > Lake > Sediment | place: Indonesia: South Sulawesi...
TAAGAAAGAACAATGTACGAATATACGCTGTTCCCTACATGACTTTGTTAAGAGACATCGCAGAAGAAATTGGGGAAGAAAAACTCAGTAAGTTGACTCGAATGATTAACGTTATCACTTTGGGCGCCTCTTTTGGCCTCGTCGACTACGACAAGAAGTATGTTGAGAAAGCCATCAGAATGATATTCGGTGAAAAACCGAAAATCATTTCAATAAACATCCTCGCATTGAGCAAAGCCTACAACTACGCTCAGCGCAAGTTTGGCGATTTCGGCTTCAAACTTGAAACCGTTCCAACGGATGAAAGAAGGATATTTCTTACAGGGGTGGAGGCTGTGGCTTTGGGCAAGCTTGCGGGAGGCTGCCGGGTACAGACCTACTATCCCATAACTCCTGCCGCGGATGAAAGTGAATACCTAGAAGAAAACGAACTGTTTGAGGTTGAACAGTCTGCGGTCAAGCAAGTTGGTGGACACATAGTTGTCATGCAGACAGAGGACGAGATTGCCGCCATAAATATGGCTTCCGGTGCCGCTCTCACTGGTACCAGGGCTGCGACCAGCACGTCGGGACCAGGATTCTCGTTAATGGTCGAAGGCTTGGGCTGGGCTGGAAACAATGAGGTTCCAGTTGTAGTCAGCTACTACCAGAGGGGCGCGCCTTCAACCGGGCTACCGACCCGCCACGGCCAAAGCGACCTGAGATTTGCCCTTCACGCCTCTCACGGCGAGTTTCCCAGAATCATCTTGTGTTCAGGCGACATTGAAGAGTGCTTCTACGATGCCGCTCAAGCCTTCAACTACGCCGAACGCTATCAGACACCCGTTGTTCACTTGATTGACAAGGCTTTGGCCAACAGCAACAAGAGCTACAGGATGTTCAACCCCGGTCTAGTGAAGATAGAACGCGGACAGCTGCTAACAGGAGCGGATGTCAAAGACAAGGAATACAAGAGGTTCGAGTTCACCGAATCTGGTATTTCCCCACGACTACCCATTGGAACACCCAGCGCGATCTTCTGGAACACCGGCGACGAACATGACGAATTCGGACATATCGCCGAGGAACCCATGACTCGAACACGCATGGTCGAAAAGCGAATGAGAAAACTGGAAACCGCCAACAAGGAGATTCCTGTCCAAGAACGGGTTAACTTCTTCGGAGATCCAGACGCATCTGCGACCATTGTTAGTTGGGGTTCTCCAAAAGGCGCGGTCTTGGAAGCCATGGAAAGACTGCGTCAAGAGGGCTACAAGATGAGCTTTCTGCAAGTGCGCGTGCCGCATCCACTACCGAAAGAGTACATCGCTGAAGTACTAGGAAAGGCGAAGAAGAAGGTCGCTGTGGAAGGAAACTATTCGGCACAGTTGGCTGGCATAATCAGAGAAGAAACGGGCATAGCAATGGATTATTTTGTGCTCAAATGGAACGGTAGACCCATGTCATCCGACGAGGTATATGATGCTCTCAAGCTGATTATGCAGGAGAAAGCGCCGAAGAGGCAGGTGTTGACCCATGGCACTTAAACTCACAGATTATAGGACTTCCGTTTTCGTTGATTGGTGCCCAGGGTGCGGGAACTTCGGCATACTCTCAGCGGTGCAGATGGCTCTTGTTGATCTGCAATTGCCGGGTTCTAAGGTGGTGATATTCTCAGGAATAGGTTGCGCCGGTAAGCTTCCGCACTTCGTCAACGCCTACGGAATTCATACGCTGCATGGCAGAACGCTTCCTTTCGCCATAGGAGCCAAACTGGCAAACCCAGAGCTGGAGGTTGTAGCTGTTGGAGGCGACGGCGACGGGCTTGGAATAGGCGTAGGCCACTTCGTCAACGCAGGCAGAAGAAACCTGGATATGACGTATCTCATTCACGACAACGGCGTCTATGGGTTGACAAAGGGACAGGCTTCGCCCACTCTCAGACTTGGCTTGAGAACAAAATCTCTTCCGAAGCCCAACATAAACGAGGGGGTCAACCCAATAGCTTTGGCGTTGGCAGCGGGCTACACGTTCATTGCTAGAAGCTATGCCTACGATGTTCGCCACTTGAAAGAGACCATAAAGAAGGCTATTCAACATCGTGGAATGGCCCTGGTAACCATACAGCAGCCTTGTCCAACCTACAACGACATCAACACAAAAGAATGGTACGGAGGCGAAGACCGCGTTGACCCAGCCACAGGCAAACCCTTACCAAGATTATACAAGCTAGAAGAAACAGGCTACGACGGAATAGTGCACAAACCAGAAGAACCGTTTCCAAAAATCATAGCCGCTTTGACAAAGGCTGAGGAATGGGGAGACAAGATTCCAATAGGTGTCTTCTACCAGAACGAGTTGGTGCCCACCTACCAAGAAAGAATATCCCAGCGAATACCGACCTACATCGAAAATCCACCCGCAAGACAACCTATCAGCGACAAGAAAGGAAAGCCTACAACCAGCATAAGAAGAATGTTGGAAGAGTTGAAAGTGACCGGCTAGAATGACGATCGACAAATAGCGCCGAGCAGAAGGTCCACCGACCAAGATCGATCGCCAAAAAGCATAAACAATGGTTAGAACTTGGTTTCTCCAACGGGAAGGCCGATGAGACACAGCTACAACGGGAAAACAGCGAGAGTCAACCTCAAATACGGAAAGATCTCAGTTGAAGAAAAAGACGAGGATTTCTACAGAATGTACCTCGGGGGAAGAGGAATAGCTCTTTACTACCTCTTGAAGGAGATGCGGCCTGGCGTCGACCCCTTGGGCCCAGACAACAAGTTAGTATTCTCCACAAGTGTTGTGACCGGCATTGCAGTGCCTGGCTTGAGCAGGTACACGGTGGCCGCCAAGTCGCCGCTAACCGGTGCCTACGGAGAGTCGGAGGCCGGAGGGTACTGGGGCCCCGAGCTCAAATTCGCTGGGTTCGACGCCGTTGTGATTGAAGGGAAATCTGAGGATCCTGTTTACCTTTGGGTTCACGACGGAGATCTAGAGATAAGGGATGCATCTCAGATATGGGGTAAGACTACTGGAGAAACACAGAGCGTTATGCGGGAAGAACTCGGTGACCACCTGATTCGGGTTGCCTCGATCGGCTTGGCGGGTGAAAACCTAGTTCGCTACGCTTGTATACTGAACGAGTTGAAGTATGCAAACGGGCGATGCGGCCTAGGCGCGGTCATGGGCTCAAAGAAGCTCAAGGCCGTGGCAGTCCGAGGAAAAAACAGAATGAAGGTTAAAGATAGAGATACGCTACAAGAGCTTGCGGCATGGTTCGGCAGGAAGTGGAGAGAAAATCCCGCTTCGACGAACCGCCATAGGTTCGGGACAGCAGGGGTGATTCTTTCCCTCAATGAGGACGGAACTCTTCCCACAGAGAACTTCAAGGCTGGAACATTCGAGGGCGCTGAGGACATCTCCGGCGAGAAGATGGAGGAAACAATACTCACGGACAGAGAGGGATGCTACGCCTGTCCCATGCGATGTAAGAGAGTAGTCAGAGGAGAAGGTCATTTCGTAACAGACCCCAGATACGGAGGACCGGAGTATGAAACGGTAGCCGCGTTTGGCTCCCTATGCAAAGTGGATGACATCAATTCTATCGCCAAGGCCAACGAGCTGTGCAACATGCACTCGCTGGACACAATAAGCACGGGCGCCGCGATCGCGTTCGCCATGGAGTGCTATGAGAATGGGCTAATCTCGAAGAAGGACACGGGAGGGATAGAACTGAAGTTTGGAAGCAAAGACGCCATAGTACGTCTAACAGAAATGATAGCTAGACGCGAGGGGGTAGGCAATGTTCTCGCCGAGGGCGTAGCCAGAGCCGCCCAACAAATAGGTGGGGACGCTCAGAACTGTGCATTGACGGTCAAAGGAAAGGAGGTGCCTATGCATGAGCCGCGTGCAAAAACGGGGGTTGGGCTTGCCTATGCCCTATCGCCGACCGGAGCGGACCACCTGCAAGCGGCACACGACCCCACGTTCTCGAAGCCTTCCGAGAGCCTGAAGCCCCTAGGTCTAGTGAAGCCTGTGGACGAACTCAGCATGGGGGCGGAGAAGGTCAGAGCCTTCGTCTACCTGCAGCTGTGGTGGGGTCTTTTCAACATGCTGGATCTATGCGTGTTCCCGTTCGTTCCGCACCCTGTGGGGAACTTCGAAGTACACCACGTTACCGAAATAGTCAATGCGGCGACTGGGTGGAACACCAGCATCGGGGAGCTCATGAAGGCTTCAGAGAGGGCTCTCAACATGGCGAAGTACTTCAACGTAAGGGAAGGGTTCAAGAGAGCCGATGATCGGCTGCCCGAAAGATTCTTTGAACCCCTTGTTTCAGGCCCAAGAGCCGGCGCCGCGATTCCCAAGGAAGAATTCGACAACGCTATCACTCTGTACTACACGATGATGGGATGGAACCCACAAACAGGTGTGCCATGCAGGGCAAAATTGGATGAACTTGGCTTGGGCTGGCTTCCAGTCACATGAAGAACGCTCAGGATAATAATCAGTTCCGACCGTGGATCATCTCATGGACAGTTGTCAACACTGCAATCACCCCTGAATCGATCGATTCTTCAAGCTACCTATTTTGACATTCACCTCCTATGTGTTTTGAGCATTGTTCGATCGATCAAAGCGAGCGGGTTGGGGACCAAAAGATTCGGCCACCTCCTTAACCGTACTATCGATCGATCGATCGATCGCTAAGGTTGCTCAGGGATAGATTCTTCGCGAGGATAATACATGCCAGCTACGAGAGCTGGAAGGAGCGGCTGCATGAAGCGCTTCTTTTCAACATGGGGGTCAAGGGAGACGAGACGCGGTGGTCGAAATCACAGCTGGAACCTGAGGAAGATATCGCTGGGCATCAACCGGACTCACCTTTGACAGACAGCTAGTTTTCCCAGCCATGAATTGCAGATCAGCCACCGACCGACTAACAGCCAGTCCCTTGTCCTAGATCGGATTCATCGATCGATTGAAACCGGTGATCAATCATTTGATCTTCTCGGCTTCTCTCTCCGGGTCCAGCAAGATGAGTATGTCGCCGACACGGACACCACCCTTGCAATTCCTCGTCACGACTCGTCCTTCGTCCTTTCCCTGCAAGATTTTTGCTCTGACTTGGGTAACCTCGCCCGTAACTCCTGTCCGGCCTACTATCTGCTCCACCCTTGCTGGTGTTCCTTCGAATGTTTTCTCTGCGGTTTTGGCCTGTTCGGTCACTTGGTCCTCGTCTCCGATTTGCCAGGCGGTAGCGTGGTTAGGGTTGTGGATCTTATTTCGTTGATTTTCTTGGTTATTTCTTCGACATAGCTTTTCGCCTCGCCCGGCTCCTCTATGGTCACCGCGGCGCTGGGCACGTTGATTCCTGCCGCTTCTCCTAGGTCTCTTTTGGACGGGACGAAGACGTATGGGATTTTTCTTTCGTCAGATATTGCTGGTAGGACGACTACGATTTCGGGTGGGTCGACGTCTTTGGCTATTGCCACTAGTTTGGCTTGTCCTCGTTCGATGGACTTGATGCTTTCGTTGACGCCTTTTTTCACTTTTCCTGATGTTCGTGCGATGCGGATGGCTTCGAGCGTTGCTTTGGATAATTCTTCTGGTACCTCAAATGTGGCGTAGTGTGGATTGGGCATTTTGCCTTCATCTCCTTCTTGTGAGTTGTCCTTGTCTTGGGAATGATTGGCGTTCATGTACTTAAACTTAACCCTTTTGTTTTGACTGGTTTCTGGTCGGCTGGGTTCTTCGTTCGATGATCGTCTGGTCGGCGCCGCTCTTGGCGTTGCGCACGTAGAGCTATCTTCTTGGATCGATCGATGCGGCGTGGTGATCCTTCTGGACTTCACTCCTGTGAGGGTGCGCATCCCGAACTCTCAGGACAGGGGAAAGAGGAGGAGCGTCGATCTCCTCATGGACACATAGGCGACATACACGGTTGTTAAGAGCAAGAGACTCCGCGAGATCGGCGTCCAGGCTGAGGGGAGGAATAGTCTGAGCTAGCGGATGCCTGAAAAGGAGGTCGAGGCCCCTAGGGCTAGGTATGGGCGATTGGAACGGCGGAAGCCTGCAAGTTCAGACTACGCGCGTTGACCCGGCGTAGGATGACAGTGACCGCAAAGGAAAATGGGCGTCCACATGGAGTAACAGACGGTGACCCACATGAGGAAGATGCGCCAATTCTGGAACGGATGCTTAGAGAGGAGGCGCTTGACCCCAATGAAGCTGGCAAGCCTAGGTCGCTGATGAATGAGTGCGAAGACAGAGCCGTCAAGGTTGGTGGTCTACATTTCTTTCTAGATTTTGCCTTGGTTTGTAACGGCTAACCAAGTATATCCCAGCTAGGACTAGTGTCGACCCCGCAAGCGATTTTGGACTTAGGTCTTCACCCAGAACCAGCCAGCCGAAGAACAAAGCTATCACCGGAACGATTAGGCTTGAGCTAGAGAGTGAGGTTGCCTCCTGATCTTTCAAAAGAAACAGCCAAATTGTCATTCCAATCCCTGAAGCTCCAATGCCGCTGTACACCAGTATTGCCAAGTATCCCCAGTCCCAAGCCCGGAATGCAGGTTCGGTTGACAGACTCAACGCATACATTGCGAGGCACGTTATAGATGCTTGGAGCAGGTTGACGAATGATGCCCCTATGCTTTGGAGCTTGAGCTTGTAGTAGATTGTTCCAACCCCCCATAGAAAAGCACCTATCAAAAGGAGAAGAGAAGCCCATGATAGAATTGATCCGGCATCTTCAAGAAAGAGGACTGCCACCCCCGAGAACGCAAGCAACGTTCCCAGGAGCCTAAGCACTGAGAATGATTCGTTCAGGAAAAATACGGCCATAACAGAGACCACGATTGGCTGCGTATATGTCAGGACAGCCCCAATCCCGCTGCTCTGCAACTGCAATCCAAGAACTGTTGAAGCGAAGCTAAGTGTTGAAACCAAACTGTACACAAATATTCCACCAAACGCCTTCAAGTCTCTTCGAATCCTCGGCCTGAACGCGACACCCAATGTGAGGAGAAATACTGATTAGAGGAGGAGGCGGTGGAAAGTGAAGGCAAATGGTGGTGAGATGTTCAATCCCATCTTCATGATTGACCAGTTTATGCCCCATAGGAGCACCATCACCGCGAAGAGTACCGCGTTCCTAAGCTTCACTTGAAGATCGCGGCAGAAGCTTTGCCGTCCCCTAGAAAAACCTTACCGCGGTCGATCGATCCGAAGGGCCTTGCATTCGATACGCGTTACTTCGCGCGTCTTGACTCCTGCTCGGTTCTGAAGGCTGTGAAGGCTGGGCTCAGCGATCGATCGATGGACAGCGAGTCGCTTTGAGTTCTCAGGCTAGGAGTCACGTTGTCATGTCTTCGCTGGAGAAAGGAGGTTACACGTTGCTAGCGCGCCTCTGGAAAGAGCAGAAGCTCATGCACAAGGCGGTTAAGAGGCTCCCAGAGGAGGTCAAAGCGGCAAAGCGGACTCACCCTGAACACGAGGAGTACCTGACCACGATCGAAGAACTGGCCCGATTACCACTGAAGCATGAGAAACACACCGCACTGGAGTGGCTGGTTCAGCGATAGGTCCATCGATCAATCGATTGACCTAGGCTCTGAGGCTCTTGGACGAGTGAAAAAGATTAAAGGTGGCCGGTCAAGCCGGAGCTCTCCAAGATGCGGGGTTGCGAACAGATGGAGGAGTTCTCTTGGGATAAAGCGGTCGAGCTAGCCTCTCCGTACCCGTATGTTCTCGCTGTCACTGTCGATAGGAACAGAAAGCCTAACATCATAGGGTTGGGCTGGTGGACCATAACGTCTTGGAGTCCCTGGATGATAGCGATCTCCATCGGCCACTCCCGATACTCCCGCGAGTGCATCGAGCACTGTGCGGAGTTCGTTCTCTGTTTTCCCTCCGAGGAACAGGCCAAGGGAGCATGGCTCTGCGGAAACGCGACGGGAAGGGAGATCGACAAGTTCGCAGAGGCCGGATTCAGGCAAGTGCCATCCACGGTCGTGAAGCCCCCCATAATCGACGGCTCCACAGTTGCCTTCGAGTGCAGGGTAGTCAAAAAGGTTGAGACCGGCGATCACACACTCTACATCGGAGAAGTGGTTGCGATACACGGTTCACCCGACCGGCCCCGGCACCTGTACTCGATCCACTACCGGAAACTCGTCAGCATCGACACCCAGGGGAACGCCAACTTCCGCCTGGAATACGAGTAGCCAAAGGGTTTCGGCGTATTGATAAGCGGGATCGATCCGCTCCCTAAGAGCTGGGACAACCGCAAGTTTTTTGGGTTGGCTTGCCCCCTAGTAGCCATGAGAGCGTTGCGGCCTCGGGGGAATGAAGAGAGGATTCGACTTCTGTACAAAGTGATTGCTGTCGTAGCCGCCGTCACCATGGCTGTTGTCTGTCTTTACGCCGTGGGAACTTATCTCAAGTCCGGGAGCGAAGCGGTGGGCGACGTGCTGGTTAAGGTTGAGTTTCCGCCTCCCGACGTTTTCCCCCTGTTCTATGCAAAGCCTGTGACATGGCTGAGCGTCTCATTGGCAGCGTTTTGGTTCTCGCTGCTCCAGCTGCTGCAGCCCCGCGTCGCGAGGATTTCCCCCTTCGGACGCACGGTTCTCCAGTTTATCGCATTCCTGGCAATCTCGATCACAGCCTACGAGGTTTTCTTCAACTTTTCTCTGTGGAGTGCCTTGATGGCCTCAAACGACCTTCGGGGAAGGCTGAACCCCGATGTTCTCATCAATCCCTACCCGAATCCCGAGATCCCCTGGAACCTGGTCTTCGCCACGAAAGTCTATACGGCAGCCTTGGTGATGAGCCTCTACTCTCTCTACTACCTCTACAGAGCCTAGGGAGAGTAGCCGAGAGGCCGTCACCCAGCGGTGGTCGATCCGTCGATCAGGAGGAGACCAAGCCTGCCGTTCGCTTCATCTATACATCCGAGCCGCTCTCGGCAGAACTCCCGATCGATCGGGCCCCACTTTCCCGGCCGATTGAAGAAGGCGACTAGAAGGTGTAGCTGGTCACGTACTCATCTATGGCTTCGAACCCTAGCCTGATCCTCTCCTCCGGTTCCGAGACGAAGGTCAGCCGGATGTGCTGCGTCCCGCCCTCCCCGAAGTAGGAACCGGGAATCGTGACGACGCTCTTCCGTATCAGGAGGCGGTCTGCGAATCCTTCGTCGGTGCGGTCCATCTTCTCCAGATACGAACTCATGTCAACGAAGTAGTAGAAGGCACCGGCAGGGGTTGTTGTTCGCGCTTCGGGGAGGTGCCTGTGTATTTGTTCTCCCATGAAGTCCCTTCGCTTCCTGTAGATCGGTATGACTGTTTCCTTCAGATATCTCTCCTTAGTTCCGTCTTGGAGAAACCTGACCATGGCAAACTGCGCCAGGCTGTTGGGGGCCAGCGAGATGTACTGTTTGAGTTTCTCCATGGCTTCCACAACTTCGGGGGGAGCAAGGGCGTATCCAAGCCGGAGACCGGGGATCGAAGCCTCCTTTGAGAAGGTGTTCACCGACACGACGCGTTCGTGGGCGTTCTTCACGCCGGAGATGGGGGTGTGGTCTGCGTCGTACACTATGTGTTTGTAGGCTTCATCGCTCACGATCCAAAAGTCGTGGTCCTCGGCCAGGTCCACTAGCGCCCTAGCGAAGTCGCTTTCCACAACTCTCCCGGTTGGGTTGTCTGGAGAGAGGAGAACGAAAAGCTTGGTGCTGGGGGAGATCGCATCCTTCAGATCCTCCGCGTCCGGTTGGAAGCCTCGGTCTACGCTGACGCTGAGAGACTTGGTTCTCGCTCCCGCGATCTTAGCCGCTTCCCTGTAGCCGAGGTATGTGGGATCCATCAGGATAACCTCGTCGTTCCTGTTGAGGAGCGTCATGAAGGCACAGTAGATGCCCTCTGTTCCACCGTCGGTCACTATCACTTCCTTCTCAGGGTCATATGAAACCCCGAACCACTTCTTCGTGTCCTCGGCTATCAGTTCCCTGAGCTCGGGAATCCC
>Ga0315308_1002721_pt1 | contig 10003 bp, 7 predicted proteins | sample TDP3_MG_FD_203078 | JGI IMG/M metagenome (GOLD analysis project Ga0315308, IMG submission 203078) | Freshwater sediment microbial communities from Lake Towuti, South Sulawesi, Indonesia - TDP3 | ecosystem: Environmental > Aquatic > Freshwater > Lake > Sediment | place: Indonesia: South Sulawesi...
TTCCATTTACGTCGCCTTCACATCCGGCAGGCAAGCCCTCGTCAGAGAGCAGCCCCAAGGATAGGCACGAAGAGAACTGAAGCTCCGGCCAGCACTTCACGGCCAAGGCATCAAAGTTGTATTGATCTGCGAGCTTCTTGAGAGAGAGATAGATCCTTGCCTCCCTCTTCTGTTGGCTGTCACTAGCGTCTCCTATGCTGCAACCCTTCTTCAAGAGACCGCCGATGACCCGTTCAGCCTCCTGATCGGTCACCTTCTCCATCTGCGAATAGAGTTCAGAGAGGTCGACGTGCACGGTTTCAGCGCCCACGCTCTTTCTCAGAAGTACCTCGTCGAATGTCGCGTCGTAGAAGCCAGGCGCTCGGCTCCCGACTAGTCCAATCCTGGAGTCTCGGAGCTTCTTCATCACCCTCACGACATCGAGCGTTCTGCTGAGCTCCTTCAGTAGTCGAGCATCGTCCGGGTGACCGAAGACTACCTTGAACTTTCTTCCGATTTTCGTGAGGGCGCTTGCGTTCATCATAACCCCTACCAGTGACCCCACATCAACCTCCTTGTTCCGGACCTCGTAGAGTCCCGGCTCCGGGATAGCCCAGAGAACGATTGGGATGTCCAGCTTCTGAGCGACCTCGACAACAACAGGATCCTCGGTGAACGTGCCAGCGAGGACTATCAAACAATCTGCATCGCTCTTCCTCAGCTGCTTCGCGGCCTCCCTCGCCCCATCGACGTTCACAACCACCTCCTCTATCTTGACCACGCGGAGCTTCATTTCCCGCAGCTTTGAATAGGCTCTGTCAAAGGCTTCTTTCGCCGACCTCAAGTTCAAGACAGCCTCCCCGGTTACCAAGAAACCGACTGTCAACTCGTTCATCCTGCTTCACCAAGCGGTTGTCGACGAGCCGTATAGACCTTATTAGGGTTTCCAAGATACTTGGCGACCGGGGCGGTGGATCCCGATGGTGAAGTCAAGGTCCTGAAAGCGCTAGTCCCGCGCCCTGATTAGCGTGCACCTTTCGAAGTTCATTAGAACGTTTCTGCCTTGGCTCTCCGCCAGCTCGAAACGTTTGGGCCCTTGAATGTCAACCTTGACTTCGGTATTCCCCACAAGAACTACGAGTCTCGTCGTCAGTCCGGTGAACGTTGACCGATCCACAACTCCTTCGACCACGTTCTGATACTTCCCCCTGTCTTGCTTCTCCAAAGTCTCGATGTCCTCCGGCCTTACTGATATTAAGACAGGGTCGTTCACTCTAAACTCACCGGCATTTGCCAGCGGGGAGGACGTAACAATGTAGCCTTGGTCAACCTGGGCCCTGACCTGCGGAGGAGACACTTCCACCACCCTCCCATGGAGAAAGTTGGCTGTCCCTATGAAATCGGCCACAAAGGATGTTTTCGGGTCTACGTAGAGCTCGATTGGAGAGCCAACCTGCTGTATGCCTCCGTCCTTCATCACATAGATTCTGTCAGAAATAGCGAATGCTTCAGCCTGATCATGGGTAACATAGATCGCTGTCTTGTCGGTCTCCCTTTGGATCCCTCTGATCTCGTACTTCAACTGGTCTCGAAGCTTGGCGTCCAGGTTGCTGAGAGGCTCATCGAACAATAGAACCTCTGGGTCCGTCGCTAAGACTCTCGCTATCTCTATCCTCTGAGCCTGCCCCCCGCTGAGTTGCCTCGGCATCCTCTTCTCGAAGCCCGTCATTCGGACAAGCTCGAGAGAGTCCCTGATCCTCCTCTCCACCTCCGGCTTGCTCAGGCGCTTTCTTCGAAGGCCGAACGCCACGTTCTTGTAGATGTTCATGTGGGGAAACAGCGCTATTCTCTGGAAGACGAAGCCTATCTTTCTCTTGTATGGAGGGAGATCCGTTACGTTCTCATCGCCGAAATAGACATCGCCTTGATCAGGGTGAACGAGCCCAGAGATGATCCGGAGGGTCGTGGTCTTGCCGCAGCCGCTGGGCCCGAGGAGAGTCACGAACTCCTTGTCTCTTGCCTCCATCGTGACATTGTCCACAGCCACAGACTCGCCGAATCGCTTCGTGATCCCTTCAGTTCTCACTGAAACCATCAAGTTTCAACCCCGCCTGACCGCCACTCTCGTTATATAGCTTTCTCAGAGGAGTGCTCGATCCATCAGGGGCTGAAACCCCCTAACCCCTCTCCGATAGCTTGACTTCCAACGATGGTCTTAAGTGCCGGAGACTAGACGCGCAGCTGGCCTTCCACATGAACGGAGACCCCAAGGAAAATATGAGCACAGCTGTTCTTGTCACTCTAGCTCTCGGGGCGCTCCTCTTTCTTGCGTTCGCCAGCCTAGCCAGCCAGCGAAACATAGAAGAAACAAACACAACTACAAGTCAAACCTTGAGCTACAGCCCGACAGGTAGCTATCGATCTGACAACCTCACCTTCACTTTCGGGTCGCAGTGGACTACCCGGAGAGTTCTGGCGCTCAGGTCGGGTCTGCTGATCCCCGTCAGGGAAGCTACGCCGGGATTCAAGCTGTTCATAGTGAACATGACGCTAGGGAACAGCGGGAACCGCAGATCCTTCTTCGATCCATTTGCCTTTCCCGTTCAGCTCAAAGACCAGCAGAACCGCCTCTACGACGGGATGTACTACACAGCCGACTGGTTCTCACTCTTGGGCTTCATAGACCCCGGGTCGACTGTGAACGGACAAATCGTTTTCAGCATCCCGAACCACGCAAGCGCCTCAGAGATGATTCTCCGCCAACACTCGGTCTCCGACAAAGTCTTGTATCGCTTGAAGCTCACGGGGTAGGCTCCCAACGCGGTCGACCGATCACAAGTGTGGGTCTTGATGTTGCAGTGCAGACCGGGAGACGAGCCGCAAATAGCATAAATATGAACGGAGTAACCTGTGTGATTCCCATGACGAATGAACTTGCGATCAGAGGTGGAAGCCCAGTCCGGGGCACCATCCTCCCCTTTGTGCCGGAACGCGCAGACATCGGAGACGAGGAGGTCAATGCGGCACTGGAGGTTCTCAGAACAAAGCGACTCTCACAGCTCGTAGGCGAGGAAGTGAGCAGGTTCGAGGAAGCCTTCAGCAAATACTACGGCGTGAAACATGCCGTTGCCGTCACCTCCGGGACTTCGGCGTTGCATCTTGCCCTGGCCGCTGCCCAGCTCGGTCCGGGTGAAGATGTCATCCTTCCGCCCTACACCTTCATGGCGACAGCCAACGCGGTCCTCCACCAAGGCCTGGTCCCCCTCTTCGCCGACGTCAATCCCCAGACCTACAACCTTGACCCCAACGAGGTAGAAAGGAGGGTGACCGAGAAGACGAAAGCGGTCATCCCGGTTCACATGCTAGGACAACCCGCCGACATGCAGCCCATCCTCAAGGTTGCTCGCCAACATGGCCTCATGGTAATCGAGGACTGCGCCCAGGCCAACGGAGCGGAGTACAAGGGAAAAAAGGTCGGCGCGTTCGGCGACATCGGTTGCTTCAGCTTCTACCTCAACAAGCACATCACCACAGGCGGCGAAGGCGGGATGCTCATAACGAACGACGAAGAACTAGCTGAGAGGGCTAGGTCGATAGCAAACCACTGCCGCGTTCGCGTCTCCCCCTACCCTAACGTGCCCTCACACAACGTATACTGGGGCATCGGCTACAACTACCGAATGACGCAAATTCAGGCAGCCATCGGACGGGTTCAACTGCGCAAGCTCGACACCTTCATCGCAAAGCGGCGGAAGAACGCAGAATACTTCACGAAACGCATCCGGGAGATCCCTGGGCTAAGACCACCCTACGTCGACCCAAACGTGAGGCACGTGTACTGGGCATACGGAGCGGTCATAGTGCCTGAGATACTGGGAGCGTCTCGAGATTCCTTCGCCAAAGCCCTGCTTGCAGAGGGAATCAAGGCGGAGGGCTATTGCCCAATACCGGTGCATCTTCAAGAAGTCATGCGAAACAAGGTGGGGTACGGAAAGACATCCTTCCCCTTCGACAACCCGCTCTACGGAAGAGCTGTGTCTTATCAACGGGGCCTCTGTCCGGCGGCGGAGGAGCTCTCACAACAGGACCTCCTACTGCCAGTCTACCAAACCCTGACCGACAGAGACCTAGATGATGTTGTGGCAGCCCTAGAGAAAGTCGCGAGGAACGCAAGCTCGCTGGAAACCTAATCCCGAGGCGATCACCAGAGTTAGGGTAGTTAACCAATAACGAAACAGAGGTCAGAGAGATCGATACAAGGACAACGATTGAACGTCAACCGAGGATGCAAGCTGCAACTTATATCTCGCCGCTTGACTCAAAACAATTACAGATGTCCACGCTCAGCCAGCTCGCTGCCTACCCTTTCCTTCCCGGCGCCCGCGACCACCTAGCCCGTCTCAGCCTCAGCCTAGACCTGCTCGCGGATATGCCTGCACTCCAAGACCGAACCAGCCAGAGGATTCACCAAGTGCTCGATCACGGGTACAGTCTCCCAGCGCACGACCCGGAGATTGAGCTGCTAAGCTTCGCAGCGGCCGGCATGATCTGCGCAGCCGTTCAAAGCGACTTTCTCTCCAACACATGGGCCAAACACGAAGCCCGCCGAATAGAGGACTCGCTGCAACAAGAGCCTGCCAACTTCCTTGACGAGGTGGTTCACCATTTTGGATGGCGCACGAAAAGAGCTGAGCCACCGTACGAGGTCGCTGTCCCCTTCAACGACTACGTCTCACACACTCAGGCCCTTCGCGATCCCGAGTGGCGACTGGTCAATCGCCTCGTGAATGAAGGATATCTCTCTCTCACACGCAGAGAGATGGCTACCCTTGTGGCGGTGGATGTCGCCCGCTGGATTCGCGGCCGGATCGACCAGGTCGGACGCATTCAGGTTCCCGAGTCGGTTCAGCCACTCATAGAGGAGATCGGTGAGGCGGCAGCACGGGTTGAGGCAAGGCTCCGAGGCATTAGGGAGATGCGGGGCAGGTGGGAACCTCCTTGGGTCCCTGTACTGCTGAGAGGCGTGGGGAAGGGGATGCGGGACGAGGCGGCCATACGGCTCACTAGCTACTACGTCAACGTGAGGCGTCTCCCAGACGAACAGACCTTGGAAATCCTGATCGACTGGAACACGAAGAACCAGCCGCCGATCGGACGAGTATCCGACGACCCTTCGAACATCGCACAGTATTTCGAGGCAAAAATCAAGTCAGCGCGGCGAGGCCGCTACGTATACGGCCCAAACGACACACTCGTGAAGCAGCTGATACAACAGACGCCAAGGACCTAGCTTCAGGGTTCAAAAGCGATCGATCGACTTAACCACTCAATATGCATCCTAACCCTGATGCAGGCGAGACCACACCGATCGAGGTCTATGGACCTACGAAAGTCATTTCGATCGATCAACGCGCTTTGACACCAACTCCGGGAGGAGGATGTTCGCTGGTCCAACGGAGGGAGTTATATCGGGCCGGCCGGCGGGCCATAGGTCGGACGCAGACCCTTACCGAAGAACTCTTTCACGTGAGGCCGGTACAGGTAGTAGAGTATCAATGCAGCTATGATCAAGATGAATACTCCAACGACCGCGATCAGTGTCACGACCCCTATAATCATCCATATAACCGAGATGATGATGGAGGACGTCCAAGCCCATCCCTTCCCTGAGAAGATTCCCCAGGCCAATGGAAAGTTCACAATTCCTAGCACGATAAGTATGGCTGCTATTGCAGTGAAGACAGCCGTGAGCATCGCAACAAGGTCGATCCCCGGAGGCAGGCTTGGGATGGTACCCATTGCTTGCCGTACGAGGTCTACGTATTCGCTGACGAAGCTGGCCGCTGAAAGCAAAGCCGAAGCGCCAAGCAACAGGAGAACACCGAATACGCACAGAACAAGGGCGAGTACAGTTACACCGCCCGGCCTTGTGCTGATCGACATGCTGTGAACACCCGAGCCTCACATATATATGATTTAAGGCTCTCATGGGGGTGCGATCGATGATCGCCGGATGAAAATCGATCAGCGCCGTGGTTTGGAAATTGTCGCGGCTGCGCTGTGGAGTCGGATTCGTGAGCCTGGCAGCGCCTCTTTCCCAAGCAGCGTTCAGGAATCTCTAACTACTGGCTGGCGTCTCCCTGCCCGGAACAAGAGAAAACCGATCCATCGATCGATCGGCGAGGCTGGCGCCGTGAGTTGCGGGTCGTCAGGGCTCTCCAACAGACGAGAGCGGCTACCGTGACGTAGACCTCAATCCCGATGATGGTCTCAACATTGAAGCCGGGCTGAGCGGTCGTTGTTGTCCGGAACAGATAGGCGATGTGATCGCCGACCATGCACCCCCAGCAGATCGCTGCCAAGACCTTCTGCCTGAAACTCAGAGACACGTCTGCGTCGATTTTTATTCTTTCGAGGAAACGAAACAGATGTCGCTCGGACATTCTCATCGTCACGGAGTTCCCTCCCCAGTAATCGTGGCGTGGACTGCATCAAGAACGTGAAACAGCCTCATGCATGCGACCCGGGAAATCTCCGCGGGCATCGTCATCTATCCACACCGCTCGGCCGCCCCGCGACATATTAGATTGGCGCTCAGGCCAAACTGAGCGTCTCGCCTTTTCTCAAACAACAGGTCCCTGCACTTACAAAAAAGCTCACACAAGAAAAGTGCGCGGCAACCTTCGCGAAGAAGACAAAGGGTCGGCGGCTTCTCGATCTATCGAAGCATCACGGGGAGAATTCCTGCAGCAAGGGATCGATGGACAACCCTCTGTATCCAAGCTGTCCTGCGAGCTCATCCACGTTGTGCTTCTGACCCTGTGACCAAAGCTCCTTCAAGAAATCTCCGGCCTCTTTGGTGGTGAACCAGTCCTCCCCGAACTTGCGACGAAGAGCCCCGCGGAGCTGTGCCTCGAAGATCCAGGCCCGCAGGTACCCGGCACAGTATAGCTCGTCGTCAACATCATTGAGATAGTGGCTAGGCGGATGCCTGAAAACTAGAGCCGCCTCGAGCGTCCGTTGGTACTCCAGATCCATGCCCTCAAGACCATCCGAATGGAGCTTCAGCTCGTATCTGAGCTTGGCACCGTAACGCCGCAGAAAGTAGAGCTTGATTAGCCGTTGGAAGTCAAGGAAGGCAGCTGCGTCCTTGACACCCAGGAAGTGTTCAAGCCAAGACTCGTTGGTTGTAAGATGCTCGAGCAAGAAGGCATAGCTCTCGGTGACGGAGACATCTCCAAGATATCGATACTCAACCGGCAGCCCAGCGTCGCACCAGGCGTGATGTTCGGCATGGCCCGTCTCATGCAGCAGCGTCGTGTAGTCGTCGTGGCCACCATGCGGCATGATCACCAGCTTGATCTCACCCGGTACCCGTATGGATGCCACGAAGGCCCTCGGGGATTTCTTGGGTCTCTCCTCCACATCCAACTCGATGTTCTTCTGCTTCTCGAGATCAATCCCCACACCGTCCAAGGTGCGCTTCAATACGTCGACTAGAGGTTCCTTCGGAAACATTCGATCGAACTGCTTCGCTCGGAAGACAAATGCCAGGTCGTGTTTCTCTCCCTCCTCGAGGGGAACCCCTGCGACGCGCTGAAAGAGATCACCCATCCCGTCTCTGTACAGACCCTCTGTGTCCGCGATGAATCGCTGCATGATTCTGCTGAGCGCCTCGAAGTCTATGCCCTTAATCTCGTTGAACAAGGCCAGGTAATTCTCGTAACCCAGGCTCTCCGCGGCCGCGTGCATCGTGTTCATACGCTTCATGAGCGTTGAGTTCATTCTGTGTACGACTTGATTGCGCGCGTGGAAGATTCGAGAACGCCTCGCGCTGTCCTCCTCGTTCGCCATCTTCACAGCGGCAAGACGAAAGGGCATTGTCTCACCGTCCACCGTCACGCTCTCGGTGGCAGCCATCGTCTCCACTCGGCTGGACAGCCCCTTCACTCTCTCAGTTAGGTAAGTGGATGTCAGAAAGTCCTGCAGGTACCTGAGCCGTCTTTCTTCCTCCCCACCTACACCCTGCCTTCTGGCCCTGATCTCCGCGATCAACTCCGGGTCGAACAGGCCGCTGTAGCGGTCGTAGATCGCCGAGAGGTTCATCTCATCCTTGAGTCCCGCCCAGTTCAAATAGTACTCTCTGTCGATGTCGCCGTTGAAGTTCTCGACATCTCTTCGGAGCTCCTCCAGATTCATCAAGTTGCTCCGCCTCATGATACAACGGCAACGCCACCGACACTTTCTCTTAATGTTTCATCAGCCAGCGATCGATCAACTCGTATGAGAAGCACAGGGTTCATATATGGCTAGACAGAGCAAAGCGCCACGTGAGGGGTTGAGTCTTGAAAAGAGTCTTCTACATTGTGCTGGATGGCTTGGGCGATCTTCCATGTGCAGAACTTGAAGGCAAGACACCTTTGGAGGCCGCCGAGATTCCTGAGATGGACTCCCTGGCAGAAGTTGGACAATTGGGCCTAGTCTACACGGTGAAGAAGGGGTTCGCGCCCGAGTCCGACGTCGCCGTGATAAGCATGCTGGGATACGATCCGTTCAAGTACCACACGGGAAGGGGCCCGATAGAGGCTGTCGGCAGCGGTCTCTCCATGAAGGAGGGAGATCTAGCCCTGAGGTGCAACTTCGCCACCCTTGGAGAAGGAGGAAGAATAGTCGATAGGAGGGCCGGCAGAAATCTCACAACCCCCGAAGCATCGAAGCTTTCTCAAGCTGTGAACTCCAAGGTGAGGCTGACATCAAGCCCAGCCGACTATGTCTTCAGAAACACGGTGGGACACAGGGCTGCCATGGTCATCAGGTCGAAGCTAGGCAAGCTCTCCGGAAAGATCTCTAACACAGACCCGGCGTACACACAAGTCGAAGGGCTCAGCGTGGCCAAGAAAGATGTCGAGATGCTGCCGCGAGAATCAACCCCGCTGGTGAAGAGCAGAGAAGCCGAGAGGGCAGCTCAACTCGTAAACGAGTTTGTGCGAAAGAGCAACAGTGTGCTCGACAGGCACGAAGTCAACATCGAAAGGAGACATCGAGGAGACCTTCCAGCCAACCTGATCCTGACAAGAGATGCGGGTGACTCCTTGCCGAGGATCCCGAGCCTCAGCTCCCTCTACGGCGGAACGTTCGGCTGCCTGGTAGAGATGCCTGTTGAGAGAGGAATCGCTCTTCTCTCGGGGATGAGGGAAGTGAAACTACCCGAGCCAACCGGCAACTACGAACACGACTACACCCTGCGCGCACAGATCGCGGTGGAAGCGATGTCAAGCGGCATCGACGTTTTATACACTCATATTAAGGGCCCTGATGAGCCTGGTCACGATGGAGAGCCTGAGAGGAAGAGGGAGGTTATTGAGATGATTGACCGTTACTTCTTCTCCACTCTTCTGCCTAGTGTGGATCTGAGCAAAGATGTCGTAGCGGTGACCGCTGATCACTCCACGCCTTGCTCTCTGAGAGCGCACTCAGACGACCCTGTGCCCCTCCTCATAGCAGGTGCAAACCTGAAGGCCGACGGCATCAAACACTTCAGCGAGAGGGACTGCATAGAGGGGACGCTGGGAACGATAAACGGGCCTGAACTCATGCCCAAGCTCATGGGATTGACGGGAGACTGATCAGGGATCAAGGCGGAAGACGAACGTAGCTCCTCTGAGAATTCCTTGGAAGCTCTTGATTCGCTTCTTTCCGTTCCATCGATCGATCCTCCATTGCAGTCTTAGGACTTGACAGACTATGAATCAGTATAGCGGGTTTGTGTCTTAAGATGGGGAAGTCTCCATCAAGAATGATCAGGATATACTGCTTGAGGATTGGCAAGTAGCTAAGAGCATTTCGAAAATGAGTCTTATTACATCAGCCCCTGGGTCCACATGACCCAATGTTTGCTCTCCGAGATATCTCGCCTTTCCCTGTTTAGCCACTAGATTTCTTGTTGATTCAGCTCCTGTCTTGGCAGCGTCAGCGGCCATCCGAAGAGCTTCTGTGAGATCAAGATTTCTTTGGACAGCGTCTG
>Ga0315308_1002722_pt1 | contig 10002 bp, 9 predicted proteins | sample TDP3_MG_FD_203078 | JGI IMG/M metagenome (GOLD analysis project Ga0315308, IMG submission 203078) | Freshwater sediment microbial communities from Lake Towuti, South Sulawesi, Indonesia - TDP3 | ecosystem: Environmental > Aquatic > Freshwater > Lake > Sediment | place: Indonesia: South Sulawesi...
CGCTTTAGCCCGACTCTCAACTGCGTCAGACATCACAATCTCTGCTGAGCGCAGGTTTTCAGCCAAGTCTCTAGCTATGACAGATCCAATGTTTCCGCAGCCCAACACAACGATTCTCACTGCAGACACCAGCCATCACCTACAATCATGCTCGCTTAAAGCTTATCATACAGCTTCAACAGGGGTCTTCAAAAAAGGAGATAAACACGCGTCATGGAAATAACAGAGGTCAAAGCAAAGGAGCGACGAACCGACACGGCAACACTAATCGAGATTCTCATCTTAGCTGTGGTTCAAGGCATAACCGAGTGGCTGCCAATCTCTAGCTCGGGTCATCTGGTGATCGCGCAGAAATACATGGGCTTGACTCTACCCATACTCTTTGACATTATTCTGCACATCGGTTCTCTACTTGTGGTCTTGATCGTGCTGCGAAATCCTTTGTTAAAGGTGCTAAACGCCTTAGTGCACCTCGACTTCAAATCAGACTGGGGCAAGATGGCAGTCTACATAATTGTCGGCGACCTCGCCACTGCCGTCATTGGGTTCGTTTTCAGAGACCTGTTTGAATCGTTTTTCAGCAATCTGTCGATTGTTGGCCTAGCATTTTTTGTAACTGGCGTTTTCCTGTTCATTTCAGAGCATAGCAACAACCACAATAGACCGCTGAGTTATCTGAATGCCCTTTTGACTGGAGTCGCACAGGGCTTCGCTCTCATCCCAGGTATTTCCAGAAGCGGCCTAACAATCTCAACTGGCCTTCTACGAAAAATTGACAGGCAAACAGCGTTCACGTTCTCTTTCCTACTTTTCATTCCTGCTGTTCTAGGAGCAACGGTGGCCACGGCTGCACAGGCACCAGAAATTGTGACTGACACTGCGGACTACTTACTCGTAATCTTGGCATTAGCGGTAACAGTCTCGGTTGGATATGTTTCTCTAAAGCTGCTGCAGAAAATCTTGCTTGCCGCAAGATTTCATCTGTTTGCTTACCACTGTTGGGTTATGGGACTCCTTGTTGTCCTGACTCAGCTTTTGACAATGGTTTAGCTTCTCGTGCTAGAGTCTGGCCTGCCTGATCCACATCGAGACGTCTTCAATCGTTGGAATCTTGCTGGCAGGCAGTTTTCCTTCGTCCACGGATGTCCTAGCGATTCCAACGATGCCCCGGTACAGATGAACTGGATCCTGATTGGCGAGTTCCCTTCGAGATGTCACTCCAAACCTCACCAGAAGCTTTGCCTGTTTTTCGTCGATACCGGGCACCATCAGCAGCTGAGCCACGGCTTGCAGATTTGCTACGGTTTCAGCTGGCTCTGAGACTTTTTCGGCTATAGACACCGAGTCAGCAATTAGCAATTCGCTGACATCCTGGATACCAGCCTTATTGAACTTTGTTGCCAAGTCCGGCGTTACACTCTTGAATTTGTCGAGCTTTGTCCTGCTTGTTAGTTCCCCTTTTTCCTTTGGTGTTCCATTGACGGTGTGCTCTACGCTTTCAACCTTCTTCCCTACATCCGTAAGCTCTTCGGTTTGTTTCTTGATGACCCCCACGAGTTTTGTGTTCTCTCTTTCTATGTTGTCCAAGGCTTTCGCGTGCTCAGCCAGATTGGCTAAGGTTTCTTTTCGCGTTTCCTCCAGGTTCAGGGAGAATTTTCGGTGAAATTCATCGTTTGCCTTGTCGCTGTCTTCCAGCTTTCTAAAGAAGCCGATCTGCGTGTTTTCAAGCATTTTCTGTTGAACGGCTAAATCACCTTCGAGCTTGCCAAGCTTTTCCAGCACAATAGGGTCAGGTGGCAGTCCACGGTAGACGGAGTAGATTGTGGCGCTGAAGAACAGGAAGGTCAAGACAATAGATGTCCAGAGGTAGACTTCTACATCTAAGCTGCCCAATTGCATGTTGAAGAGCCTGAATTCTGAGACGTATCCGTATCCGTATAGGTTGAGCTGATCTGTCGCGTTGAAGACGTTGATAAGTGCAAACAGGGCTAGGAGGCCGAGTATCAGGGTAAGTGTTCCTTTAGCTTTGCGATTTGACATCGCCTTAAACCAACCTTTTCTAGAGCCGAGCCTAAAGCATATTCTTTATGAATCGTCAATTCTGAATCAAAATCCAGTTAACAATAGTTCCCGAGCCCATCGCTTTTTTGTTTTTCAACTGCTGACTTCCATAAATACAGATGACAGAAGATTAGAGTGGCTAGAGGCGTGGGCAAACTGAGAAAGTACGATCTGATTATTCTAAGGGGAGGCTTAGTTGCTCTCACATTTTTGAGAGATTGTCCAGTATGGCTACATAGGATTTCTCAAGTGTTCTCAGCCCGCCTGTTGGCCCGCCCTCGTCCACGACTAGGTATTCGTTTGGTGCGTGGGCTCTGGCTCCGTGGCCTATGCCTCCTATAACAAAGGGTAGGTTAAGTGGGTCTCGGTTGAACATGCAGAATGGTGCGCTGCCGGCGATGTGTGGCCAGATTTCGGGTTCGTGCCCAAACTCCCTGTAAGTTTTGAGGACAGCTTGAGTGGCAGGGTTTTTGATGCTTGTTTTTGCCCATCCGTAGCCTTCTTCAAGCTCTATTATACGTATTTCTTTGAAGCCGTGTTTATCCAGATGCCGTCTTATCTTGGGCAGAACCTCCTCGACGGTCATGTTGGGCACTAAGCGCACGTCGACCTTCGCCGTAATCTTCGATGGCAGCACGGTTTTGGTTCCTGGTCCAATGTATCCACTCCAAATCCCATCTACGTTCAGCGAGGGCGAGTACAAGTATTTGAGTAGGGCTTGTTTACCATGAACGTCGTCGATGAATCTTTCAACCTTCATCAGTTCTTTCATGGAGTCTTCGTCAAAAGTTTTCTCAAGTTTCTCCAACAGTTCGGTGTCCTCTCGGTTTGGAGGCGCCACGTTTTCGTAGAAGCCGTCGATGAGAACTTTATTTCCGTCTTTCGTGGTCATGGTGCTCAACGCTTGAATCATACGCAGAGCGGGGCTGTCTACACAAGCCTTGAGGCTTCCGTGAATGTCAAACTGTGTAGGTCCGTAACCCCAACTCTTTCCAGTCAGTTCTAACTCAAAGTAAACGATTCCTTTCACTCCTAGATCCATCTTGACCTTGCCTTTTTGGTCTTGGTCGGCTGATGGAAAGAAGACAGCATCCGCTTTCTTCAACCTGCTCGAGTACTTTCTGATAAACTCTGGCAGGTGTCTGCTGCCTAATTCCTCTTCGCCCTCAGCCACAAACATCAGGTTTACGGGGATTTCTTCGCCAGCCGCCTGAATAGATTCGCACGCGTTCAGGAAGGCGCGGAGTTCACCCTTGGTGTTGATAGCGCCTCTAGCTACAAGGCATTTTCCGAAGGGCTTGATGTCTACGATTTTGCCTTCGAGTGGTGGAACTGTCCATCCTGGCTCGTCAACGGGTTGAGTGTCATACATCATATAGACAATTACGGTTTTGTCGGCTCCAGCGTTGTAATTGCCGTAAACAACTGGATGCCCAGAAGTTTCAACTAGGCTAGCGTCTTTGCATCCTAGAGAGGTTAGATATTTTTTGATGAGTTCAGCGCATTCTCGGACTCCTCGGTTTTCAGCCGAAATGGAAGGCTGCCTTACAAACTCCTGAAGCTTCTTAACATGCTCTTCATAGTGTTTGTCTATGTAATCGAAAACCTTCTGTCTCTCCAAACTGCGCCACCTGAATCTATGTATGGTTTCTCAAAGCTCTTAAGTGAATTGTGGACGAAAACGGCGTCCTCTAAAGGTCTGGTCTCGTCAACTGTGTCCGATTGCTTCTTCGCATCCATATGCCTCTTAATTTTGGGTGTCCAACTAGGCCTGACAGATAGTCTTGCTTTGGCGACAATCTCCAGAAGACTGGTAAAATCTATGCGTTTGGTTTTGACATTGGGCTTTCATGTTCTCTGCTGGACCTTGATCTCTTTCAGTATTGCCTTGATCTCGGTCTTTACTTCAAGATCTGTTTCTCTTCCTAAAGCATCTTCGAGCAGCTTCTCAGCCATTCCACATGCTTCTTCTCCAAAAATCTGGAAAAACCTGGACCGTTTCAGATTTCCCCTCTGGCCTCGTTTAAATAGGTTCTTTGGAAAAGTGCAAAGAAAATTCTGAGGATATCCTCCGGCTACACTCAGGTCAACAATGATAAAAGACGTCTGCATCAAATTATTCTGCCAAACAGTCTTTATAATCTTAAGTTTCGGTTGCATGTATGTGACCTTCTCAATTATGGCAGCGTATTGAATCTCTCAAGCCTCTAACATCCCGTTTTAAGAAGCCGTCTTGCCTGGTTAATGCATCTGGCGAAGTCAAAGTGGCTTGAGTCTCGATAGGGCATGTTCAGCCTTCGGAATAGCTCTTTGACTATCGCCTTTTCGAGCTCAAAGGCACCGCTCCCAAAGATGGCATATAGATCTTCGTGCAGCTCTCCAACGTCTTCCTCATAGCTGCACGATTCTATGTCAGGGCGGATTGCTTTCATGCCACTTTCACCGAGAATCCGCCTCAATCCGTCGAGTATGCATTTGTGAAGCACTTGAGAGAATTCGAATTTCTCGTTGTTCCCCGAATCTTCCGAGTCCAACTCAAGCTGCACTCCTTTAAGGAAGGAAAACGCTTTTATTCTATACGAAAAGGAAATAAAATTTTCGCACGTTTTGAAACATAGTGGAGGTGAGACTTTGAGAAGGATGATTGTTCTCGCCATGGTTCTAGTGGTCTTTGCACTTGCTGCCACTGTCGCTGCAACGATTAGTGCCCCGAAAATTGACATGTTGGGCTATACCTTGAGCTTGAGAAACGTTGACCCTTTGGGCGATCCTATTGATGGAGGACCACCTGCGTTGGAGGCATTCCAAGAAACGGATAATCAAATCTTATAAGTTTCCAGAGACTCTGCGTAGCGTGATCAGTGTTGCAGCCCAAACTTGACTCATTGGACATTGAGATATTAGCAGCCCTAGTTGCTTGCGGTCCAAGAAAACTTGCTGAAGTTGCGAGAAAGACAAGCATATCTCCTACGACACTTCACTACAGGCTAAAGACTCTTGCTTCTCATTTTTCACTAAAGTTCTTCACCAACGTATATCACGTAAATCTAGGCCTCAAGAAAGCAATACTATTGGCCGAAGCTGAGCCAGGCCAAGAGGAAACACTGCTGAAGTGTCTGAAAGCTAATGGCTTTTGGATTTATCTGGCTCCAATCTACAGTGTAATTCAAGGTTATCTGGGTGTTTATACGATCCCTAAAGACAATGTTGTTGAATTCGAGCAATTTCTGAAAGAGCTTCAAGATGTAGGAGTGGCTCGAAGCGTCCAACATGTTTGGACTACATCGCTGCGAAGGGTCAACTTGACGGGAACGTGGTTTGATTCTGCGACTGAAAAATGGAAATTTCAATTCGAAACATGGGTCAACGAAATTCAGAGACAATCATCTGAGCTTCCGTATACCTTGATAGACCCAGAGCAATTCCCAATTTTAGCTGATGAAACAGACGTATTCATCCTTAAGGAACTCGAGAAGAATGCGATGGTTTCCTTTAGTGAACTCGCCAAGAATCTTGGAATTACGCCGCAAGCAGTGAAACATCGTTACCGCAAACTTCTAAAGCTTGACTTAATTGAGGGTTTTGAGATCCACCTATATCCGTTCCAGACGATGCCGTTTGAGGCGTTTTATTTTGTTTTCACTTTTGAGAGTCATGAAAAATTCGCCAGATTTGCTGCTTCGCTTCTCGACAAGCCGCTGGTTGTTTCCTTAGGTAAGATTCTGGGGCAGAACTCAATGATTGCTTTTCTCTACATCCCTCTGCAGGAATTTAAGGGTTTCATGAAAGCGCTTTCCAAACTAAGAGCGATGGGATGGCTTAAGAATTACTTCTATGTCCATCTGGATCTCGACGGAGACATGAGACAAACCTTCTCATACGAGTACTTTAAACAGGGATCATGGATCTACAATCACATACAGCACATCAGAACTCTACAGACACTCTCGAAACAGAACACTCGTCCACAAAAGCCGAAAGATATCCAAGAGATCGAGAAGCCAGTAAACTTAGGGGTCGTCGAAGCGGCTTAGATTTATCATTTCTCGGTAGGTCTCTGCTGTTTCAAAGCACCGAAAGGTATTACCACAGCGAGTGGCGATGTCTCCACATTCTCCCGCATTTCCCCTCTTTTTTCTCATTCTAGCGAAGGTGAATGAGTATACTATTATTGGGAAATGTCCGAAACAACTAATCAACAAATAGGGAAAGGTAGCAAAATACAGTGTAAAATATCCTGTGGGGAAAAATATGCGGTTGAGGAAAGATTTAACGAATGGGCAAAGAGTAAGGAACTATCAAAAGACGTAATCATACACACGTTTGCCCACGCATCAGGAAAATACGCTGCAAAAGGCCTTGTTCTCATAGCCATCTATTACCCAGAGAAAAACCAATCTGATACTGAAGATTGGTGCCAACCCGTCTTTTTTCTCTAACGCATTTCTTTTTCTCGATGTGGAATTCTCTCAGGAATATGAGAAGGCAGCAATGCTTTTGGTTCTGACAAAATCGATTTCATGAAAAACAATGATTCAGAAAATGGAAAATAGATTATGACTATGTAGCTTGCCGTTTATTCCACTAATGAAAACCGGTATTGCAATTAGAAAGATAGTAATCGTCCTTGGATGTTCTCAAAACCCTTACTTCAGAGTCGAGCCAGACTTTCTTCACGCAAGATAATCTCCTAATCTTTTCTATCTGTTCGGAATTGGCTGTGCCAGAAGCTAAGGGCGAAACCTTGAAGACGTTGTCTATCTTTATTCCCATATCCTTGAGCCTTTCAATCTGTTCGTCTTTTGGCGCTTCAAAGAACTCGATAATTATAGGCACAATTTTTCTGTATCTTAATTCTTCTTTTAAGGATGGATCTATTTCCGCGATGTGTTCTTCCATGTTTATCATTTAATGTTAGGCAATTAGTAAATCAAAAGATTTTTGGGATTATGCCAAAAACAGAAAGAAAAGAAGGCAAAGTTTTCTCTTTTCGTCTCGCTCTTTCAAACAACTGACAGCTTAACCAAACCAGAATGTCTATGGTTTTTTTGTCACAAAGAAAGCTCTCATTATCGTCTGCTGTATGGTATTCCCTTCCACATCTAATGCCAAAGTTTTAATGGATATATAGTTCTCAGATTGTGGGTCAGGCTGAACTACGTAGTAGTTAGTTTCTGTTTTCGATAGTTTCACTGGCTTTTCTGTCCATGTAAGTCCATCGTCGTATGAATACCAGAATCTAACATGGTCTATTTTCATTCCATCGAGATGCTCTGGTATTATGTAGATGCTCAGTGGGTCTTTGCCAGAAACTTTCTTTGCATTGTTTAGTTCCAATCCTGGAATCTTGTAGTTCAGGTTTATTATCGGTAGGTCTTTAACACTAGTCCCCTCCTCAGGTTTGAGCTTAGACTTGAACTTTATCGTTGTGAAAGTCTCTGTTGAATAGTTTGTCCAATACGGCTTGAGCACCCCTTCACCATAGTCACATTTCACTGGAACGTTCTTTGTGTACACCTCTATCCTGTAGTTTGCCTCTTCTGGAGTAACTTCTTGTTCCCAGTAGTACCAATCTTTCATGTAGTCCTCTTTCTTCCAAATCAACTCATCGTCCTGGTAAACCTCTGTTCTGATTGTCATCCCATACTGTGCCCAGAATGGGAAATTGAGGCTGACATCAGTAAAGCCAAAAAATGCTAACCCACGCACGCAAATTTTATTACCGGTTCTTGTGGCAAACTCTGTCCATGGCTTCATCGGTTGTTCTAGCCATGTCCTCTCTTCCCTTTCGCCTGGTTTGTAGATTTTATAGGTAGTGAAACTAACTCCGTATGGAGACTGTTGGTACTGCATAAATGGCCAATAAAGACTTCTCTCATAGTCAACTTCTCCATCAAAGAACACCGTGGAAGCTTTGATGTGCTGCATATAGTGTGCTTTATCTGGAGTTAGATACTCGTCTCTCTCAATCGGAACTATGTATGGTCTATAGCTGAGTAATGCTGATGCGAAGAACTCGCTTGGAAATGCGAGTGTTCCCCACATGTGTTCTCTTGGGTTTATGTCTGTGCTGAAATGCTTGGCTTTTATCAAGGCCATTTGTTGTAATGTTGTCTCATCGACTGTATATACCATTGGTGTGGTAATCTCTCTTAACATTGTGTAGATAAGGTCGTAAACTACTGGGCTCTTCTGTAGGGGATGGTCTGGTGAGTATTCTGGAGTACCTCGTATCTCCTCGAACCTGAACATCATGTTTACCTTTCCTATACCTGATCTTGGTGGTGGCACATAGGGTATCACATGGTTTTCAAACCGCCAGGCAGGACCAAGCCACGTGAAAGCAAACGAACTACCGTCCTTCCTTTCATACTGCATGATTGCCCATGATTGAGACGGGACTGTTGGCTCAAGTTTCATATTCAGTGTAATCGGTTCTGTCTCTCTTGCATCGAGAACGATCGATTTGTCTTCGTACAATGGCAATTCAATCGACTCGAGCCAGTAAACTGGATAAGTTGGCCACATGAGATTCTTGGTCCAACCCTGCGAGCCCACAACGTTATAGATGGCGGGTGGTAAACTTACTGTAACCTCGCCATTGGAATCCAAGCTTAAAATCCCGGAGTATCCTTTCTTGGGTAGGCATTGACTTGTACCGCTTTCTGCATCAAATACGTAAACAGTCTGGTTGGCCCATGGCGCACCTTCTGGGTTTATCATTTTTACTGTTAGGTCATATGTTAGCTTTTTGTAGATTCCGAATATTGCATGGATTTCCTCTCCAGTCGCTGGATTCTTTGCGATTATTCTTCCACCTAGGGGGATGTTCGTTGGGGCTGCAGTAAGGTCAACTGTTAAAGTTACTGCCTCAATTCCTCCTGCAGGAATTGTTACTGTGTACTTGTCAAGAGTTGCTATGTCAAAAGTTTTTCCCGCTATGCAGTGGACTTTCTCCGCTGTTAGCTCAAGCATTACGTCATTATCTCCGTAGTTCCTTATTGCAAAACTCTTGGTCTGAACAAGCCAAGGCCTTGAGATTGCACCTAAGTTTATCTTGGCTGGCTCGAAGACAACATTTGCAACTATCGCTGAATCAACTGCAAGATTTCCGCTACCTTGTGCGTAGATATCTGCAATCGGCTTTGGAAAGATATAAGGATCTTCTACATCTATTCTTGCTGTGCTCATTAAAGCATCCCTTATCTGCATCGGCTTCCAATCAGGGTGCTTCTGTAACAACAGAGCAGTAGCTCCTGCTACGTGAGGAGTCGACATGCTCGTACCAGAGAGTATGTTGTAACCGCTTGGATCGCCCAACTCGCATGGATATGTTGGGACCGTTGATTTTATTGCAACCCCTGGAGCAACTATATCTGGCTTTATTGCCTCATCCAGTCTTGGTCCTCTGCTGCTGAAATCAGCCATTTCCGCAGCTTTGATGTCCCATCCTAAGTTCATTATCACTTCTCCCTTCGTTAGTAAGTCAAGGAGATAATTTCCATCATCTCCTGAAATGGAAACTGCTGGTATTTTTCCTAGTTCTGAAAGCGACCCCAAGAAATTCCATGGAACGTTGTTGAAGATTATAGCTGCAACAGCACCTGCATTAGCTGAATTCTCTACTTTGGTTTCGAGAGTACAATCACCCCTCTTTATTAAAGCTATTTTTCCTTCAACACCTGTACCTTCAAAATCTCTGTCGTCAGATCCATATCCTACATAAACTATAGGTTTCTGTAACCCCTCGACGGGTGGCTTAGGAGAGTACAATAACAGGTTTGCTTGGATGTCTTTATCTTCTGGGTAAACTACTGATAGCTTAGGAAGTCCGAGCTTTGTTGCTCCAACTGCTATTGCTTTATCAGCTGCTGCTGGAGAAGCAGTTGTATAATAGTTGTAAGAGTTGGCTGCAGCTGCTACAGCAACTACGTTATACTT
>Ga0315308_1002723_pt1 | contig 9997 bp, 2 predicted proteins | sample TDP3_MG_FD_203078 | JGI IMG/M metagenome (GOLD analysis project Ga0315308, IMG submission 203078) | Freshwater sediment microbial communities from Lake Towuti, South Sulawesi, Indonesia - TDP3 | ecosystem: Environmental > Aquatic > Freshwater > Lake > Sediment | place: Indonesia: South Sulawesi...
AAATCTGGCGTCGTAGAGCCGACATATCACGCCGATGCTTATGCCAGACGTAGGCCGCTGGCTCATACACAAGGGTAGAGCCCATCTTAAGTACCTGATAGAAAGTGTAAGTATCTTCACTGCAGCCTGTGGGTGTGCCGACGCCAAGCGCTTCGTCTAGCAGGCCTATCTCAGGGTGGCTGAAGATGCTAGCCCGAAACGCAGCATTGGCAGTTGATCCAAGCTCCCACGTCGGCACAGCGCGACGCCGGAAGGATTCAAACCATTCTCCGTTGACCTCACGCGGCTTGAAGCCGCGCCCCAGGCCCCCGTATCTCTCGAACAGGCGTTGTGCAGGAGTCTCCAGTTCCAGTGGCAAGACATTGCCGGTCACAATCATGACGTCGGGTCGGGCGAACGGTGCTACTAGCTTTTCCAGCCAAGCAGGTGGCATCCTTACATCGTCATCGGTGGCGATAACGATATCGCCTGTGCTGGCGACAATGCCCTTGTTACGAGCATAAGAGAGCCCCTTGCGCGGTTCGCTCACCAACACCACTCCCGGGAACTCTGCAACCACAGGCGGTGTCAGGCCGGAGGACGGATCGTTATCAACCACGATGATTTCGACCTGGCGCGGGGACTCTTGAGCCACCAAACAGCGAAGGCACTCGCGCAGATCATCAACCCGGTCGTGCGTCGCCACGACGACAGAAACCGGGATATCAGCGGGCAACCTGGCGGGCGCGGCTGGCTGTCCCTCATCCTCTTGCGGCATATAGCGTTGATTCAGGACAGCTAATGTCTCAACCCAAAGAGTGTCCATGCCCCAGTTACGATCTGATTCGAGCAGTTTGAGGCCGAAGCGGCTCACAATAGTCTCACGCAGGCGGGTCGCGCTGATAGACTGGCAATCGTTGTCGATATCCAGGTCACCCAGGAGCCGGTCGTTCCAGATCACAAAGATATGCACGCTCTTGTAATCCTTCACATCCGTCAACGCAGCCAAGGGTTGATTCAAGTCGACAGCACATACCCCGACTCGGTGCGAGCCTTTGGTGCATACCTCTTTCGCTAAATCATGCTTCTTCCAACCTGCAACCTGTACAAGAGGGCCAGGGCCCGCGATTTGGACCGCAGTGCGACGGGCTTTCTGATAACGACCTAGCCCAATCAAAGAGCCACCCAGTTCGGCCAGGATTAGATCGCGTGGGAACCGACCAGGATGCATCAAGGAGATCAACAGACGGCGTATATTCCACCACCACAGCCACCATAACCCTAGCCGGATGAGAGCAGAACGTTCACCGGGATAGGCCAGAGCACCACGCACAAGATATGAGTATAAACCGATGCCGTTATTGCGTATCTGCGTCCGCAGTTGGGCGTAATCGCGGCGGTGGCGATGGCGCACAATCGCGCTCGGCTCATAGACTAGCGTGTGTCCTTCCGCCAGCACACGAAAGAACATATCGAGGTCGCCGCCGCCATTAGTAACGGTACCCACATCCAGGGCCGGGTCAAAGTACCCGATCTCATCGAACAAGCTGCGACGATAGGCCATGTTGGCCCCGGTGCCAAACCGCCCCGTGCCATAATACTTCCAGTACTCGCCATTTTCTCGATCCAAGCGGTACCACTTACGGTTGAACCCACGCCCAAAACCGCCGTAGCGTTCGAAGAGAATCTGCGCCTCGGTCTCGAGTTCATAGGGCACCGCCAACCCAGTGGCAGCCATCACCTCGGGGTGTTCGGCGAAGACACTGGCCAAAGCTCTGATCCACCCTGAGTCGACCACCACATCGTCGTCCGTGTAGGCAATGATCTCACCGCGGGACTCAATGATTGCTCGGTTACGCGCCCAGTTGAGACCAGGCCGAGGCTCACAGACATAGCGCACGTTCGGGTAGGTTGCACGCACTAGGCGCTCGGTGGCATCATTGCTCGGCGCGTTATCCACAACCAAGATATCAAGGTTGGGGTAATCGAGACGGTTTAGCGCGTCGAGACAGAGCGCCAGGTCGGCAGGGCGATCACGGGTACAAACTGCCACTGTGACCAATGGCAACGTTTCACTACATACCGGATGCGATACGTCGAGCAAATCGGCGACGCGCCATCCGCTGGCTCGTGGCGGTGCCGCCAGCAAATCACACAAAAGATGCTGTATGATAGGCCAGCTATGTTGATCCAGGATGGCTTTTCTAATGGCGGCCGCTGTGCAGCGGCCGCCGATCACGGGCATTTCGACGTACCCGATCGGCGTGCCGTGCAGACGGACCAGTGCTTTTAACGCCACATAGTCGTCCAAGCCCTCAATGCTTGTGGGCGGACAGCTCAATTCGATATCAACTAGTTTCATGCGATAAAGCATGGCGTACCTCCGGGTAAGTGATAGCATGGACCAACATAATAACCACAGACGGCGAGCAAGGGCGCACAGTAATGAAGGCGACCATGCACCTCGTGTAGGACAATCAATCCTTTAGGTCGCCCCGCGGCAAGAGTCCTGCCGCGAAGATACCAGCGATGCGCAACATCAATAAGCAGAGACGCATAGCATCCACGCTGAAACGGCGTAGTCAGGCCAATGGATTGTCGGATGACCGATCCAGAAGGAAGACAGCTTCAGTTGACATCATATTTCGCATTCTAGTACTAAAATCCTATAAAGCAGTATAGCGGCTAAAGGTTAGACGGAAGTAAATAAAAAGTTAGAAAACGGTAAGAAAGCACCCGGCGCAAGCCCTGAGTGCCGTGAGCTAACGAGCCCCGTGAGGAAATCGTTTCTCATGAGGTTCTTTCATCCCAAGTCGAACCGTCAAAATCTATTGCCAAACGATGAGGAATGTGATGATATTGGCACGGCGACAGCCTACGCAGTCCGGTCAACTGGCGCCTTAGAGGTCCAACACGCCTGGCGAGCGATCTCGTTGGCGACGGCCTCGGCCAGTTGCAGAGCGCGCAGGCCATCGCTGCCTGGCACCTGGCTGGGGCGGTTCTCACGCACACAGTCCACGAAATGGCGCAGTTCCAGCATCAGGGGCTCGAACATGGGGACGTGGATGCGCTCGATGATGCTCTCCTGACGGTACTTGGTGATGTTGTGATTGTCAAGATACTGGGGGAACGTCCGTCGGTGAACCAGGACCGATTTGTTCAGCAAGTCAGCCTCAATGTAAGCCCCTTCGGCGATCACCTCCACCGCTCTTACCTTCTGCTCTGTAACCCGCGAAGCAAACAAAGTGACGACAGGGCCATCTCGAAAAGAGAGGTTAGCCACAGCGTGGTCTATCCCCGCGGTGCTGGTGGAACGTCCCCAGGCGCTAAGCCCTTCGATGCTTGACCCCACCAGGTCTACTGCCAGGTCGAGGTCGTGGATCATCAGATCGCGGATGACATCCACATCAGTGTTGCTCAGATCAAAGGGGCTGAGGCGCCGCATGGTGACACCGATCAGATGCATGGCCTCGGTGACGTTTTTTAATTCGAGGAAGGCGGGGTTAAAGCGCTCGATGTGGCCTACCTGAAGCACCAGCCCCCGCTCTTCGGCCATCTGGATCAATTGCTGCGCCTGCTCAATCGTCTCGGTGATTGGCTTTTCCACCATGACGTGGAGGCCCTGTTCGAGACAGGCTTTGGCCAGGTCGAAGTGAGAATCCGTGGGAGTGGCGATAGTCACAGCATCCAGCCTGGGCAACAACTGCCCGTAGTCACGATAGTAAGTTTTTTCGTAACGGGCAGCCACTTCCTGCCCGCGCGCCTCGTTCAGGTCGGTGATACCTACCAGGTCAACCCGTGGCAAATTGGCGTAGACGCGACAGTGCCGCTCTCCCATAAGACCGGTGCCGATGACGCCTATGCGTACCACTTTCATAAACAGTTCCCCCGTTCTATGATTTTTCCACAACAGAAACTGACATCCCTACTGAACCACAGTTGGGGCATACGTCGTTGGCCGACATTGCTTTTTCCTCCATGGCCATGACGGCGCTGGGTTAACAGTGGCGTTCACATAGCAGCGCTGGCTTGAGAGTTACTTGAACAGGTATCGGCTAACCCAGCGCCGAGATCACCGGCTGTCATCCTGCCAGCGATAAGGCAGGAGAACAGTTGTGCTTTGCAAAGTGAGTCAGGGTGAGTACTGAACGGTGATGAATGGCAGGAAGATTTGATGCTCGTCCTGGGTGAAGGTGGCGGTGATGACCTTGCTTCCACTCATCGTCACGGTGACCGGGTTGGTAGTGCTGATGAGATCGCCGCTCCAGCTATCGAAGGTCCACCCAGTATTGGCGGTGGCAGTCAGGGTGACCTCGTCACCGTAGTGATAGGTCGCCTGGTTAGGGTCCTTGTCAACCGAACCGCTGCCGACGGTGCTGACAGTCAGCGTGTACTTGTCCCGGGTGAAGGTGGCCGTGACGGTGGTGCTGCCGGTGATGGTGACGGTGTCGGGATTATTGGTGCCCGACAGAGCACCGCTCCAACCGGCGAAGCTCCAACCGGGATTGGCGGTGGCGGTCATGGTGACGACATCGCCATAGTGATAGGTCGTCTGGTCAGGATCCTTGTCCACCGACCCACCGCCGACCTCATTGACCGTCAGGGTGTACTCCTGATCGAACGGACTGGGAATGACGGTTACATCGCCAAAGCTGGCATCCACATGATGGGCCAGTAGCAGAAAAGAACCGTTCTGAGGATCCGCTAATTCCTCCTGAGTAGTCAAATCCCACCCTGAGGGTTCAAGCTGACCCTCTTCCCAAACCTTGAAACTATACAAACCTCCTTGACCCGGTACCGTTTCCACACGCATTTTGAAGACATAGGGAACACCATACGCAAGTTTTCGACCGCTGGTATCTTCAACAATGCTGCCTCCGTTTCCCATTATCTGCAAACGGTCACCTAAAGTGTCAGTCTCCCACCGATACATCCCCATGGCTCCCAGTGGCAAATATCCAGATTTCGGTTGCCAGCCAGATATGGGGCTGTCAGTGTGCCCGGTCCATCGCATTAGAATGCCAACAGCAGGACCGTTACTTGGGTATGCGTAACCCGATGGATCAATGTTATGAATGGTGATTGGGACCGTCACCTCATAGTCATTCCAGGTCATGTCACCAATCGCGACCAAACGATCGTAGGCGAGCACCACCGGGCGAATGCTGTCCGCCTCCTTAGTCCACAGACCATCCACGATCTGCGCCACAGATGGTATGGTTATGACGGAACTCCAATCTATAGAGTATGGCTCAGGCCAAACATTGCCACTGATATGCTCCACCGTCACCGTTTCAACCGCTTGATTATTGAAGCTATCGGTAGCCGTAATGACAACCTGATGCAATCCAGGGTCGAGATCCGCGTAGGCTATGTCAACGTTAAAATCGCCCTCGGAGGCAAGGCGGCGGGTGTCTGACCCCATAGAGAGGGGCAATTCCGGCCCGCCGTTCAGAGAATAGGTTAACGAGTCCACGCCATCCGGGTCCGATACGTTGCCCAGGATGTTGATCCACTGTTGTGGAATGCCAGGGTGCCCGAAAACCTGATGAGAACCGTACCAGATATCTATGACAGGCGCTGCCCTGACAGCAAAAGAATACACCTCTATGTCCACGCAGTTGGCTGGCTCAGCCAGGTCACAGGCGTCTACAGTCACCGTCACGACGTCGCCCTCGTCGAAATCCAGCGGAGGATCGTAGGTCAAGGTATAATCTAATAGGCTGCCTGTGATCGTTGGGGTTACCGGCACGCCCCCCACGGTCATGGCCAGGGTGGCACTGTACACGCCCGTGCTGCTGTCGGCCACGTGCACCGCGATATCCGAAGAGGGATCAACATTGGCTGCTCCCGACGCAGGGTCATGTCCGTGAGCAAAGGGCGGTGACTCATCCGCTTCGAGAGGCAGCGGATTTACCACCAGATCATCCCAGTACTTGCTGCCCGATGTATAACTCCACACCCCCACCCTTCCAGCCGCCAGCCGGGTGGCACTGGCATCGGAACAGTCCACCTGCCAATCACTGGGCTCTGTGGCCCCCTCGGCCCAAACTTTGGCCCTGATCTCTGTCCGGGTTCCGGTATCCTCTACCCGAATCCTGAAAAGATACCAGACATTCGGAGCCGGGACCACGCCTGTATCTGTCGTCCCTCCGGTGATGGTCGTCCCGTGCGGAATCATTTGGAATGAGCTGCTGCCGTACCTGCGCAGGCGGTAGTGGGCATCCGCCTGCGGGTACTGGCTCAAAAAGGTCACCCCGATGCCCCCCCCGGTCGCCGTCATCCTCATCCGCCCCGTGTACTCGTAAGAGGAGAACGCATCGCTACCGGCACCCACATAGTGGGAATGGATATTGTTAAGAGTGGAGCTCGTGCCCAAGACCCGCTCCCCGCCAAGATCAAAGACCGCAAACAGACTATCCTCCTCCTCCAGACTGTTATCGGCACTCGTGTCTAACCAATCCACAGGGTTTGCATCAGGGGCGTAAGCTTGAAAATCCTCGGCGTATAGGGGAGTAACTGCTGAGGTGACGACCAGCGTCACACTAATCACCTCTATCGCCGTCGTTTCCTGGGCCGACACGGTGAGCGTTTCCGTAAAAGTCCCTGAAATCAATCCCGTCGTATCCACACTGACTCTAACGGCCCCATCATCCAGCCCGGAGGTAGGAACCACATCCAGCCACGCCGCGCTCCCCTCAACACTCACACTCCAGTTAATCGGCCCGCTGCCCGTATTGGTGACCCCAAACCGCTGAGCCCGGGGGTTTGGACCGCCCTCTACCCCTGTAAAACTGAGAATGTTCCTTGAAACACTGAAGGAAGACGGTTGTTGTCCAGGACCTGCAGCGTACACGTCCGCCTCTACTGAGCTCAGGTTGAGCAACAGCAGAATAGGCAGAAGAACAATGAAAGGATAAACGTAAAGGTGATGGCGCCGTCTCATAGCTTATCTCCATGAGTGCCAATTGATGGGCACCGCCTCGTCCAGCGGCTTCTACTTTGAAAACAATCAGTTCGGAGGGCAGGTTTCCATACCTGCCCCCCTGCCTGAGATTGACACGTGTTTGTATGTAAATTTTCACCAGTTTTAGTTTCAGTAGATCACAATTGTCACCCTGAGCGGAGCGAAGGGTCTCGTTCTTCCAAGAGAAAACGAGATTCTTCGTCGCTTCGCTCCTCAGAATGACGCAGCGGTGCCTGTTTTGGGTCGCCAGCCTGCCCAACTCTCCGAAAATCGTGATCTACTGAGTTTGCAAAGTGAGTCAGGGTGAGTACTGAACAGTTATGAGCGGCAGGAATATTTGATTCTCGTTCTGGGTGAAGGTGGCGGTGACACTCTTGTTCCCGTCCATGGTGATGGACCAGGTGCCATCGCCGTTGTCAGACAGTTCACCAGCGTCAGGGCCACTCCAGCCGTCGAACGTCCAGCCGGCGTCGGCGACCGGTTCCAGCGTGGCTATCTCGTTGTAGTGATAGGGGTTGCCTGGCGTGTTGGTAACCGAACCTTGGCCGGCGATCGTCACCGTGACGTCGTACTCATCCTGAGTAAAGGTGGCGGTGATCACCCTGCTTCCGGTCATGATCACGGTTACCGGGTTATCCTTGCCGGAGAGGTCGCCGCTCCAGCCGCTGAAGGACCAGCCGGTGCCGGGGGTGGCAGTCAAGGTCACCTCCTCATCGCAGTTGTACGTGGTCTTGTTGGGTTCCTTGGTCACCGTGCCGTTGCCGACGGGGTTGACCGTCAGCGTGTTCCGGTCTCCATCTTCCGACACAACAGGAGATGCGGAGTTGAAGAAGTAGTCTATATAACCAGTGTGCGCTGGCGGACTACCATCACCGGCATTCCCCACAAACGCTCCCACCCAGGTCACCGTGAGGTGGTGATCAAAGCTAACGCTATCGCTGGTCGTCCAATTATCGTCAGAATAAGACAGCGTCCACCAGTCCCCTTGGCGCCTCACGCGCATGTAAAGGGGGGCAACATTGGTATCCGCGATGATGCTGTTAATTTTCGTCTTAAAAGCGCCATTGGTAAAACTTGCCGCAAAAATTCTGGTATCAGAGCCATCACTATGAAAATCAAACCGCAGGAAATTGTCACTATCTTGTTCAACGAGAACCCCCTGCATCTGATACTCTTCGCTCATCTCAGACTCAAACTTGACCTCAATTTGAAAATCCACGTCGTTGGCCGGCTGCATAATCCTCGGCGCAAAGTTTCCCTCTGCCCATATGTCGTGGCCTGTACCGGCAGGGACTGAGATGGATAGCCAGGCATCCTCAGTAAAAGTCCCCATCATGTCATATGTGCCGTCGGCGAGCGGATTAACAAACTCCCAAAGCCCAAGGTTCAGCTCGCATGTATTGAAATCATCCGACACAATACTCGATGCCACGCCCTCCGTTCTAAAGGTCAAATCCGTGTAGCTGGCCACATTGCCGCTCGCATCGGCAGAAGTAATCTGATAGTGGTATAACGTCCCCTGAAACAAATCGGTCAAGGTGATGGTATGTTCCGTCACCGGCGTGTTATCGGTTACGCTGCCATTTTCATACGCCGGGCTTAGGCCGTACGACACAGTACTGGTGGCGGGCTCGTTGGTATCCCAGGTGACCGTGGCCGATGTCTCGCCCGGCGTGACCTGAATGTTACTGATGATCGGCGGTATTGTATCAGGGAACGGGCCGGGAGTGATGGTTACGTCGCCAAAGCTGGCATCCACATGATGGGCAATCAGCAGAAAAGAACCGTTCTGAGGATCCGATAATCCCTCCTGAGCAACAAGGTCCCATCCTGAGGGTTCAGGCTGACCCTCTTCCCAAACCTTGAAACTATACAAACCTCGTGGACCCGTTACCGTTTCCACGTGCATTTTAAAGTTATAGCACTCATCATACTCAAGTTTTCGACCACTGGTATCTTCAGCAACAACGATGGCTCCGTTTCCCATTATCTGCAAACGGTCACCTAAAGTGTCAGTCTTCCACCGATACATCCCCATGGCTCCCATTGGCAAATATCCAGATTTCGGTTGCCAGCCAGATATGGGGCTGTCAGTGTGCCCGGTCCATCGCATTAGAATGCCAATCATAGGACCGCTACTTGGGTATGCGTAACCCGCTGGGTCGATGCCATAAATGGTGATTGGGACCGTCACCTCATAGTCATCCCAGCCCATGTCACCAATCGCGATTTCACGATCATAGCCGAGTATGACCGGGCGAATGCTGTCCGCCTCCTTAGTCCACAGACCATCCACGATCTGCGCCACAGATGGTATGGTTATGACGGAACTCCAATCTATAGAGTATGTCTCAGGCCAAACATGGCCGCTGACATACTCCACCGTCACTGTCTCAACCGTTTGATGATTGAGCTTATCAGTGGCCGTAATGACAACCTGATTCAAGCCACTGATGAGATCCGGGTGGTCTATGCCTATGTCAACGTTAAAATCGCCCTCGGAGGCAAGGCGGCGGGTGTCTGGCCCCATAGAGAGGGACAATTCCGGCCCGCCGTTCAGAGAATAGGTTAACGAAGCCATGTCATCCGGGTCCGATACGTTACCCAGGATGTTAACCCACCGCTGTGGAATGCCAATGTGCCCGAAAACCTGATGAGAACCGTACCAGATATTTATATCAGACAAGTTCCGGAGGGTGGCCGTCACCGTCTTGTCACCATCCATGATGAGGGTTTCGGGGTTGTCGCTACCTGTCAGATCCCCACTCCACTCAGAGAACGTCCAGCCAGGATCAGGGGTCACCGTCAGCGTCACCACATCGCCGTAGTGATAGCTCAGTTGATCCGGATCCTTGTCCACCGAGCCGCTGCCGATGGGGCTGACCCCGACTGTCAGGGTGTACTCCTCCTGGGTAAGGGTGGCCGTCACCGTCTTGTCACTATCCATGGTGAGGGTTTCGGGGTTGTCGCTACCTGTCAGATCCCCACTCCACTCAGAGAACGTCCAGCCAGGATTAGCCATCACCGTCAGTGTGACCACTTCACCGTAGA
>Ga0315308_1002724_pt1 | contig 9995 bp, 9 predicted proteins | sample TDP3_MG_FD_203078 | JGI IMG/M metagenome (GOLD analysis project Ga0315308, IMG submission 203078) | Freshwater sediment microbial communities from Lake Towuti, South Sulawesi, Indonesia - TDP3 | ecosystem: Environmental > Aquatic > Freshwater > Lake > Sediment | place: Indonesia: South Sulawesi...
TTGGGCGCTGTTTTGGGGTTTGTATGGTGTTTCTGGCTCTGTTTGGTGGTGTTCTTGCGTGACGTTCTATGTTGTTATGCGTGACGTTTAATGTTGGCATGCGTGGTATTTGAGTATGTTGAGTGGCTGAAAGGCTGTGTGCAAGAAGAAGGAGCGTATCGATTAAGCCCGTCTTCTACGAGTGTTTGCATTGTGCGTGGTGGTGTCGACTTGCGCTATAGTCCTATCATCATCACGTCATGGATGCAGTTGAAGCTGTGTGGACATCGTCATACGACTGTTCTCGGTGACATCAACGAGCAGAATGTTATGCGTGAAGGGGGCTGTGGCTGTTTATAAGTTGTTGTTGACTCTGGTAGGTCTGCCACAACAACTTCTTCGATGTCTGAGGCGAGTTTCTGTTTCAGATGTTATTAACTCTCGCTTAGAACTGGTAATAACACCGAGGTGCCTTTAGGTTTAGAAGTAGTTGTCTGTGCCGCGTGTACGTTGACTACTACTTCTTTGTTGGTTTGCAGGGCTGGTGGTAAGGTTACTATTCCGTTGTTGGTGTGTGAAGTGTTGAAGATTAGGGAACGACTACGTACACATAAGCATCAGCGAAGTCATCAAAAGAAACAGCAACAACGGAAAGTTGGGAAGAAGAAATCGTAGTAGGGTATGATGCTGGCTTGTGAAGGGCTGGCTGGGTGGCTTCTTGTCGAGTTGATGAGTGGCTTTGGTTGGGATGCCCTGTAAGTACTTACGTCCCCTAAGTTATTTGTGATGTTAGTAGGAGTGTTCGAAGCATTGGGTCGCGGATTCTGTAGGCTTTTTTGTCTTCTTGTATGATCATGGCTGCTTTGAGGTTCTCTAGTATTCTGTGGATTGTTGCGTCGTTTGTTGCTGTTGTTTTTGCTGTTTGTATTGCTCCTTTTATTTCGGTCCAGCGTGCCGATGTTGCTGTTGCTTTGAGGGTTGCGAGGTATGCTTTTCTGTCTCTGCCTTCGAGGAAGTGTTCAAGTTCGTCTTTTACTATTTTGGTGCCTTCTGAAACGGTTTCTTCAAGGGCTTGTTTGTGTGTGAGTTTTCTTAAGGCAAGGTTGTTTCCGTACAGGGTTAGCCACCCTGGGATGCCGTCAAGTGTTTCGACGGCTTCGTTTATGGTTGTGTCTTTTATGGTTAGATTGTGTTCCTTGAATCCTTTGATGAGGAATTGTTTTGCGGTTTCTTTTTCGAAGGGTTGGAGGTAGAGTTTCGCGGGTGGTCTTCCGTAGAGTGGAGACGAAGGTCCGGGTTCTAGCAGTGTCTTCATGAGTCCGAACATGGATCCTGTGAAGACGAAGACTATGTTTGGGTGGGTGTTGAAGATGTTTGCGAGCAGTTTGAGGAGGCGTCCTGAGATCGTTGAGAGTTCTTGTACTTCGTCGAGTTCGATGACGCAGTCTCCTGCTTGGGTTCCTATTGCTTCTAATAGGTCCCATATTGTTGTCATGGGTTTCTTAGAGAGGGATATTGTGACTCCGCTGGCGCCTACGGATATTCCTTCGATCCGTTTTGCCATGTTTTTGATTTTTTGGAGAATATTTTTCTCCTCGTTTAGGCTGCGTGCGAGCGCGTTTAGCAAACCGCTGGTTCCTTTAGCTCCCCAGAGGTTTACGTAGATTACTTTGATTTTGGCTTTTTCCAGTTTGGCGCCGGCTACCTTGAGTAGGCTGGTTTTGCCCACCATTCTTGGACCGAGGACGGCGACCCATCTTTTTGCTTTGATGAGACGAGTGAGTTCTTCGAGTTCTTTTTCGCGTCCGAACAGTTCGTTTGGGGATTCTTTGGGGTTGAGGTTGAATAGTGGCATTTATTACGCCCCGTAAGTACTTACGCCCCGTAAGTTTTAAGCCTAACGGCAACTGTCACTCTCATGTGTTTTGTGGTAAGGTTACTATTCTGTTGTTGGTGTGTGAAGTGTTGAAGGTTAGGGAAGGCGACTATGCACGCATAGGCATAAGCGAAGCAATCAGAAAGAAATAGCAGGAGAAGGTTTTGAGGAAGAAGGAATAGTCGTCATTCTTTGGTTGTTTTCCTTATTGGCCAGGGTTTGGATAGGACAGATTGGTATGTGCCTACTGCGTAGAGTGCGTCTTCGACTATGATTTTTGTTTGTTCGTAGATGATGTCTTTGCATTCGTAGAGTTTTCTGTCTGCTGTTGTGAATATGGGCGTGTATTCTTTGTTTTGTTTTAGCCATATTAGGCTGGCTATGTGGTTTAGGTCTTCTTTGTCGTCGAAGCCTGCTTCGTTTAGGGCTTTTTCTAGGCTGCTGGCATCGATTGATTTGGGGTTTACAGGTTCTTCGTCTATGAGTTTGAGATCGTGTTCTGTTCGAAGAAGGCTGTTTCTGGCTTCTACGTAGTATTCGTTGAGCCTAATGGCTAGGCGTTGTAGGTAGCTCATTAGAGGGACTTGTCCTTTGTTGGTTGTTTCCATTTTTCTGAAGGTGTCTATTGCCCAGACTTCTTGCGTTTGAATTTGGCTTTTGGCTAGATCTCTTGTTTGAGTCCGCATTTTTCGGCGGAAGAAGTTCTGTATGCCTAAGAGGTCTGCTTCGGTTATGAAGGCTTTGTCTAGGATGTACGGGACTCCGCCGCCCTTTGCCATTGAAAGGTGGTGCCAGAGCCCTCGTAAGGTGTTTCCACCTGCTTCTACCACTTCTTGGACTATGACGTTGCGGATTGCTTTGACTGTACTAAGTTGGTAGCAGGTTATGTTGGCGCGTTGGATTGAGTCTTTGAAGATCGTGCATTTTCTGAGCAAAGATGGCTGTTCGAAGTCGAGCGTCAGGAGAATGCTTACGTCGGGGTACATCCTAACGCTCGCGGCGCTCATGCTTGTTTCACTCTTGGGCCATTCTGAGCAGGACCATGTCTCTCCACATTGTTTGTGTAGGTTCGTCTATCTCGCCTAGGGGCTTGAATAGGTCGGGTTCGAGTTGAAACAGTTGCCGTCTGAATTGCTCCAGTATTTCTGCGTGTTCGTTTATGAGTTTTGTGAGTTGCTTATTGTCGATTTTTTCCATGCTTAGTATCTGGGTTTCTTTGAATAGATTCTCGTGGTCTTTCGTGTTAGAGAGAACGGGGAGCAACCAGAGTTTATACTGTGCCTTTAGGGTTTTTTGGCACATTTCATCTGCTGGTTTCATCATCTGGAAGTAGTTTCTCAGGGCGATTTCCCTAGATTTCAGTCTCGATCTGCCTCTGATTAGTAGAAAGTTGCGTCTGAAGTGTTGTTCTGTCGTGTTGGCTTTATAGTCGAGAAATGATGATATTGCGTAGTTGCCAAGTATGAGGTTGCTGAAGAGTATATAGGGGATATCTGAGATTATGGATTCAATTGCGTATTCTTGGTTTACTCGGGCGCCTGCCATTGCGACGAGGCGGCTGATTTTCTTCAGCGCGTTAATGTAAGCGCCAGCTTGTTCTGGTCCTAGAGGGAAGCGTGGATAGCTTTCGCTTAGTTTGATGATGAGGTTTCTAAGTTCTTCGTTTTGGTTTAGCGATTTCTTGAGTATGTCCATGAGTAGTTGGCGGAGTTCGTCTCTGTTGAATTGCCTGGGTAGTGTGAGTTCATCTAAGCATTCTGAGTAGAATTTGTTCATGGTATTGTAGTGAACTAGTAGTTGTTTTTCTTTGATCCATTTTGGTTTGATTTCTGGATACTCTTTTTTGGCTTTGTACTCTAGGATGGCGATTGCGCTTGCAGAGTGTGAAAGTACGGCTGACACAGGTTAACACCTCTTTATGCTAAATTTTTCATCTGCTCTTTTGCTGGTCGAAGCCGGCAGAAAATCGGTAAAACTGTTGTTGAATCCTATTTGACCAGTGAAGAAAGTATGGTACCGTACATGATTTATAAACATTATGTTCTGCTGATCACTTCTTGCTGATCACAGATACAGTGCCTATCCATGAATGAGAAGAAGACATGATTTCTGCAAATGTTTCAGCAAAAGCTTTGTTAACCTTGAATGGAATGCCTACATATGCCTCTTTCGCCTTAGCCGGTCCGTGATTTGGTTCCTTCTTCCAGATTTTCGCTTGACCGCACGGAACAATGACGAGTAACCTTCAGCTCACAATGTCTTCCTACTGTCTGTACGCTCACATTTTTGTTTCTGTGCCGGTAGGTTCTTGAGGGGATTGTGTTAAGTCAACGTTTCTCTTATTTTGTCCGTGTAGTTTGGGAATTTTTCTGTTATTAGTCTTCGTAGCTTCTGCTTGTCCTTGATTATTCGGTTGAATTGTCTTGATGTGAGTCCCATGTCTGTTGTGCAGTCGTGTCTGATGCTTTTTTCCTTGATATTGAGTTTTTTGGAGGCTATTTTGGTGGCTTCGTCGTATGTTTTTCCTTTCCTGTACATTTGATCTAGCACTGTTAAGATGTTTAACAGTTGTTTTGGCATTGCCAGCTTTTCTTCGTACAGCGGTTCGAATAGGTGTATGTGGACGTTTGCTGCGTTTTCTCTTGTGTAGGTCTGGAATTCTGTGGTTTTTGTTTTGAATAGCAGTTTCTTGCTGACTTGGGTTAGTTCGGGTGTTTTTTGGTCTATCACTATTGCTATTGTTGGTGCTGTGTCGATGGTTTCAGTGAGGTATTTGTGTATGTCTTCGATTTTTTGCGCTTGAAACGCTGCAGTTTTTTGTGGGTCTTGACGGATTAGATTGAAAATGGTCTCAGTTAGTTTCTTTCTGGTGTCTAGTTGCTCGTAGGCTATGCTGAAATCTGTTGCTTGTGGTATTATGTGTCGTCTTAGTGAGTGTTGTGCGAGTTCGACTTCGAGTATGTACCATTTGTTTTGTTCAATGTCGAGGATTATGCCGTCGTTTCTTGCCTCTATGCCTACGTGTGTCTTCATCGTTTGGGGATCGAGGTATAGGCTGTTTTTTCCGAAGATTTCTTTGTAATGCTCGATCACCATTTGTGCGAGTTCTTCTTCGGAAGTGTAGTCATAGGGAAGATATTTTACGCCGTCTTTGATGAGCAACATCTCGTTTCACTAGTTCCTTCATCATTACATTAGCGTTTTAAGCTGTTCGATTTCATTGGCTGATGTAGGATAACGATCATATACAGTCATACTTGTTGCTCGATACGTCCCTTGTTAAGTAGATTTTCAGTTCTCTGAGCCGCTTGCTTTTGGCTAGGTCTTTGACCAGTTTTTGGAATTTGTCGATTTGGATGAGTATGATTAGGGTGTTGTTCTTGCTTTTTTGGTGCAGTATCCTGAGTTTGGAGCCTGATAGGTCTTGTTTTTCTTTGAATTTTTGGAGGTGTGGAGGTTGAATGCTTCCGGGGTCTTCGTCTATGATTGCTTTGGAGTTGGCGTAGTGTTCGGAGAGTGCTTTGAGCAGTTCCGACTTGTTCCCAGCATGTTTGACGTTTCTTCGTGAGGTGGGTGCTAGGGATTTTACTAAGACTTCGTCGGGTTTGCATTCCACTAGATACATTTGTTCTGGTTTGCTCCGTTAAGGCAGGAATCGTTCGATGTCGAAAAAGACGTCGGTGCCTTTCTGTAGGATTTCTTTGATGTTGGCTTCAGTCAGAATCTTCACTTTTGTTTGGTAGTTCTCTAAGTGTGTGAGAAAAACTGCTACTTCTTTCTTGGGAGTTTTCTCCAAGATTGAAAGCAGAAAGTAGGGGTTATGCGTTGACATAAAATACTGGTTGTCGTTTTTGTTTAGGGCCATTATTTCTGCGAGATACTTTGTGTAGTACGGGAAGGCGTGGGCTTCTGGCTCTTCAAATGCAAGAATTGAGTTCTTGTTGGAGTGGATCGCGGCTATGTAGAAGACTAGCCTTTGTAGGGTTTCGGAAGCCAATTGGTATGGAAAGGCAATTATGACGTCCTCAAGTTGCTTTTGCACCTTCATCCTGCCATCTCGTGGTTCGAGAACAAGTGACAGCTTGAAGTGGTCGAAGATTTGTTTGAGGAGGGTTCTCATTTCTTTACGAGACAGAATGACCGCAAGAAGGTTGTTTCCGTCTGGTGGATGGAGGAATTCTGAACGTTGGTCTGGATAGTTTTCTCGTATCGCAAACCTATAAAATTTGAATGTCGAAAAATCAGGATTATGTGATATCCGACTGGCGTCGCCATCATAATTGTAGACAAAGATGTCAGTTGGCGAAGCTTTTCCGTCGAAGTAGTTTACTGTGAATCTTCCGTCCTTGAACGTTACATCTAAGGTTTTTTGGTCAAAGCCTATGTCAACTTTGTTTTCCAGAATGTGGTCATAGAATAGATCTCTCATGTTTTCGAATCTGACAAAGCCTCGTGGTGTTTGGCTGTGGTAGAGGTTCGATATGAAGCCTAGGACTTCGAGTATGTTTGATTTTCCTGTGTTGGGTTCTCCTATGAAGATGTTTATCCTTTTGCAGTTTAGTTTGAGGTGTTTTATTGATTTGAAGTTCTCGATTTGGAGGGTTTTTATCATGATTCTTAAACCACGTCGTGGGTGATTTTGTTCTTGCAGGTTTTATTCTATTTGTCTTGTACTTAACTTCTTTCAAGCAGTGTTGTGTGGTGTTCTGTGGCGCGTTATTTTTGTGGGTGTTTTGGTTTTTCTAGTACGTAGATGACCCAGGGTGCGATTCTTGTTTCGTTGATCCATTCGTAGGGTTCGTTTGGGTTTGCTAGTGGTTTGTGGGTTTTGATTAGTCGAAGTCTGGCTTTATGGTAGGTTTCTTGGTAGTTTTCGTGGGTCCAGACGATGTCTTCGACGGGTCTTTTATCCTCTAGGTCTGTTACGATTATCTTCACTTTGTCTCCGCCTTTTGCACGTTTGTTCTCGGGGAAGTCTTTAGTGGAGAATGATGCCCATTCATGCGTGTATATCTCGGGTGATGAGACTAAGTTGACCATTATTCCGCTAATTTTTAGCAGGCGCCTGATTTCTCGAAGTATGTTAACCTTCTTCTCCATTGTCGGTATGTTATCGAAGGTAAACACTGACAGTGCAAGGTCGTAGGCGTTGTCTTTGAACTCGCTGAGGTCACTTTCTTCAATGAGGCGGTAGTCTCCTTTAGGGTCGATTTCCCTAGCTTTCCTGTTCATATCCTCTGAGATGTCAACGCCTACAGCATTGAACCCAAGTTTCTGTAGAAACCTTGTTGAGCGTCCCGTGCCACATCCAAAATCTATAGCCTTTCTTCCTTTGACATGCGCAAATATGATTTCAGGCAAATCCCTGTAGGCCAAGTAATAAGTTGCCTGGGAACTCTAGTTTAGCGTAGGCTTCTGCACGCCTAGCATCCTCATAAACATTGGAAAACCCCATAATCCACATTATCCTAGCAGCGTCTACTTCCCTATGGGTTTAATGCTTTGTCCCACTCGATGCATGTCGTCAGTAGAGCCAAGCAGTCTCTTTTAAGGAAACCGATGCTACCCGATCGTTGCGTGCATCGATTGCTTTCAGACAATGAAAATGGATGAGTTGAAAAAAGAAGCCTACGCAATCTACGCAACGCCACGTGAACCAGCACCCACCTTAAGAATCAAACATACCTAAACTTCAAACTCCCACATCATTATGAAACGTTTACAGGACCCCTATTTTGCAATTTCACACTCAATGGCAAGCCTTTTAAAGGGAAACCAAAACATACGGACAATTCATGTCTCCTAAAATCCGCAGCAGGAAACATGCCGAGAAGAACCCAGTTCGTTTTGAAGCCCCAATTCGCCGAGACGGAACACGTGAAGGCGAAGTCGTCAGCTTTGAAGCCGTGGTGCCAAGCAAAACAGGCGAATCGATGTTTGATCCCCGTGTTCTGTTGACTCCTCAAAACATTACGAGGTTCTTGCCTACAGCCGGAACAACCGCTCAAGCAGCTCGCGAATTGCAGAGACTAGGATTCAGGGTTCTGAACGTCGGAACCTTCAGCATCAGCGGAGAAGCAAAGAGAGAAGTGTGGGAAGAGGTTTTCAGCACAAAAGTGAAAGAAGAAGCCCTTTCCTTCAGCTACACCCATCCAGAGCTCGGCGAGAGACCTTTCCTTTCGCATGTCGCTGGCGTTCCATTTGAAATCCCCAAAAAACTGAAGGGACTAGTTGAAAGAGCCTACCCACAGAAACCACCAACCTTTTTCGAATCACCGCTTCCTCCAACCCTAACTTATCATCACCTGTGTGTTCCCGGAGACGTCTCACTGGTTTTGCGAGCAGACCAAACACAAAGAGAAGGCATAACGGGCAAAGGAGTCTTGGTCGCCATGCCCGACACAGGCTTCTATGATCACGCTTTCTATGAATGGAGAGGCTACAAATACAACAGAACCATATCCCCAGACGCTGTAGACGTAGAACGCGACGATTACGGACACGGAACAGCAGAGGCAGCAAACATCTTCTCGTGTGCTCCCGACATTGAATTCGTGGGCATAAAAATGGGACTAAATGCCACACTCGGCTTCAAAACAGCCTTGGAACTCAGCCCCGCCGTCATCACCTGCAGCTGGGGATGGAGCATAAAGGGAGACACTCTGCCAAACTGGCTAAAACCTCTGGAAGCCGAAGTAATCAGAGCTGTAAAGCAACTAGGCATTACAGTTGTCTTCTCAGCCGGAAACGGACACTACGGATTCCCAGCCCAGATGCCCGAAGTCATTGCAGCCGGCGGAGTCTACGCCCACAGAAAGCTCAGCGGAAACGACTTTCACCTCGAAGCTTCAGATTATGCCTCAAGCTTCACAAGCAAAATCTATCCTGGTCGAACCGTGCCCGATGTCTGCGGGTTGGTGGGCATGAAACCAAGCGGCATTTACATAGCACTCCCACTACAACCAAAATGCCTCATCGATCAAGGCTTAGCTGGAGGCGCATACCCAAACAAAGACAAGACTAAACCAGACGACGGATGGGCTGTCATCAGCGGCACCAGCGCAGCAGCGCCACAAGTTGCGGGCGTCTGCGCTTTGTTGAAGCAAGCGCAGCCTTCTCTTCCACCTGAGCTTGTGAAGAGAATTTTGGTTGCTTCGGCTAGAGATGTGAAGACAGGTCAGAGCGCCATGGGTGACAAGGCGGGAAAAGGCTTCGATAGCGCCACAGCAGCAGGACTGGTTGATGCTTACGCTGCATATCGTCTTGCTAGATCTATAGCCATAAGACCCGAGTATACATTGCCGCCACCGCGATAAGCAACTCACTTACCATAATAGAAATCCACATTGCAGAAAGCCAGAAACTGGCGGGCTTAGCCGAAATACTCAGGCGGCTCGGGAAAAACAACACTCCTGATGAGAGATTGAAATTCCTTGGGAATGACGGGTGGTCTTTCAGGCTTGTGGAATTCAGTTTCCACGGGTTTTGGTAGACCGCGAAGGACTGCTTTTGCTAGTTTGAGCAGTCTTATCTCAAAGAAGCGCTCAAAAAGCTCTTTTTCGCCTCCGATTGTGATGGTCTGTCCGATTGAGAGAACACGGAATCCTGCATGTTGCAGAGCCTTTGCTGCTTGAGCAGTTTTCTGGGCAACTGGGATGACTTCGGCGGTTATCATACATGAAGCTAGGTTGAATCACAGAAAAAAAAGTTTTCTGTCAATTGTGCCTCCGTCAAGCCGCACGGATAAACGCACTTGCCACCTCGAACAACCAAACATAATGACGGCTGATAAAACCTAGCCGGCTTCTCCATAGTTCTTGCCTAATGTTCTAAGGTCTGAAACGTTCACTATACTATCCTTGTTGAAATCACAGTGCAAGTTCCAGTTGGAAGAGCCGGGTATTGACCCGTAAGCTTGGTTCAGCAGCAAGAGGTCCGTAGCATTTACCACGGCATCTCCGTTGGCATCGCCTGGAATCTTCACGGTGCTTTGTAAGGTGAATTGACCATTGCCACCAACCCATTTTGCAACAATGTAATATGAGCCAGAGCTGGACGGCGTGTACCTAATGGCTTCTGTGGTGCCCTGCGTAAGGTTAACGCTTTTCGCTACAATCACCGGCTGACCATAAACATCTGG
>Ga0315308_1002725_pt1 | contig 9993 bp, 12 predicted proteins | sample TDP3_MG_FD_203078 | JGI IMG/M metagenome (GOLD analysis project Ga0315308, IMG submission 203078) | Freshwater sediment microbial communities from Lake Towuti, South Sulawesi, Indonesia - TDP3 | ecosystem: Environmental > Aquatic > Freshwater > Lake > Sediment | place: Indonesia: South Sulawesi...
GCTAACACAAGCGAAGCTGATAAGAGTAGCTTAAGTGACACAAAAAAATCAAAGAAAAACATGTATGGTATAGATAAAATAAAAGAGGATACACTTGTTAAGGTCCAGGCGTTCGGATACCCTCCGCCGTAGAGATCTTTTATCCAAAAGCTTGCAACTGGAATAATACCCTGCTTTAGCGCATTGCTCAAAAGTTTTGTCGTCCCCTCCGTAAAATAGAAATCGTTGGCTATTCCTCCAGGTAAAGTGTCCTTCGAAAAAAGAAAATTCCGAGAATAAATAATAGCCAGAAAAACCATAAGTAGTGTCGAAGCGCAAAGGTGGGTTAGAGACTGACCACTTTTCGATCTGCTTGACATCTCGTTCTGCTCATTCCTATTACGTACGCCTGCGATATAGTTTTATACGAATTAGTTTTAAGAATTGAGATCAAAAAGGAAAATGGTTTGGCTCCCCCGATCGATCGATGATTTCATCAGAATGCCAGCCTCGTGCCAAACTTCGAAAAAGAGAGACAAAACCCTTGAGATAAAGATGACAAATGATCAATGTTACCTTGAAAATCTGGGAGATTTTTAAGAGACCTGATTTTCTCGACTTTATCAAGCACAAGCGTACTATATTCATTAAGCCAAATTTGTGTTCGGATTACCTGCCACCTGCAACTACTCGACTGGAGACTATTCAAGCTGTCATTAGGAACTTGAGATTTTCTTTTCCGTCGCTCCGACTGGTACTAATTGAGTCGGACCAGTCGACTAAGACTATGGAGGAGAAAATGCACAGGTTGGGTTGGAATAGCCTTCTTCTCTTTCCGCAAGGCGTGGATGAATGTATGAATCTTACAGATACAGAAAGGTTAGCGGTTTGGTGGTTGGATGAACATTCGGGAATAATTAACCTTCCCGTCATCAAGACAACGGATATTCCCAATGTGAAATTTACAGCTGCAACAAAGAACCTTTTTGGTTTGATTCCCGATCCTAGAAAGGCGAAGTACCATAAGAAAATAATTCAAGTTCTCAGGAGTCTAAAGGAGTATTATCGCCCTTCAGTCTATACAATCATAGATGGCAAGTATTGCATGGACGGGCCAGGGTCGCCTTTGAAGGGTAATACAGTAGAATTCCCACAATTCTATATTGCCGGAAGAAACTTGGATGAAGTTGATACTTTGGTCTGTCAGATATGTGGTTTCGACCTTGCCTCAGTACGGTATTTAGATCCTGTAACACCCACGATATCTAAGGAAGATCAAAAGATATTTGATGAAGCTGTTAAAAGCCATTTTAAATTTGGCAATTTTGCTCCTTCAAGTTTTACAGTAATAAGGCGGGTTGTATTTGAGGTCTTACCCTCAGACACAGATGGAATGGCACTAACAAGAATAAGAAAAATTTTAGGAAGAGGAAGAAGAAGTCTTGGGTGACTTTAAAGTTCTATATAGCGATGAGAAATACGGAATACCAATTTTAGGTTCAGGAGAAATATATGAGATAATTAGTGTCAATCGACTCCTTAAGATCCTTGACAAAAAATACGGTAAATGTAGGGTTTATCTGATGGATAACAAGGAGCATAACAACGACTTTTCCAAAATTGTAAGGAAGGCTCAAGAAGATGGTTCAACAGAGGTTTTGGAAACAGGTTTTGTCGATGTTCCTCCTTGGAAAAGCTCTCTGAGAGAAAGTCCGAGGCGGTTAATACCGCCACGCTTTTTCTGTGAGTTTCTTTTCAAAATACTTGTGCAGTTTGAAAGAAGAAACGCTAAAAGTGCGCATATGAAATATGGAGCGTTCAGAAAATGAAAAGCAAACCTGACACTGCCTTGAAAAAACCTTTTCAACTTTCTTTTCCTATTCTTTCACTGGTTTATTGCCGTGACTTTGTATTGGGCAGTATATTCTAGACTAGCCGGACAGGGACATAAAGAATGATAATAGCTCAAATATTGAAACATAACCTATCCTATCATTTAGGAACTGTACCTCCACTTCCCTTCAACATAACCGTTAGCATTACTTTGATGTGTAACAGCAGATGTAGGACATGCAACGTTTGGAAAGTATACTTAGAACATCCAGAATTGAAGGAGAACGAATTGACTACAGACCAATGGGAGCGCATTTTCAGTCAGCTCGGTCAGTATGTTCTGTTTTGGACATATAGCGGTGGAGAACCTACACTCCGTAATGACTTGGATCAGCTGTTATCATTCGCGTTGAAGTATGGTAAACCAAGATATTTGGCAATTCCAACTAACGGTCTTTTACCTAACAAGTTGAATGATATATTGCCGGATTTCATAAAGGAAGCACGGCACATCTCGCCTGAAACGAAGATTCATGTAAACGTAAGTGTTGATGCTGTAGGAGAGGAAAATGATAGAATAAGAGGAGTCAAGGGCGCTTTTGAAAAGACATTGCAAACTTTATCTGTCCTTGATGAGATTAGGGCAGGCTATTCAAATTTGAAGATAGGGGTACATACGGTACTATCAAGACATAACATATCGAACGGTGGAGTTAATCCAGTATACGACTATTTTAAAAAATCGAAATATCATGTAGACAATTACATCTGTGAGATAGCTGAGAGACGATATGAGCTCGGAACAATGAAATCTGACGTGACACCTGACGTCTCCCAGTACGAGACTTGCATTAACCAGTTCAAAGAGAGGATGAATAATGATTATGTGGACGCTGACAAGATCCTTAGAGCTTTCCGCCTTAGATATTATGACCATGTATTGACTTTTCTTGAGACAGGAAGGCAACCCGTTCCTTGTTATGGAGGAAGATCAGCAGTTCACATCACTCCTTACGGGCAAGTCGTATCTTGCTGTACTAGGTGGATAGAGCAGGGGTTGATGGGGGATTTAACGAGACAAACATTCCAAGAAGTTTGGTGTTCAAATCAATCAAGACAGATTAGACAATCTATAGCAAATAGGAAGTGTGCTTGTCCTCTCGCTAACTATATGTATTCTAACATGATTTGTAATTTTGATCTTTCTAGGGATTTAGTCATATTCAAGAATGTTCTGTTTGGGTAAGTAAAATTGAAAGAGAATGATATTCGAGTTTTCGTTGGAATTCCTTGTGTAAATGAAGCACAGAACATTGGAGGACTACTAAAACAATTGGAAACCGTTGCTTCTGATGAACATGTAGATGAAATCTGTGTTATATCGTCTGGAAGCACGGATGGAACAAACGATATTGTAATGGATTTTTCCAAGCGACACAGCAGAATCAAATTCATAGTTGAAGAAGAAAGAAGAGGAAAGACGTCAGCGTGGAATAGGTTGATAAGGAGAGCTGAAGAAATTGGCGCAACCATTATGGTCTATTTAGGTGGGGACAACCTGCCTGAAGATGGGGCAATTCATAGTTTGTTGCTACATTTCCAGGATCCAAAAGTAGGTATTGTTGGCGGTAGACCCCTTCCAGTCAATGACCCTAATCGAGGATTCTTTGGCTGGTATGCGCATGAGTTTTGGAATATCCATGATATTGTGAATAGGAAGGTAGCTCCTAAAATTAGTGGGGAGTTGATGGCGTTTAGGGTGGGTGTTGTTAGAGAGATGCCTCCTGCTGTGGTCAATGATGATTTCTACCTCGAGGAATGTTTTCGGTTGAACGGGTACTCATGTCGTTACGAATGCAACGCCGTTGTGCATTGCAGAGGGCCGGAAACTATTAGAGATTTGGTAAAACAAAGAAGGAGAGTTTATGCAGGACATTACCAGGCAAAATTCTTTTTCGGTAGGAAACCATCAACGGCTCGACTTAGCAGTATGAAATACGTGTTTGAGGCTATGCCTTGCAAGGGAATAGGAGGCTATGCTTATTTAATGTTTGCAATCTTGCTTCAGTTACTGGCGTACGCAGTATCGAAGCTTGATTTTATTCGTTGCCATATACCTTACAGGTGGGATTTAGTGGAAAGTACCAAAAAATTACATTAAGCAGGTGAAATAGAAATTGCGAAAGCAATCAGCGATAGAATCCGTCACGAGCTTGAGGCAGAGCGGTTGGCTACAAACTCGCCAAATTATGGAGAGATAGTCTTTCTTGCGATGCTCTGGTACGGAGCGGCGAACATTCATATTGCTTTGGATCACGTGCGTCTTCTGGTTGCTTCCTATCTTGTTCGCGTCTCTGTCTGTTCATGTTCTTGTTATCGACGCCTTTCATTCGAAGACCTTCCGATCGATTATGGAAGTAGCCCTAGTTGATGTCGCTTGGGCTGAGGATACTTATCAGATAATCGATGGTATTATGGCAAAGAAAAATGAAATATCGGATTAGACTCTCACCAACGGTAGCTTTCCGCGCTATTCAAGAACTCAATTCTGTCACACGAAAACATCTTCCGGTACAGATAAGATCTATACGAGGTTTCTTCTTTTTTCTTCTCTTGTTCGCTTTTCCTTTTTCTATTCGCTTCTTCTGGGCTTTCAGTCTTGCCCCAGTTCCTTACCTGACTCCTGACGAGTTCATATATCCCTTCGCCGGTAAACTTTACGTCCAAGGCTTGGCTTCCGGGAATCTCTCTGTTTTCAAGGTTAATGCTGAGCACCCTCCCTTGTCTAAACTGATCACTGCGCTGTTCATATTCTTGCTTGGCCCTTTTGGTTTCTCCGATATCGGCGCACTAAGGGTGCAAGGCTGCTTTTTCTCCTCGCTTACCTGTATCTTAGCATACTTGATCGGCTCAAGAGCTGATAGGCGCGTCGGCATGCTTTCTTGGGTTCTGCTGTCTCTCGACCCTCTTTCTATCCGGTTCGCTATTGCTTCGCTTGATGCGACATCCTTGTTCTTTGCTTCTCTGTCGATCTACATACTTCTGAAAGCTCATCCAAATTCGTCTAAGCTATACTTGCTTTCTGGGCTTATTCTTGGTTTAGCTACGCTTTGCAAGTATTCAGCCTTTCCGGTAGTTTTAGGCGCCTTTGCACTGATCCTTCTCGGTGACAGGACCCCCATTAGACCAGCTGCGCAAAAAATCTCGTTGGTGGCAGCATCCTCACTTGCAGTGTTGATTCTAGGGAACCCGCTTTTCTGGCCACCCCAGCTAATTGGCTTTTCAGGTTACAGCGTATTCATTGAAGCCTCAAGCCGGTACACTATCGGTCCCGGAGGTATATGCGTAACTCCTCTGGACTGGCTTGAACCGGTCTTAAAGGCGTGGAATACGCCTCACGCATTGTTCTACCTATCCATGTTCGGCCTGGGCTCGTTGACCTATCCCCTTCCGATATTTCAATCCTCATATCTCCCATGGCTCTCCTTGGCTTCTCTGCTTCAGTTGGCAAGGCGAAAAGCGAGGCTTGAGGGGTTGAGGTTCAAAAGCCTACTATGGTTCTCAGCCGGATTCCTATTCTTCTGGCTTCTAGCCAAGTCTCAAGCTGAGCCATACTACTCTGTTTGGCTTCAACCTCCACTGGCCATATTCTCAGCCAACTCAATAATAGACATATGGAGGAAAGTGAAACGATAGTTTCAGCAATAGCTCTTCCAGCCCTACTCCTTTCCGTCCTAGCCGCGGCTAGACTGATGGGAATATCCAAGCGCACAGCATCGATCTTCATGACACTAAACGCAACAATTGGATTGGCAATTTTCTCTGCGCTAACAACTATTCCGCAGCTAAGCATTCAAGCACTCAACACCCTTAACCCAGAAAAGGTGGTTGCGATTACGCCGCTCATCTTCACGTTCGAACTCCTTTCAGGAACATATTTCGCGTCAAGGATTCTAGAACTCGATTACCTGCGATTCCTGAAGCTAACCTTAGCCGCCTTGTCGCTAACATTGGCGATATCGGTTCCACTGTGCCTACTAGTCTTCTTTTTCTATTCTTGAACGAGTAAACCTCGAGTTCGGGAAGAATTTGCTGTTCTCGGCATCTTAGTTTCCAGCTCATTCTTTTTTATATAATTCTTTTTCATATCAAAGTCTGGAGAGAAGAGAGATGGCAACGTCGGAACTCGAAGGCAAAGTCATGACTCTGCGCGAGGCCGCCAAACTCGTCCCGAATGGAGCTCACATCTCACTTGGGGGCTTCACAACCCAGCGCCACCCAATGGCATTTGTTCACGAGATGATTCGACAGCGAAAGCGAAACCTCCACGCCTACGGGCATTCCCCAGGTGGCGACTGGGACATTCTGATTGGGGCTGGCTGCGTCCGCAGGGTTGAACTCGCCTATGAGGCTGATGAGGCCTTCGCCCGCATTGGTCCCCGCTTCAGAGATGCGGTCGAGAAAGGCGTGATAGAGTGGGAGGACTACAGCAACTTCGGTATGGTGCAACGGTTTGCGGCAGGCGCCATGGGGATTCCATTCATCCCTACGCGGACTATGCTGGGATCAGACATGCTCAAGAAGGAGGGTTTCAGCCCCGAGCTCAGGAAGAGCGACCGGAAGATCGCTTCCAAGAAACTTGCGGCAATGAAATGCCCGTTCACTGGAGACAAAATAGTGCTCCTCCCCGCAATTCAACCTGACGTAACCGTCATTCATGCCCAAATTGTCGATGCCCAAGGGACTGTCAGGATCTACGGGCAGAACTTCGGCGACGAGCAGCAAGCAAAGGCCGCGAAAAAACTCATCGTCACCTGTGAGGAGATCGTGCAGCCGAAGAAGCTGCGTGAGTTTCCTGAGCACAACTACATCCCGTTTTTCCGCGTAAATGCCATCGTCAAGGTTCCCTACGGCGCTCACCCTTACGCTTGCTACCGATACTATGATTACGATCCAGAATTCCTGCGCCTGTATCACGAGCAAGCGACGGATGATGCCTCCTTCAAAGAATTTCTTAACGAGTACATTTACGGAGTAAACGATTGGGAAGACTACCTTGAGAAAATAGGCGGCGTCAAGAAACTGAGAATGCTCAAGGCTGACAAGAAGCTAGGATATGCGCCTAAACTCAAGCGGAGGTAGGCTGATGAAGAAGAAATACGCGAAGAACTACACGTTGACAGAACTCATGGCGGTGGCTGCGGCGCGTGAAATCAACGATCGGGAAATTGTTTTTGCAGGAACTGGTCTGCCAATGCTCGGGGCCATGCTTGCCCAGCATACTAACGCTCCTAACTGCGTCATTGTCTTCGAGGCTGGGGCGGTTGACTGCAAGCTTGCTCATCTTCCCATGTCTGTAGGGGATCCACGCACGATGCGATTTGCCTCGACGGCGACAGGCCTCTTCGATGTCTTTTCTACTGTCCTACAGCGTGGATTCATTGATGTTGGATTTCTCGGCGGAGCCCAAGTCGACATGTATGGAAATATAAACACGACATGCATCGGCGAATACCGTCAACCCATGGTCAGGTTTCCCGGCAGCGGGGGCTCCGGTGACATCGCCTGCCTGTCGAAGCGGACAATAATCATCGCCGTCCATGAGAAACGGCGGTTCCCGGAGCACTGCGACTACATCACGAGCCCCGGATGGATCGATGGGCCACAGGGGAGGAAGCAGGCTGGGCTGCCTTGGGGCGGCCCCTCTGCAGTGATCACTACTCTGGGGGTGCTCAGATTCGATGAGCGGACGAAGCGAGCTTACCTCGCGTCATATCACCCCGGAGTGACGCCGGACCAGATCCAAGAGAACACGGGCTTTGAGCTTGATGTTTCGCGAGCAGGAGAAACAGAGCCGCCCACCGAGGCTGAGATAAGGGTCCTACGGGAGATGGTTGACCCGGAGGGCATCTTCCTAAAGAAGGCAGAGGAGTAATTATCAGCAACCGTGATGCTACATGGCAAGAGACATTGAGAGGCTCAGAAGAGAAGAGCTTGAAAGACTCCAGAAAAAGAGGCTTAGAAGCACACTCAAGCTTGCGTATGAGAAGACCAGACTCTACAGGGAAAAGTTCAAACAAGCTGGAGTGCAGCCGAATGACATCAAGACTTACGACGATCTGGTGAACATTCCATTCTCGAGCAAGGAAGATTTCGTAAAAGATTACTTGGCACCGATAGCTTCGAGGGCCTCTGTGTGGCATACAACTTCAGGCACATCTGGACTGCCTGCGATCATCGGATTCTCCGATAACGACCTTGAAGCCCAGACCTCGATGGAGGCGAGAAACTTGAGAATGATAGGAGTAACATCCCAAGATGTGGTTCACAATGTCACTCCTTACGGAATGTTCTTCGCGGGGATCTGCCTTCATGAAGGAGCCAGACGCCTTGGAGCCACAGTTATCCCTGCCGGGAAGCTCCCCACTGGCAGGCAGCAGGCTGTGATCATCGATGCATTCAGGCCCACTGTTATACTTGGTGTTCCTCAATTCATCCTCAAACTTTCTTACGTGTATGAGAAGGAAATCGGGAAGGACCCGAGAAAGAGTTCACTAAGGTTGGCGTACGCGCTTGGCGAACCGCTCCCCGATGTTGTTAGAGAGAAGTTGGAGGAGAGGTGGAGCATCGAGGTCAGGATAGGATACGGCTTAACTGAAGCCGGAAGCGCGGCTGAATGCGAAGAGAAGGACGGGGTCCATTGGCCTGAAGACCATACACTCGTCGAGGTTATCGATCCGAAAACTGGAGAGAGAGTCTCAGAGGGAGAGGAAGGCGAGCTGGTATTCACAACTTTGACAAGGACAGGCACCATCTCAATTAGATTCAGGTCGAATGATTTCTCTCGCGCAATACTTGAAAAGTGCTCTTGCGGAAGGACGTTACTGAGACTTGCTCCTCCCAAGTATAGGCTTGACGATCTTGTAAAGATTAGAGGCACTTTGACGAGCCCGTTCGCTATAGACAGCGCGATCTTCGAGTTCCCTGAGATTAGGAACTACTTGTTCGTCGTTGATAAGGACCCAAGTGGGATTGTGGACTTGATAAAGATCTTCGTTGAGGCTGATTATCAAGACCCCAAGACGAAAGAGGGATTAGCAGAGAAGCTTGGCGGAGGCATCTGCGTCACACCCAACATGATCAAATATGTGCCGTTGGGCTCGATCCCTACGATTGGTAGAAAAGAGGTTAGATTCATCGACTTGCGTAAGGATACGCCTTACAAGGATGCTGTGAAGGAGTTTACGAAGCAATTCGAAACCAAGACCATGTAGGGAACTCGGTCTTCCCTATTTCTCGAATGCCGTAGTGATGGCTTTAGCTAAATACGTGGTCTCATGCATCGCACCCTCAATAATGAAGCTCCAGTCAGCCGTGACATCCCTGAGGTGCTTATCGCCTTTCAAGACGCTGAGAAAAGTGTCTGGATCCGAGATGTAATGTACGTCGGCACTTGGATACTCTCCATCTCTCAACTCGACATGACCATCAGCGAAGAAGACCAAGTGGAACTTGCTTCCATCAGCGTTGAATTGAAATATCTTGCCGGGATAATGTCTGCAAGCCTCTTTAACGATCGACCGGGCTTGCTCACTTCTATTCACCGCATCCGCCGTCTTCGAGAGGAACAGTTTGACATCGTTAGGGGTGGCCATCTTTTCACCTACATGTTCTTGGCGGCCCATTCTTTGAGCGCTTGAAGTGCAGCGCCGTTAACATGGTGATGGGATATATCGCCAAACCGCTTCTTGACCGCGGCTAAGAATTCTTGGTACGCATCTTGTTCCATTATCACAACTATGCGTCCTCTCTTCGTCCTAACGAGATCTTCTCCTAGAAACTTCTCCCTCAAATAGTCAGCAGCAATATCCTCTTTCTTCAGATCTGGAAAGCCCAACCATTCAGCCAATCTCGAATCCTCCTAGACCAAGTCTTCAGCCTTCGCCTCAAAGTACCCGGTTACGTAGGGCCATTGAACCACTATCCGTTTGGCTCCTTTGCCTCCACTATACCATTCGCCTAGCCATAGCCTCCCACCTTTCTGCGTGAGATAGCTGATCAACACAAACTTCGCGGCAATGTCAGGCGACACGCCGATGCTTTCAGACTGTTTAAGCAGGTTTCTATGAACATCTTCCGGTAGTTCTACAGTTATGTTCGGCATTTGATTTCACCTTGCGC
>Ga0315308_1002728_pt1 | contig 9990 bp, 7 predicted proteins | sample TDP3_MG_FD_203078 | JGI IMG/M metagenome (GOLD analysis project Ga0315308, IMG submission 203078) | Freshwater sediment microbial communities from Lake Towuti, South Sulawesi, Indonesia - TDP3 | ecosystem: Environmental > Aquatic > Freshwater > Lake > Sediment | place: Indonesia: South Sulawesi...
ATGGAATTCAAGGGAACAACAACCGTTAAACATCTTATCCACGTGCTCGCAGAAAATATTGGCTTTGAAAAGATAAAGAAGACGGTTCAGAAGCCGCTCGCTCAGCTCCGCGTAGCGCAGCATACAGGATGCCACGTTATTCGTCCAGGAAAGGTTGTAGGTTTCGATGACCCAGAAAACCCCACAACCCTCAAAAACTTAATCAAAGCAACCGGCGCAAAATGCTTGGAATACATGGATGAAACGGAGTGTTGTGGCGCTCCAATAATCGGTGTAAACGCCGACATCCCGCTTCAGTTGGCTAGGGAAAAACTTGGTCACATTAGGGCGGTTGGAGCGCAGGCGTTGATCACCGTGTGTCCTTTCTGTCACATGATGTACGATCTTAATCAGCCTAGAATAGAAAAGACTTTTAACGAACAATTTGGTATTCCCATTCTTCACTATACCCAACTTTTGGGGTTGGCTATGGGCTTCAATCCAGACGAATTAGGCTTGGAACAACTTAGGGTGGATGCGTCTAAAATCTTAACTGAAATAATCTTGGAGAAGTGATTATATGGCAAAAGAAAAGGAAAAACTGAAATTCGCTTTCTACTGGGCTGCTAGCTGCGGAGGCTGCGAAATCGCAGTTCTCGACATAAATGAGAAAATTCTCGATGTCGTTGCCATAGCAGACATTGTCTTTTGGCCAGTGGCTATAGACATCAAATATAAAGATGTAGAGGCAATGCCAGACAAAAGCATAGATGTCTGCTTCTTTAACGGCGCAATTAGAACCGAAGAACAGGAACACTTGGCGAAACTCTTGAGAAAGAAATCTAAGGTCTTAGTAGCTTTCGGCTCGTGCGCTCATCAGGGCGGCATCCCAGGCCTCGCAAACGTTGCAAACAAAAAAGAGGTCTTTGAAAGGGCATACCTTCAGTCTCCTTCCACAAATAATCCAGACTCTGTGACACCCAAGACTTCATTCAAGGTCCCGGAAGGAGAGTTGAAGCTACCAGAATTCTTTGACACAGTAAAAACTCTGGCTCAGACCGTGGACGTAGACTACTACCTGCCCGGATGCCCTCCACCCTCCGCTCAAGTAGCTAAAGCAGTTGAAGCAATTGCCAAAAACGCGTTGCCTCCAAAGGGTTCGGTGCTGGCCCCTGAGAAGTCGGTCTGTGATGAATGTCCCAGGAAAAAAGAGGATAAGAAAATCTCCAAGATACACAGAGTATACGAGATTACCCCTGACCCAGAAAGATGCCTTCTGGAACAAGGAATAATTTGTATGGGACCCGCAACTCGTGGAGGATGTGAAGCACAGTGTATAAGCGCAAATATGCCGTGTACGGGATGTGGAGGACCTTGTCCAAACGAGGTGGAACAGGGGGCAGCGATGATAAGTGCGCTTTCATCAATTCTGGGGGTTGGTGGGGAAAGAGAGCCGGAGTATGACGCGGAGAAGGTGATGGGCCAGATTAAAGATCCTTTAGGAACCTTTTACAAGTATTCGTTGCCAGCTTCTCTTCTTAATAGGAGGATAATAAAGAAATGAAAGAAATAACTATAGATCCCATCACAAGACTGGAAGGCCATGGAAAGATAGCCATATTCCTAAATGAGGAAGGAAACGTAGAAAACGCCTACTTCCAAGTCCCAGAGCTTAGGGGTTTCGAAAGGTTCTGCGAAGGTAGAAGAGCTGAAGATTTACCGGTAATAACCACCAGAATATGTGGCGTTTGCCCAGTTGCACACCATTTTGCAGCGACAAAAGCGTTAGACGCCGCATTTAACGTCGAGCCCCCTCCAGCAGCTAAGAAGCTTAGAGAACTCATGTATAGCGGCTACTACATCTACGATCACACTCTTCACTTCTACTTTCTAGGAGCACCAGACTTCGTTGTTGGACCAGACGCCCCACCAGCGGAAAGAAACATTCTTGGAGTAATCCAAAAGGTTGGCTTAGACATAGCGAAAGAGGTAATAAAGCACAGAGCCTATGGACAAAAAATCACAGCCATGCTAGGGGGAAAAGCAACTCACCCAACCTGTGGGCTCCCCGGAGGCATATCCAAGGGACTCACCGAGCAGGAGAGACAGGAAATTGAAAAGATGGCGGAGTCTAGTGTTCAATTTGCAAAGTTCAGCTTAAAAATATTCGAAGACGTAGTGCTGAAAAACAAGAAGTACGTAGACATAATTTTAAGTGACCCATACACTCTCAAAACGTATTACATGGGCACAGTTGACCAAAACAACAAAGTCAACTTCTATGATGGCAAAGTACGAGTGGTCGACCCTCAAGGCAAAGAGTTTCTGAAATTTGGCCCATCTGAATACCGAGACGTTATCGAGGAACGCGTGGAAGATTGGACATACGTAAAATTAACTTACCTCAAGAAAGTTGGATGGAAAGGCTTAGTCGACGGTCCCGCAAGTGGCGTTTACCGGGTTGGACCGCTTGGAAGGCTGAACGCTTCAGAGGGAATGGCAACTCCTCTGGCACAGCAAGAATATGAGAGAATGTATGAAACACTCGGCGGAAAGCCCGTACACTCAACCCTCGCATTTCATTGGGCAAGACTCATAGAACTACTATACGCGACAGAAAGATGCTTAGAACTAAGCAGAGATGAGGAGATAACAAGCAAAGACATTAGGAACAAACCGGGGAGTCCCGGAGAAGGAGTTGGAATAATCGAAGCCGCTAGGGGCACCTTGATACATCACTATCAACTTGACGAAGACGCCCTAATGAAAAAGGTCAATTTAATAGTGGCTACGACAAACAACTCTTCCGCCATATGCATGTCCATAAGAGATGCAGCTAAAGGCCTTATCCACAGCGGAGAAGTGAGCCAAGGAATATTGAACATGGTGGAGATGGCCTTCAGAGCCTACGACCCATGCTGGGCGTGCGCCACCCACTTTGCAATAGGTCAAATGCCCCTTGAACTCAAAATATATGACCATAACAAAAAGTTGCTGAAAACCTTGAGAAGGTAAGGCACTCAGGGCGCTTCCCGATACCCTCGCTCCACTTTCCAACCATTATTCTTTCCTCACAAGTTAGAGCAAAAAGCTTAAAAATATTCTTACGGTAGTCTCATGTTCACCACGTTCAAAGATGAAGCCTATGTCTGAGGAAAAACGGAAGGTAAATAAAGCCAAAGCGAAGGCTATGGCCGAATATAAGAAAGAACAGGGACTCATCTTGAAGGAGATCAAGAATAGAGAATCAGCAACCATACCAGAAATTTCGGAGGCAACCGGATTACAGGAGAGCGACATTTTCAAACATGTAACCGCCTTAACACAGTTTGGTAAGGTTAGAGTCGTCGGCGAGAAAGAAGGCTACTTAGCATACGCTCTGAAAGAATAGAAACGCGCGCAAGTACCCCAAATGTATTGCAGGTATTTTCAGCGCATGCCGTAGTCGCCCGTGTACCAAAAATGTGTGCCAAAAATGAAGATTTAAATTCGAGTTGCATGTTTTATTTTCTTCTCGAAAATGAGGGATGAAGGACGACACATTCAGCTACAAAGGTTGGTTATTCAAATTAAGTGTGGAGAGTTCTATTTTGTTGGTCACCAAACTTGACCCCAAGTTCAAAGATGAAGTTTCGAAGGTTCCCGGAGGACAAAACATAAAGAGGTGTTTTCAGTGTGGAACGTGCAACGTCGGATGCCCGGTTAGGGAGATAGAGGAGAAGTATAATCCCAGAAAGATCATACGGATGACCGTGCTCGGCATGAGGGAAAGGGTTCTTTCAAGCGACTTTATATGGCTGTGTTCGGCGTGTTACACCTGCCAAGAACGATGCCCGCAGGACGTTAGGATACCTGAGGTAATGAACGCTCTGAAAAATCTGGCAGTCAAAGAAGGGCACATTCACAGCGCCTTTGCCAAGCGAGTGGAGCTCGTAGGTACCCAAGGCAGACTATTCCCCATAAGCCAGTTTGACAACACCAAACGAAAGGAACTCGGGTTGCCGCAAATTCCACCGGAAAACAAGGAAGTTCAAGAGCTCTTTAAGTCAACGGGTCTGAACAAGCTGTCAAATGCTGGAGGAGAATGAATTGAAGTACGCCTTTTTCCCGGGGTGCCTTGCACCTGTGATGGCTAGACAGTTTGAGCTTTCATCGAGAAAAGTCGCCGAAAAACTTGGGTTGGAACTCGTAGATGTGGAGGACTTCGCCTGTTGCGGCTTCCCCATAAGGTCTGTAGACCAAGAAACAGCCTTGCTTCTAGCTGCTAGAAACCTAAGCGTTGCTGATGGTCTAGGTCTAGACATATGTACCATCTGCACAGGCTGCGCCTCCACGCTGGCAGAAACCAGTAAAGAGCTGATGCACAATGATGCATTGAGGAAGAAGGTCAACGAGAAACTGCAGAAAATAGGTCGGATTTATAAAGGAAATGTCAAAGTTAAGCACTTTGTGCGAGTTTTATACGAGGACGTTGGTCCTGAAAAAATTAAAAGCCAAGTTAAGAAAAGCTTGGGGGGTCTCAAGTTGGCCTCTCACTACGGCTGCCATTATCTTAAGCCCTCAGACGTTTTTGACAAGTTTGAGGATCCCGAATTTCCGAGAACTCTAGATGAATTAGTCTCTGCTTTGGGCGCAGAGACCGTAGATTATGAGGATAAGACGCAGTGTTGCGGTGGGGTGATTTTGGACGTTGACGATAACATTGCGTTGGCGATGGCTCAGAGGAAACTTGATCATGTTAACGCTGCGGGCGCCAATGCGATAGTTCTGATGTGCCCCTTGTGTGGCTCCATGTACGATAGAAATCAAAGGGTGATAGAAAGAAGGTTTAATGCCACTTACAACCTGCCCATACTCTTCTACCCACAGGTCCTTGGGCTCGCTCTCGGATTAGACCCGAAGGATCTAGGGTTGGACATGAACCGCGTGAAAACATCTGATTTGATGAGTAGGCTTAATCTGTAAGGAGGATGCGCATGGGCAAAGAAACTGCGGGAAACAACAAAGCCGTCCTCGTCATCGGAGGGGGCATCGCTGGCATACAGGCGGCGCTGGACCTCGGAGACATGGGAATAAAAGTTCACCTGGTGGAGAAAACGCCAAGCATAGGTGGAAGGATGGCTCAGCTCGACAAGACTTTTCCTACAAACGACTGCTCGATATGTATCCTCGCTCCAAAAATGACAGATTGTACTCGTCACCCTAACATCAATTTGCTTACATGCTCTGAGGTAAAAGAGGTTAGGGGCTCAGCTGGTGATTTTACAGTGAAAATTCTTAAGAAGCCTAGGTACGTCGACGAAAAAAATTGTACAGGCTGCGATGAATGCCCAAAAGTGTGTCCAGTTACAATTCCTAACGAGTTCGACATGAGTCTGGGAACGAGGAAAGCAATCTATAAGTCCTTCCCTCAAGCTGTCCCTAACAAATTCATAATTGATAAAAGAGGAATTCCACCGTGCCGGGCGACTTGCCCAGCAGGTGTAAACGTTCAAGGTTACGTCGCTCTCATTACACAGAGCAAGTTCAAGGAAGCTTTGGAGCTTGTTCGAAAGTATAACCCATTCCCTGCGGTTTGTGGCATGGTCTGCTTTCGTCCCTGCGAAGCTGAATGCGAGCGCGGCAAGGTTGATGAACCAGTAGCCATTAATGCCCTCAAGCGCTTCGTCGCTGATTGTTGGCTCAAAGAGGGTGTGGAAAAACCCAAGCCTGTGCCCAAAATTCATGAGAAAAATGTGGCTATAATTGGCTCTGGACCAGCTGGGTTAACGGCTGCTTATGAATTGGTTAAAAGGGGATACCCAGTCACGGTTTTTGAGTCGCTACCTAAGCCCGGTGGGATGCTGAGAGTAGGCATCCCTAAGTATCGGTTACCCAAGGAAGTGCTTGATGCCGAAATCCAGTATTTAAAAGAACTGGGAATAGAAATCAGAACTGACACACAGATTGGCAGAGATTTAACAATCGATGACCTCTTACGAGACGGATACAAGGCGGTATTTATCGCTGTTGGAGCTCAAAAGAGCATGAAACTCGGTATCGACGGCGAAGAGCTGAAAGGTGTTATACACGCCCTTGATTTCTTGAGAGAAGTAAACTTAGGAAAAAAGGTTGGAGTTGGGGATAAAGTCGCGATAATCGGTGGCGGCAACGTTGCTATCGACGCAGCTAGGACTGCCTTCCGACTTGGATCCAAAGAAGTCTGCATCTTGTATCGAAGGTCGAGAGAAGAGATGCCGGCGAATTTTGAAGAGATTGAGCAAGGAGAAAAGGAAGGTGTAAAGTTCCATCTCTTAGTATCCCCGAAGAAAATCTTAGGTAAGGATAGGCGGGTCACAGCCATAGAGTGTACACGAATGAAGCTAGGAGCGCCTGATGAGACTGGGAGGAGAAGACCGATACCAATTGAGGGCTCAGAGTTCATCATGGAATTTGACACATTAATAATAGCTATTGGCGAAACACCGGATCTCTTCCCCCTACCTAAAGGAGTCGAAGTTACAAAGTGGAATACCATAGCAGTTGATCCGGTTACTCAGCAAACGAGTCTACCCAAAATTTTTGCTGGCGGAGACATCGTATCGGGACCAGCGACCGTGATTGAAGCAATCGCGGCTGGCAAGAGGGCTGCAGTGTCTATCGATCGATATCTAAGAGGTGAAGATCTTAAGATGGGAAGGGAGGAAGAAATCAAGAAAGTTAAAGAGGTGCCTAAGGAAGGTAGAGTGAAAAAAGCGAGACAGAAAATGCCTCTCCTCCCGCTTGACCAAAGAGTCGGCAACTTTAAGCAAGTTGAACTTGGATTCACAGAAGAGATGGTGATGGAGGAAGCTACGAGATGCCTCATGTGTGGAGGCTGTTCTGAATGCCTCGAATGTGAAAAAGTATGTGAAGCGAAGGCGATAATTCATGACCAGAAGGAAGAGTTGATTGAACTTAAAGTTGCAGCGATTGTCGTTGCAACAGGTTTTGCTCCCTTCGATCCTTCTGAAATTGGAGAGTACGGTTATGGAAGGTATAAAAATGTCATAACGTCTTTGGAGCTTGAACGTTTACTTTCTGCCTCTGGTCCCACGGGTGGAAAAGTCGTTCGACCTTCAGACAAGGCTCATCCACATGAGATAGCCTTTGTTCAATGTGTGGGTTCTAGGAATCTAAAAACAGGAAACCCATACTGCTCCAGCGTTTGTTGTATGCATGCCACGAAGGAAGCCATGCTCGCCCACGAACACGACCCCAAGGTGAAGTCTCACATACTCTACATGGACCTCAGGGCTGCAGGGAAGGGCTTCCAAAAGTACATAGCGAGAGGAGAACGAGACTACAACATATCGTACATCAGGGGAAGGGTGGCCAAGATAACCGAAGACCAGAATGAAAATCCCATAGTCTGGTATGAAGATACCCAGAGCTTCGAAACGAAGAAGATAACTGCGGACCTGGCGGTTTTGGCGACGAGTCTGGTGCCTAGGAGCGACGTTGGAGAGCTAGCGAAGGCCCTCGGTGTCGAGCTTGACGAATACAACTTCTTCAAGACGAACCCTCTCAAGCCGCTGGACACAACGAGGTCTGGGATATTTGTTTGCGGTTGCTGTCGAGAGCCAACGGACATACCGGAGTCAGTGACGCAGGCGAGCGGAGCAGCAGAGAGAGCAGCAGAGATCGTGAAGGGGGTGGTAGGAGCTTGAATGAAGTGAGAGTTGGCGTTTTCATCTGCCACTGCGGCACGAACATAGGAGGATATTTGGATGTCCCACAGCTCGCCAGATACGCGCTGAGCCTGCCCAATGTTGTTTTCTCACAGGACAATCTCTACACGTGCTCCGAGGCTGGGCTGACTGCTATAAAAAAGGCCATAGCTGAAAACAAGCTGAATCGTGTGGTTGTGGCGTCTTGCACCCCTAGGACCCACGAGTCCCTGTTCAGATCAACTTGCAGAGAAGCGGGATTGAATCCCTACCTCTTTCAGTTTGTCAACATAAGGGACCAGTGTTCTTGGGTACACATGCAAGAAAGGGAGAGGGCAAATGAAAAGGCGAAGGCCCTCATAAGAATGGGAGTCGCAAGGGCGGTGCTGCTGGAGCCCGAAGAAGAGATCGAAGTTGAGGTCAATCCATGGGCTCTCGTGATTGGTGGAGGAATCGCGGGAATGACCTGCGCACTCAGCCTAGCCAACCGAGGTTTTGAGGTGAAACTGGTAGAGAAGGAGAGTCGTTTAGGCGGAACCCTAAACAGCCTCTACAAGCTTTACCCAACGCATGAGGAAGCCTCGAGGCTTGTTCAAGCGAGGACAGAGGAAGTTAAGAAAAACCAGAAGATAGAGGTTCTGACATCTTCCAAGGTCAAAGAAGTTAGGGGCTTCATAGGCAACTACGACGTCACGGTAAGGCAAGGAGAAAAGGATAGGCTGTTTAAGGCCGGAGTAATCGTGGTGGCAACAGGCGCTGAAACCTTCAAGCCCATGGGAATTTACGGCTATGACGGAAAAACAGTCGTCACCCAGCTGGAACTGGAACAGATGCTGAAGGAAGGAAGGCTTGACGCCGATACGGTTGTGATGATCCAGTGCGTCGGGTCTAGAGACGAAAAAAGAGTCTACTGCTCCAAGGTTTGCTGTCCGACAGCCCTCAAAAACGCCATGCTGATTAAGGAAGCTAACCCAAACGCCCAGATTTTCGTGCTCTATAGAGACATAGTGACTCAAGGAACCACATACGAGGATTACTACAGAAAAGCGAGGGAAGTAGGCATAACATTCTTAAAGTACTCTTTGGAGAGGCCACCAGTCGTCGGGAATGAATCTGTGAAAGTTTACGATGAACTCTTGGGTGAGGAGCTTACCCTACCCTACGATCTAGTTGTGCTGTCGACCCCGATGGTTGCCAACCCAGACGCCAGAGACCTCGCGCAGATATTGAAGGTGCCAGTGGATGAGAACGGTTTCTTCCTAGAGGCGCACGTGAAGCTTCGACCCATCGACTTCGCCACAGACGGCATCTACCTATGCGGCTGCGCGCACTGGCCAACCAACGTTGGCGAGAGCCTTTCAGAGGCGTATGGCGCGGCTTCTCGAGCGTCCATACCCTTGTCCGCTGGACACGTGACAACTGAGCCCATAATCGCCGTGGTTGACGAAGACCAATGCTCGGGCTGCAGCCTCTGCGAGTTAACCTGCCCCTTTAAGGCTATACAGGTCGAAGCAACTCCAAAGGGAAGGAAAGCCAAGGTGATAGCAGCCTCCTGCAAGGGTTGCGGGGCGTGCGGGGCCGGCTGTCCCGAGAAGGCGATCACCATGCGGCACTTCACAGACGAGCAGATCTTGGCGCAAGTAATCCCCTTGGCTGAGGTGATATCTTGACCGTTCAAGAAAGCTTTGAACCAGACATTCTCGGATTCCTCTGCAACTGGTGCTCCTACGCCAGCGCGGACCTGGCAGGAGTCAGCCGTTTGCAGTATCCCCCAAATCTCAGGATTATCAGGGTGATGTGCTCGGCAAGAGTTGACCCAACCATTGTTTTTGAGGCATTCATCCGGGGGGTGGACGGCGTTATGGTTTTGGGCTGCCACCTGGGAACCTGCCACTACATGACTGGAAACTACTACACGGAAAGGAGGATGAAGACAACCAAAAGGGTCTTGAAGAGGGTCGGGTTGTCTCCCGAGCGATTACTGGTTGATTGGGTGTCCGCGGCTGAGGGTGAACGGTTTGCAACCCTGATAAGAGAATTCACAGAGAAGGTGAGGAAACTTGGTCCGCTGGGCAACGAGACGAAACTGGAACCCCAAAAGTTGAAGACACGCCTAGCTTCAGCCAAGGAGACTCTAACCCAGCAAAGGATCAGATGGCTCGTGGGCAGAGAAAGGGAGCTTGTAGAAGACAAAAACGTCTTCGGAGAGAAAGTCTCCCAAGAAGAATTTGACCAGCTAATGCTCCAAACAATCGAAAAGGAATTTGCGAAAAGAAGAATTCTCCTCTCCATAAAAGAAGATGCTCTCTCCGTCAAAGAGATA
>Ga0315308_1002730_pt1 | contig 9990 bp, 9 predicted proteins | sample TDP3_MG_FD_203078 | JGI IMG/M metagenome (GOLD analysis project Ga0315308, IMG submission 203078) | Freshwater sediment microbial communities from Lake Towuti, South Sulawesi, Indonesia - TDP3 | ecosystem: Environmental > Aquatic > Freshwater > Lake > Sediment | place: Indonesia: South Sulawesi...
TTCCTTTTGAGCGAGTTTTTCTACGTAGTCAATGGCATCTGGATGGTTTCTCGCCTCTAGATGTTCTCTTAGGCTTTTTCCACGAACCGTTATTCCCTCTTGAATGACGAGTTGAGTTTCTCTAAGCGAGAGAGTGTTGCCCTCGATGGCGTTAGAGTTGTACGTAAACTCGATTTGCATTTGTTCCCGTAGTTTTTTGACGAGTTGAGGAGGCAGGGGGCGAAGATTGTCCAGAGCCTTCTTTTTTGAAAGTATTCTCGCGTAGGTTTTAGGTTTCAGCATCTGCATGGTAGCGTTCACCAGTTGTCTCTAATGAATTAACCGATATAAAAAAGTATCGTATAAATAATTTTCTTCTGCATCCGATATTGATTACGCGTGGCGATGCTTCCATAACTCTACCTTTTTGCCCTGTTGAACAGCAGTCTATTTGTTATGGTGTTTCTCTTCTTGTGGCTTCTATGGCGGAGCCATACTGAAGCAGAACAAGAACATCACCATCGGCGACCACCACTACTGGGCGGGCGAACAGGGCTACATCTTCCGAAGAAAGCGAAAGAACAGCAAATAAGAACGAGGATTACCTTCCATACACTGCGTCATTGGAAAGCAACTATGGAATACGCCGTAACAAAGGATATACTCCATGTCATGAAGCTGTTGGGACACAGGAGCATTCAAAACACATTGCTGTATACTCAGCTTGTGAACTTTGAAACCGACCAATTCCATTCTGCAGTTGCCAAGAGCGTAGACGAAGCCCAAAAGCTCGTAGAAGCAGGCTTTGAGTATGTCTGCGACTTTAACGAAGTTAAGCTCTTCAGGAAGCGTAAGTGAACGAAAAATGGGACCTAGATTGTTGTGGTGGGGTCGCTGGGATTTGAACCCAGGACCTCCAGCGCCCCAGGCTGGGATCCTAAACCAAGCTAGACGACGACCCCGTTGGCGTCTATGATAACTCGTTATACGGTTTGTGAGGGTTTTAAGGATTCCGAACCATGTTTGAATATGTTTTGCTTCTTAATTTGACACTTTGAAGCGAGTGTGTGAGTTCCAATCGTTCATTTTCAGCTTGAGAAGAGGAATAACCCTAAACCCTTTGACCTAAAATATCTAGCAGACGTTATACAATCTGGATGAATGTAATGAGCATTCGCGAAACAATTGTGAACGTTTTTTCTATAGTTGAGTTCCACTGATGCATTTAAGCAACGGGATTCAAGATTTAACACGTGGAGAGAAAGGTGGCTGAGACTCACAAGTGGATGTTCATCAGAGATATTCCACTCCTCTACGAAACGAGGAACGTGGCACGCCAGTTAGAGGTTGAAATGTGGCTAGACCCTTCGCCTTTTTTTGACGCCTTAAATCTGAAGCCTGTGCGCCAAGGAAAACCGAACGAACCCAAATATCTGGCATGACGCCTCTTTTCACTCCTTGACGCTGTTGAGCTTGCGCACGCGCAGGATTTCATTGAAGTTTTTCTCTTGTGACCGTCTCTACGTCTTCCAGTTTCAGTTTCCTCCCTAAGACGCGCCAGTCTTGTCGTCTGAGATATGTCTTTGTTATGGTTGCGCTATGGGTTTTGTTCTTCGTGAGAAGATGAAGAACATTAGGAAAGCGGCTGCCGAAGCGAAAACTGTTGTGGTGGCGGCTAACAGATTCACGTTGCTGGTGAGGTTTTCGCTTGTAGCCTTTTGTTCTTGAAGTTGCTGTTGAGAACTTTCGTAGGATTGCTTGTAAGGTGACTCTATGTAAAGTCTCACCGGATAAGTTGGACGGTCGGAGGTTGTCCAACGATTGTCCTGTGGGCGCCATAGGTCGGTTTTGGCTTCAACGGTTGGATTGGTGTAGCCTGAGGCAATGTTGGTGGGTAGGCTGATAGGTATCTGATAGGTTTTTGACTGTCCGGCTTGAATTTCGTCAGGCAGCAGGTCTGGTGGGAAGAAGAATTTCTGGACGTAGACTGTGCCGTCTGTGTAGTAGTAGTTTACGGTGGCGCTTAGTTCTGTTACTCTGATTTTGTCGCTTTCGTCGTTGTATACCGTGACTGATATGTAGCCTGTTTGACCAGCCAGATACGTGTTCTTGTCTAAGGTGGCTGAGGTGATTGTCGCAGCCTTTGCAGTTTGGAGAACACCCATTGAGGTAAGAAACGATAGCAAAAGGATAAAGGCAAGTTTTTTGTTCATTCTTATCCTTCTTTCGGTTTTTTTGCTAATCTAGTCTGATTGTGTGAGTAAAAGGGTTATGAACTGACAATGAAGATTGGGAATACTGATGGTCTTGTGTATAAAGTTGCTTTGGGCTGATCTATTTGGAACTCAATCGAGTTCAAGCAACTATGCTAAACGGCATATCTGAAGAATTCTGATGAAATTTTGATTAGTGAGCTCTTGTTTGTAATGTCGCAGGGCAGCGATTAAGGCATCATTATCGATTTCATCAAGCCTTCTACGCATGCTTTTGGCTAGCTGGCTCCCTAAAAAAAGATATTGGCAAATCGACGTTACGTTGGATGTTCTGCGCGTAATGCTGGCGGTTTCAAAATCCACGATGTGCGCCTTATCTTCTGAGTCTATGATGATGTGTTTTGGGGCGCGGCTCAATTCGCCGTGGTCCAAACCAGTTTCATCGAGTTTCCGGCACTGCTCTAAAACTTCTCGTAAGACTTGACGAATCCTTTCCCGAGTGTCTCTTCCTTTAAGGTTCAATATCCAATCTGGCAAGAGCGTGCCCTCAACAAATTCCATGAGCAAGAAATCTACACTCATACCAATGAAGCGTGGACCTACACCGATGCTGTTGGCTCTTGCAAGCATTTCCGCCTCGTGTTCCATTCCTTTTCGGTCAGCGTCTACTCGACGAATTTTTAATGCGACCCGACCGGTTTTTGTATGAGCGATTACTACTATGCCAACGCAACCCTTTCCCAAAACAGGCACGTTGAAAGCCGTCTTTTCGCCAGTAAACTCTATGGCTTTGACGCCCAAACGTTTCAGTTCTTTGAATCGCTTGGCAACTTCTTTAGGATTATACCTAGGATAACACAAGACGTTAGCGTAGGTTTCCTCTCGAAGCCGGTTCAGAGGGACGATTTCGCCAGTTCGCAAATGGCTACCCGACTAATCATACAGCCGTCCAAAAGATAAAACATGTCAACTAAGAACCTTCTGTTCGGAGATGAACTTTGCATATTGATTGTCCTTTCACAACCCTTTTTTCAACTGTGAACATGAACATGCAGTAGTCTAACCTGAAACTGCGGTTGATGAATTGGAGGTGAAGCAGAAGCAGTTTTCTAAGTGTGAAATCTCCATTACCGCTTTGTTCATCTAGGAGTTACATAGAGGACTAGAAACCATGGGGCTCCATGAGTGTTTAAGTAAGGGACTGTTTCTGAAAAGGAGATGTGTTTACTGGAAGTTTTTGCGTAAGCTTTTGGTCTGTCTTTTTGCGATTACTGTTATTACACGAACGCTTCAATATGCACCTCCTGTGGAAGGTGCACCCACTGACCTGAAAGTTTATGCGGAGGCTACTAGCTTTGCGAGGTTAGACACTGCAGGTGTCCAAGATCCTAGTGGATGGTTCTATCAAGCTATTCTATACAACCCCACAAGTACCGACATAGTTGTTAACGGTTTGAGGTGGCGGTATAATGCCAGTGTAAAAATAGTTGACACGGGCAAACCTCCATTCGACGCTAGATGCTACGACACAAGGTATTTCTCGGTTTCGCCCTCCACAGTGCTGGTGGGGGATAGAGATATCCGGTGGGAATATGCGGCTGGAACTATCTCCATCACTGTGCCCGCTAGAAAGATGGTTGTAACATGGATTGAGGTGCCAACGAAATCTATTGATAATGCGGCGCTCACGGTAGCAACTTATTATGTGCAAGCTCGTGTTGGTAATCAGTGGCTATCCTCTCCACTTTATAGGTCTCATGGGGGAGACAACAGCGCGGTCAGCACGGTGTTCAGGGCTGACTTTAATATAACATCCAGTCCTGATAGCGAAGTTCAAATGCCTCATCCTCCGCAATGGCTCTTCAATGAGGATAGATCGGTAGTTGCAGGGTTACCGCGGAGAGTTAGGTTAATACCTATTGCGTCTGGCAAAGGTCAGGGCATAAACTCTGCTACAATAAATGTTACGCTACCCTATGGCTGGAATTACGTGGCTGGTTCCAGTTTTAATCCATATGGGGAAAGCATTACATATTCTAACGCTAGTGGCAGAGACAGGCTGGAATGGAGCTTAAACCGCGACGTATTGGTTTATTCAACCAATCAATCCATGGCTCAGAATTATATAGCGTTCAACGCCATAACTCCTTCGACTCCGGATGTCTATAACTTTACAGTAACTTCACAGGTAACAAGTTTAGTCGGGTTTACTACGTTTGAAAATCAATCCATTTATGTTTTGTCATGTCGCACCCAACTGCTTCGTTTACATATTCGTCGTTATCTCTGCTTGTTAACGAGTCAGTCGCTTTCAATGCTTCTTCCTCCTCGGATCTGGACGGCACAATCTTGAATTACGAATGGGACTTTGGCGATGGTCAAACGAGCACTGGCATAGTAACCAATCATGCTTATTCTGCTATCGGAAACTACACAGTCAAGTTGACGGTGTACGACAATGACGGTCTTAATGGAACAGCGTCTGAAGTTGTGAAGGTGATAGAAAATCCTGTGGCTTCTTTCACTTTTTCACCTACATCACCACTAATCAATGAAATTGTTGCTTTTGATGCTTCTGCTTCATCACCTAACGGTGGTTCTTTGATTAATTACGGTTGGGACTTTGGCGATGGTGAATTAGGCAGTGGCAAGATCGTTACACACTCGTATGCAGACTTCGGTAATCACACTGTGACTCTGCTTGTAATTGACAGTGAGGGGTTAAACGATACCGAAACGAAGACAATAAGAGTATACATCAGCCCAGTTGCGTCTTTCACTTATTCGCCTGAACAACCATGGGTCGCTTCAACTCTAAGTTTGAACGCGGCCTCTAGTCATGATTCTGACGGCTTTATCGCCATTTACCAGTGGGATTTTGGCGACGGAAACGTCACTGTTGTTTCTAATCCTATTATTGGTCATATCTACAAAGCCCCTGGAAGTTTTACCGTGATTCTGACAGTTTTCGACAGTGATGGTCTTAGCGGTTCTTCTTCAAAAATTTTGGCAGTTGTTGTTCACGACGTGGCTATTTTGAGTGTTTCACTTTCTTCCGCAGAAGTGCAAGCTGGTCAACAGGTCAACGTGACAGTGGTGGTCAAAAACACTGGAACAACCGCTGAAGCCTTTAACGTAACGGTCTTCTACAATGACACTAAACTTGAAACAAAGCCCTGTGATGAATTTGGCTCCTGGCGTAGAAACTGTTCTCACTTTTACCTGGAACACTACAGGCTTAGCCAATGGTGCAATTTACACGATAAGGGCTGAAACCAGCCAAATTTTAGGGGAAACAGACACAGCAGACAACTATCTCACAGGCAGAAGTGTGTCAATTTCTTCCTCTGGTTTCTGGGATACTCTACTGCCCTACTTTATTCCAATAGGCGCTGCTATCGCCTCAATTCTGCTCTTTGCAGTCATAGTGGTCTTACGAAAGCCAAGCAAGCAAGTTGCTAGTCCAGTTAAGGTTGCGCCAACAGAGTTTCAACACTTTAGTGATATGACGGGCGAAGAACTGCCCGACGCCTATTCAGTCATGATTGTCGGAGACACAAGCGCTGGGAAAAGCGTCTTGTGTCAGCAATTAGCACACAAATACCTAAACGAGGGAAAGCCGTGCATCTACGTCACTTACGACTTGTTCCCACACGAAATACAAGAGAACATTAAAAACTTCGGATGGGAAATTTCCACCTACGAACAGAATGAAAACTTTGCATTCGTAGACTGTTACTCATCTATCGCTGGAAAAGCAAGCCAAGCAAAATATTGTGTCAAACAACCCTTTGCGCTGTCCGAACTAGGAATGGTGATGTCCGCCGCTATGAGCGAATTGAAACTAAAGTCAGCCGGAGTTTTCCTCGACTCCACGGCACCACTTTTCGCACGTCTTGAACCAGCCAAAGTAGTAGAATTTTTGCAAGACCGCAGCGCACAAATAAAGGGTGAAAACGGCATCTTCTTCTTCACAGTTGGCAAGGGAACAATCCAAGAAGACCTCCAACGCCGGCTGGAGGAGATTGTTGACTGCATTATAGACTTAGAAGTGCACCAAGAAAAAGGACAAACAATGAGAAAACTGCGCATTAGAAAACTGCGTGGACGTAAATTCTCTGACCAATGGGTTTCATTTAAGATTGATATGCAAAAAGGATTTGTTTTATCAGTTCCGAAGCACTTTTCAAAAAGCCAAAAATGAACCTACAAAGTGTTTTTGTAATTCATAATCGATAAAAAGAAAACATGCACAGTCAATGTTATGCAAACGGTTTCTCAAAAGAGCCAAAAAAATGAACTTACTCCGACGGGTATACTTGGATTAGACGAGTTGCTGGGCGGCGGCTTGCCTAAAGGACACGTAGTCTCGGTTTTTGGTGGTCCTGGGGCTGGAAAAACAACCTTTGCCCTACAATTTTTATGTAATGGAGCCACACTGTACGATGAGTCGGGAATATATGTTTCTTTGGATGAGACCCCTCAAGACATAAAAAAGAACATGTCGGCATTTGGGTGGAACTTAGAAGACTTAGAGAAGAAGGAGAAACTTCTGCTTTTAGACGCTTCTCTCTTTAAGCGCATTTCAAGAGTGCTGAAGATACCGAAAGATAAGCCGATCACAACTGAAAAAGGCTATTCTCTTCTCACGTTGAGCAATTTAATAAAGGGAACCGTTGAAAAAATCGATGCAAAGCGAATTGTGATAGACCCTATGAGCACGTTCATTTTTCAGTATCCCGACATAAGCGAGAGAAGGCTCGCAGTTATGGATCTGCTTGTAACGCTGAGAGCGAAAACGGGTTGCACCAGCTTAATCGTTATGGACTTGCGCACAAGCACGCTAGAAAGAGAATACCAACTTGAAGAATACTTAACACAAGGAACAATCCTCCTTCAAACAGTGTCTCAAACCGAAACAGGTTTGACAAGGGTGGTTCTCATAGAGAAAATGCGTGGAATAGAACACGACACACAACCCCGCCCATACACCATAACCAAACAAGGCATACAAATATTCGCCAAAGAAAAAGTATACACCACAAGCATAACCCACTAAAAAATCTTAACTCATTTAAAAAGACTTTAAAGACCGAAGAATCGCCATAACGACAGGCGTCACATAGGACTAAGCCACTACAAAGAACAACAACAATAAACCCGCAAAGCCCTCCTCCTTTTTCTATTCTGTTAACTCTTCGGGACTTGAACGATGGGAGATTTTTCCTAAATCATTAATACAACTTGAAATGACATAACAGAAATGACGTAATAGAAGAAAAAGAGGTGATATGAATGACTGTTTTCATGGTAGAAACATACGTGGTAAAACCAGAAAAACAAGAAGAGTTCATGGCAATGATAAAGAAATGGGTCGCAGAGACAAAAAAGAACAAAGAGAAGTATAAAGAGCTAAAATCATACAAACTGTTTGCTCAAATGTTTGGTGGCAGTAGGCTTGGGTACTCTGAAATGTGGGAGTTTGAGAACTTGGCGGACCTTGAAAAACTTTTGAATAGGTTAATGCAAGACAAAGAATTCCAGAGAATTCTGTCAGAGTTTGTGAGTCAGATAGTGCCCGCTACATGGTCGATAAACATATGGAACTCTGTTATGTAAACCAATTGTGAAGCCTCGCCAATTAACACTCAACCTTTTTTGACCAAGAGCCTATGGCCGGCGGAACCCTTTTTTCATATGAAGGCTCTAGACGACCATCTACCGTCTCTGTCTCTCCACCTCTCAACATCTATTTGGATCCTGATAGAGGGGGGCTAGCCTTGCGCGCGCTATGTCGCGCTTTAATTCAGTAGTAGTTAGTATTATTCTCAATCAACTAATTTTTTAGGAAATCCAGAACTTCCCTGTTGAATTCGCCACGCATCTCCATAGTGAAACCATGTCCCCCGCCTAACACTTTAACTAGCTTAGCATTCGGCACAAGGCTCGCAATTACTTCAGATGAAATCGGTTTGATTGCTCTATCCTCAGTCCCAGTTATGATCAGTGTTGAAGCCTTGATCATTCCTAACCTATCAGCCGCATCATGCGCCGACACTGCTTCCAACTGCTCAGCAACACCTTTTTGCGATGAGAACCTAAAGGCGATTTTCATCAACGGAACGATGAAGACTCTGTAAGACCACTTATTGATTGTCAAATCAATCACAACACTAGCTAACCTTCGCTGACTCGCCTTGTTGCGTGAAGATCTCTCGTAAGCCTCTGTTGCCTTATTAATCGCCGAGGAAAACCCGCTCGTCTCATCCCTTCGGGCAAATGTACATGCTAGAACCAGTTTATTCACCCTCTCAGGATGACTAATTGCAAGTTCCTGCGCAATCATGCCCCCCATTGACACGCCGAGGACATGAGCCTTCTCGATGTTTAGGTGATCCATTAAGCCGATCGTGTCATCCGCCATCATTTTGATGGTGTAAGGCCCAGCTGGCTTGTCAGACTTCCCAGAACCCCTGTTATCGAACGTGATGGTGCGATAGTATTTCTTGAATGATCCAATTTGAAACCTCCAGCTACTCTTACCTAGGCTTAATCCACTGATCATAATCAGTGGTTCTCCTTGTCCCTCAACCTTGTAATTTATGTTTATTCCATTGACGTTCGCCATTGGCATCTCAGACTTTCGCCTCCGCAATTAACTAGGAGTCATTTACTGTTTTGCCACAATTGTGTAATGTACAGCCTAAGGATTTAATCCTTCTCAGATCACAGCCATAATTTATTTCGGAAAAAGATTTAGCGCGCATGCGTGTTCCTAAAATGGTCAAAAATGGCCATAATTCCGTTTTCACGTTTCTGCCAGTGCTCAAGAAGACAGTTACTCAAAGAAATCAAGAACAGAAACGAAGCCAAAAACCTTCCTTAAATCATGGAAGACGAATAAAAACCATCTTAGGCCAATTTCGGAACAAGCATGCGCACACACGTCCAAAATTTGTTCTATCTACGCCAAGAACATCGTTATTCAAGAATGTGTCAAAACAAACATGCGTCAGTCATGCTCAACTTATATGTTGTGTGCGCAACGTTTATATCTGCAAAACATGCCTTCACAGTAGTTGGCGAATAGAATTGACGTCATAAACGCTCCACTCAAATAGATGCAATCCTTAAGCCAAGCGCTTCAAGGATGAAGGGTGGAGTGAGCCTTTTGCTCACAATGAACACCATGCAGACACCATCGAACGACGCCCACTTGACAAAAGCGCAGTTCTTCAAACGTCAAACAGACGCTTGATCCAAAACACGAGTAAGCTCGACACGCTACGCCGTCTGGGGAATGGCTCGGCTTGAGACGCCGAAGAAGGGCGCGGCAAGCGGCGATACGCCTCGGGTAAGCGCATGCTGCTGTAGATCCGAGGATTCCTCAATGAGACTTCTCACCGTGGATTCTTCGGAATCCATGGTGCTCCGTAAGGAGCGGAAACCCGCCGAACTGAAACATCTTATTAGGCGGAGGAAAAGAAAACAAGCGTGATTCCCTTAGTAGCAGCGAGCGAAGAGGGAAAAGTCCAAACAGAATCCCGCAGGGAAACTTGTGGGAGATGTAGGGTTGTGGACCCAGCCACCTTCTAACCAGTTAAGCCAAAGTGGCCTGAAATGGCCTGCCAAAGAGGGTGAAAGCCCCGTAAGCGCAAGCTGGAAGGAGACGGGCTGGAGTTCCTGAGTATCATACCCCGGTTTGGGTGTGAGAAACCGGAAGTCATCAACTTCCAAGACTAAACACGTCTCAAGACCGATAGCGCACTAGTACGGTGACGGAAAACTGAAAAGTATC
>Ga0315308_1002732_pt1 | contig 9988 bp, 9 predicted proteins | sample TDP3_MG_FD_203078 | JGI IMG/M metagenome (GOLD analysis project Ga0315308, IMG submission 203078) | Freshwater sediment microbial communities from Lake Towuti, South Sulawesi, Indonesia - TDP3 | ecosystem: Environmental > Aquatic > Freshwater > Lake > Sediment | place: Indonesia: South Sulawesi...
TTTGAAGGAAGCTGAGGGCGTAGACCATGTCTTTTTGGCTGAGGGGAAGATAAGAGTTCTATCCAAAGACCTGCCCCAGATTATCCCAACGGTTGTGAACCTAGTGGACAAACATGGTGGAAAAATCGAGAACATTTCCGTGGCTCAGCCCACATTGGAGGACGCCTTCATTAATTTAACTGGAAAGAGCATTCGAGAGGAGCCGATGTCGAAGGAAGATTATCTAAAGAGGAGATTATCTAGGAGTGGAATGAGATGACAACGTTCAAGCCGTTGACGCCGCTTATGCATTCAGTTTACATAGCTGAAAACGATCTTCGTCAATCGTTCAAGTCAGTGCGCCACGTGGTGTGGAGTCTCCTGTTCCCAATTTTCATGATGTTTACGTTTAGCTTCAGATACGGCGCCGTTGGACCTGACCCGCAGTTCATAAGTTTTCTCATACCAGGCATAGTTGGCATGACAGCGATGTTCGGGAGCACAAATGAAACCATGAGCATAGTTTGGGACAAATCGTTGGGAGTGTTTGACCGAATCTTGGCGGCGCCAGTTTCGTCTACTTCCATTATAGTCGGCAAGACGATGGCAGGAGCGGTTATGGGTGTTATAAGCGCCCTTGTCTTGCTTATAATAGGCAATTTGATCTTCCACGTTTCATTCCCCAACGTTGGCTTGGTTCTCATTGTTATTGCACTAGCAAGTTTTTCTTTCACAGGCATCGGAACAATAATTTCTGGATTAGCGTCTGAGCCGAGGGAAGCCATGATGCTGTCGAATCTGCTCAGATTTCCAATGATGTTCTTAGGCGGCGTCTTCTTTCAAGTTGAGTCAATGCCCATGCCTCTTCCGTACGTGGCGAGGGCTCTTCCACTCACATACGCAACTGAGGGTTTAAGGGCCGTTATGTCGGGAAATATGATTACTGTTGTACTGGATGCCATTGCGCTTGTGATTTACACGACCGGCACAATGGTGGTCGGGTCAACTACCCTAATGAGAATCATGACCAGATGAGCATGCGTGTGTCTCATTTAGAGTGGTATGTTAGCATGCTTTTTGCTGGGGCGTGGCTCGCGTTTTGTTATGAGCATTTCCAAAGCTGTGATAAGTTTTGGTCGCGTGTGGGCGGGTTCTATGATGTCGTCTATGTAGGCTTTCTGCGCCGTTATATATGGGTTGGCGAATTTCTGCCTGTACCCGCTGACCAATTCAATGCGTTTCTTCTTCGGGTCTTTGGCGGTAGCTATCTCTTTTCTGAATATTATGTTGATGGCACCCTCAGGTCCCATAACCGCAATTTCGGCTATGGGCCAAGCGTAGTTAATGTCGCCGCCTGAATGTTTGCTTCCCATAACGTCGTAGGCTCCTCCATAAGCCTTGCGTACTATCACGGTGATTTTTGGCACAGTAGCCTCGCAATAGGCGTAGAGCAGTTTTGAGCCGTGCCGAATGATTCCACCGTGCTCCTGATCAACGCCTGGAAGGAAGCCTGGCACATCCACAAAAGTAATGACTGGAATGTTGAAGCAGTCACAGAAGCGAACAAAGCGTCCAGCTTTGGTGGATGAGTTAATGTCTAACGCACCCGCGAAAAACTTCGGTTGATTGGCAACTATGCCTACTGAACGCCCGTTCAAGCGAGCGAAACCTATTACAATGTTTGGCGCCCATAAAGGCTGAATCTCAAAGAAATCGCCATTGTCAACCACGCTCGAAATTATCTCCTTTACGTCGTAAGGTTTGTCGGGATCGTCTGGAATAATATCTGCAAGATGCTCGTCTATTCGGTTTGGGTCGTCGCCAGTCTCAACAACAGGTGGGTCTTCCATGTTATTGGACGGCAAGTAACTGAGCAATTTCTTAATAATGTTTATGCCCTCTTCCTCTTCGCTGGCTATAAAATGCGCCACCCCGCTGGTTTGACTGTGCACTCTGGCTCCGCCTAACTCTTCGAAGGAAACCTCTTGACCCAAAACAGTCTTGATAACCTCTGGACCAGTTATGAACATGTGACTCGTTTTATCAACCATGATAATGAAGTCTGTGAGCGCAGGCGAGTATACGGCACCGCCAGCGCAGGGTCCCATAATAATTGAGATTTGAGGAATAACACCCGAAGACAAAACATTGCGCAGAAAAATGTCCCCATAGCCCGCAAGACTCGCCACACCTTCCTGTATTCTCGCACCCCCAGAATCGTTTATTCCTATCACGGGCGCTCCGGCTTTCATGGCAAGGTCCATTATTTTACAAACCTTCTTTGCGAACATTTCACCCAACGAGCCGCCGAAGACCGTGAAGTCTTGGCTGAAAACGTAGACTAGTCTTCCGTCGATTGTGCCGTAGCCCGTTACCACTCCGTCGCCCATGACTTTTCGTTCAGCCATTCCAAAGTCTGTGCAGATGTGCACCACATACGGGTCGAGCTCCACAAACGTGTTCGGGTCAAGCAGCAGGTCGATTCTCTCCCTCGCCGTCAATTTACCCTTCTTGTGCTGTTCCTCGATTCGTTCTTTTCCGCCGCCGAGTTTGGCTTGCTCGCGCAGTTCTCGCAGTTTCTGAATCTTTTCCTTGACCGTTGGTTCACGCAACTTTACCATGAAAATTCCGCTCCAACGCAGTGAGTATTGTTTTTGATTGAATATATTTTGATATGGTAGAATTTTCGGTCAATTTTTGCAAAGCCGAAGTTGAACGCTATTCAGAAACAGTGAAAAATTCCAGAGTCAAAGAGAACTATATCTAATTAGAGTCGAGCTGGAAAATTAAGAGGCAAGTGAAGAAGTCAAGGTCAGTGTTTAACAATGCGTCTCTTATTGTTGCGCTGATTTCGACCTTTCCTCTTGTCGTAATCCGCAACGCCAGACTCGTCTAGTCTCCTCGTAGCTAAAACAAAAACCAGCCAAACAACTAAACCGTATGTAGTGCCGTTGACCACGGCACTAAACAAAGACGCATAAGTAGGTGAAGAAACTCCAAACCACGCGGGGGCGATGTTGCCTGGAAATAGCGGAACGGGGACAGCTAGAGACGCTAAGGTGAACAAGATGAAAAACGCGAGGAAAACCGCACCGCCACGCAATCGCTTTTTCCCTCCTCATACTCATATGAATTTATTGCATCAGCAACTAGCCCATGCACTGTAGGATCCTTGGGCATGTCAAGCAACTGTCTGGAAACGCGTCGCCTTTAGAACGTGTTTTCAAGTATCCCAGACTATGGGGGCACTGCCCCGCAGTCTCGGCTTCACTCGACTTTTTACTGTCTCCACGCTTCAGACTCTTAGCGCCTTCTCGCACGGGTATTTCGTAGCCTCCACCGTGCAAGAGCTTCATCTCATCGTTAAACCCGTTCGTTTCAGCCGCTTCAGCTTCACTCAGTTTTGAGAAACAGTAGGGACAAGCAAAATAAGTCTCTGAGCGAGGTCTGTGAGAAAAATCTGTCAAACGCACTGGGGTGGCAAAGGCCCGACCGCACCTTACGTAACCGCAAACATGCATGCTCTCACCCAAGGCTGACCACTCCTCCACACATCATCAAGTTATATTGAATATCAATATTTAATAAATGTTTTCGTAGGACCGTTGCACAAAGATACACTTGCTCTGTCTTCCAGCGTCTGCTGTAACAAGTCTTAAATAAATTGTGTTGACAAATGTTATGCCGTCAATTATAGGGAGAAAAAATAGAATGCCAGAGAGAGTAGAAATAGCGATTGCCGTTTTGGTTCTAATCGGCATCCTAGTTTCAAGCGGCACGATGTACTATACAGCCACTGTGATGAGCAATGTGTCTACGGTATCAACCGATTTGTCTACGCTCACAGAAAGCGTTGGAAATCTAACGGATGTCGTAAGTGACTTAGCGACTATCACGGGAAATTTGGTGCAGAGTGTTACAGGGGTTAATGCGTCAATAGCTGACTTGAAAGCGAGGTTAGCAGAGATAGAGGCTAGTTTAGCCGTAAGGGAAACGTTAATTGTTGGAACAACCGACTCTGTGGAGCTCACTCTTGACCCGGCTCAGGCGTATGATTACTTTGGATGGTGTATCATGCAGCAGATAGGCAGCACTCTTATAAGCGTCAAACCCGGTTCAGCAACGGGCGCAGACTTTGTTCCAGAACTCGCCACGAGCTGGAATTCTAGCGCAGATTCAAAGATTTGGGACTTCACCTTGAGACAAGGCGTTAAGCTTTCTGATGGAACGCCGTTAACCGCTAACACAGTCAAATACTCCTTCGATAGGACGATAGAGCTTATACCAAGCATTCCTGAAGGTGCTCCGGCCACAGGGAACCTCGGCTACGACCTCATTTTCAACCGAACAGAGGTTCTTAGCACTTACAAGGTTAGGTTCTACCTGAACTTTGCATTTAGCCCATTCCTAGGAATTCTGTCGTGCAGGGCATCCGGCATTGTTGAACCAAAGTACGCTCCTATAGCACAGGTAAATTATACCGCAGGCAATGCACGAGCAAGCACACCGTTGGCATCTGTTGGTCCTTATGTTCTGGCCAGATGGGAACGTGTGGGTGCAAGGGATATTGAAATTAGATTGGACGCCAATCCTAACTACTGGAATCTCGCCAGCGGTTATCCAAAGCTGAAGCACATAATCTTCAAGTTCTATCCTGATGCGGCCACGCTTCGACTAGCTATTGAAGCCGGCGACGTAGACATGGCATTTAGGCATATTTCCCCAACCGATGTGTTAGACCTTCAGAATAACCCAAATCTGAGGGTTTGGTGGGGCAGCGGCGCACAGATACAGTACCTGTGTTTCCAGACAAAACGCGCACCCTTTAACGATACGAGAGTAAGAGTGGCAGTGGCGGCTGCGTTAAACAGACCGGACGTTACCGAAACAGTTTTCCTAGGTTTAGCGAAACCCCTGTACAGCATAATACCCCCGGGCATGATGGGACATACTGAAGCGTTCAAGAAGCTTGGAGACGCAAACTACACATATACTCTGAATTTACTTGCGCAAGCAGGTTACAACGCAGCTAACCCGCTTAAATTCCAACTGTGGTATGAATCTTCAGGGCACTATCCCAGCAGTCCTGATCAAGCGCTTCTCTACAAGGAAGCACTTACAGACCCAGCGTTAGGTGGCGTTATACAGGTTGATCTAAAATCTGCAGACTGGGCAAGCTATAAGAAAAATAGAGACGATGAGATTATGGATGCCTTCTTGTACGGCTGGTATCCAGACTACGTTGATCCAGACGACTACGCATTTCTATACTGGGCTGGATGGCTCCATATCAACTACTCTAATGCAACTCAAGTTGCATTGTTTAACCAAGCTCGTGCCACAACAGACACAGCACTTAGAACGCAGCTCTACGCTCAAATCGACGCCATGGCCGTGCAGCAATGCTCAGTTGTCCCACTTTGGGTAAGTGGTGCTTGGGCAGTAACGAAACCATCAGTCTACGGCATTTACTTGGACATCACGCAAGACATGCGGTACTGGCTGATATCTAAATAGGAAGCTTTTACTTCCCCTTTTTTCTTTTTTTCTTATAAAGCCATAATCATAATACAGTGTAGAGTGGAAGTCATGGGTCTCCGCACATACATCGTCACGCGAATACTGCTTACAATACCTACACTTCTTTTGTTGCTTACAACAGTCTTCTTAATAATGCGCGTCCTACCAGGCGACCCAGTTGCATTGCACTTTGAAAAGAAGGCGACTCCAGAGCAGATGGAGCAGATGAGGCATTTATTAGGCTTGGATAAACCACTATGGGAACAATATATAGATTATCTTTGGGGCCTTGTCGATGTTGGGTACTTCCTAGCGCATGGATATCCCAACTTGGGAAAATCTATGCAAGTTACCTCCGAAGACGTTGGGGGCCAAATATTCTCTGCATTCCCAGCCACACTTGAACTGGCTATCTACTCCATGATATTAGCGTCTGTTATAGGGATACTACTCGGCGTTGTAGCTTCCAAGTCATACAACTCGGTTCTGGATCACCTAATAAGGGGTTCGGGAACAGTCGCCTACGCTGTTCCAGTATTCTTTCTAGGCATAGTCTTACAGTTAATCTTTGGGGTCTATCTCCACTGGCTCCCAACTGGTTTGCGGATTAATCCCTCTGTAGAACCTCCAGCCACTATAACGGGCCTATACACTATTGATAGTCTACTAGAAGGAAACATCATTAAACTTTTTGAGTCATTTAAGGCCCTTGCTCTACCTTCTTTAACGCTTGGGATTGTTCTCTCTGGCATATTCATCAGATTGACCAGAATGAACATGCTTGAAACTCTTCGATTTGACTTTGTCGCAGCTGCGAGAGCAAGAGGACTTAAGGAAGGGACAGTAACATATGGTTACGCTTTGAGAAACGCTTTCCTGCCGATTCTCACCATGATGGGATTGCAGTTTGCCATGCTATTGGGCGGCGCTATCCTCACTGAAACTACGTTTTCATGGCCTGGATTGGGAAGATACATAGTGACACGAATCAATTTCAGAGACTACACAGCCATTCAGGGTGCAGTTGTAATGTTCGGATTGTTTGTTGCATTAGTGAGCCTCGCCGTCGACATTCTGTACGCATATTTTGATCCAAGGATAAGACTTTAGGAGAAAACAGAATGGACAAGGTTAAAGTCACGAAAAGCATGCTTGCACGTTTAGTGCATAACGTTGGTTCGTTGACCAAAAAGGGGCCTTCAGGATGGATGGTCATCATCGGGATCATAATTGTTTCAGCGTTAGTCATCATGACAGCAATTGGTCCATGGGTCACACCATACAATCCAAGCGAATCAAATGTGGGTCCAATTAGGGCTCCCCCAAGTCTAGAGTATCCTATGGGCACAAATCATCTTGGCCAAGACATGCTCAGCAGGACTCTAGTGGGGGGATCAATCATGCTTCAGGTTTCCGCCCTATCAGTTCTGGTCTGCTTCCTCATTGGTGTGCCTCTAGGTCTCTTTTCATCTTATACCGGCGGCTATCTTGACAGTTCTGTTTCTTTGGTGATAGACGCAGTGTATGCTTTTCCAGGTCTGGTCATTGCCATAGCTGTAGCAGCTGTGCTAGGTCCTGGAGTAGTTAACATGGCTCTGTCAATAGCAGTCGTTTATATTCCATCATATTTCAGAATAGTTCGAAGCCAAGTCTTGAGCATAAAAGAGTTGACTTACACGGAAGCCGCAAGAGCGGCCGGCGCGAAATGGTACACAATTATTACACGCTATATTTTCCCGAACGTCATTCCCTCAATAGTAGTGGTGGCCACAGTAAACTTTGCTGACGCAGTCCTTACTGCTGCAGGTCTGACCTTCATTGGCTTAGGGGTTACCTACGACATCCCGGACTGGAGTTGGGACCTGACAAATGGATGGAAATATCTTTCAAGTCGCGCCTGGTGGATTATTTCTTTTCCCGGACTCATGATAATTCTGCTCGCACTTGGGTTTACTCTTATTGGAGAGGGGATGAGCGAACTGTTGAATCCGAAACTTCAGCGGTGAGGTGATAAAATTACCTCTACTAGATATTGACTCATTAGCTGTTGACTATCAGACCGGTACAGGAACAGTACGCGCTATTTATGACGTGTCTTTTCGCCTTGAGAAGGGCGAGACCCTAGGCTTGGCTGGTGAATCTGGTTCCGGAAAATCCACACTTGGGCTTTCAATTATGCGACTTGTGCCCTACCCGGGTGTCATAACGAATGGAATCATAAGAATTGATGAAACAAACATTATGAAGCTACCAGAACACGAGATGCGCTCAATCCGGGGTAAAAAAGTAGGTTACATCTTCCAAGACCCCATGACTTCTCTAAACCCTGTCAAGAAAATTGGTGCACACTTTGTTGAGCTAATACGCACCCATGAGCCCATCGTAAGCGAGAAGGAGGCACTTGAACGCGCCAAGACTATACTGAAAAATCTAGGAATTCTACCCGAACGTATCAACGACTACCCCCACCAGTTTAGCGGTGGAATGAGACAACGCATAATGATAGGTCTGGCAATAGCACTAAACCCCAGCCTAGTAATAGCGGACGAACCAACCACAGCCTTGGATGTCATAGTTCAAGAAAGAATACTTGACCTGTTGGAAAGCTTGCGCAAAATATACGGAATGGCCCTTATCCTCATATCTCATGATCTTAGCATTATTTTGGAAAGATGTGACAGGATTATCGTTATGTATGCTGGACAGATGGCCGAATATACAACCGGTGCAGAGTTACACAGGGCCCCAAAACATCCCTACACCGAGGGGCTTTTGCAAAGCATCCCGAATATAGAGTTGTCCGACCAAAAACTTTCAGCCATTCCTGGTTCGCCTCCAAATATGCTTAACCCGCCTGAAGGCTGCCGTTTTTGGCCTCGCTGCCCGTATGTCATGGAAATCTGTCGGTTGAAAGTACCTCCTTTGATAGCTGCAGAACCCAACCACCTAGTCAGATGCTTTTTGTATGGGGAAAAAGGTGCTAGAATTGAGTGAAATCATGAAGGTTGAAAACCTAAGGAAGTACTTTCCAGTTCAGAAGAGCTTTCTTGAACAGATGTTTGCCAGAAGAATGAGGTATGTTAAAGCAGTTGACGACGTGACTTTCCCTATAGAAAAGGGAGAAATCTTCACTTTGGCTGGAGAAAGCGGATGCGGAAAGACAACCACAGGCCGTTTGGTTGTTAGGCTTCTCAATCCAACGTCAGGTAAAATCTATTTCAACGGTTCAGATATCACAGAACTCCAAGGAGAGAAACTTAGGCTACTCAGGAGAAAAATGCAAATCATCTTCCAAGACCCTTATGCTTCTCTTAACCCGCGAATGAGGATAGGTGACGCTGTTGGCCATCCGCTTGAAATGCACGGATTAGCCAAAGGCGAGGATAAAGGGAAAATGGTTTTGGACGTGCTTGAAAAAGTTGGATTAACACCTCCCAAGCAATTCATCAATCTGCACCCGCATCAGCTCAGCGGCGGTCAAAGACAGCGAGCAGCCCTAGCTAGGTCAATTATCTTGAGGCCAGAGTTCATAGTGGCAGACGAGCCAGTTTCTATGATCGACGTGTCTCTCAGAACAACAATCATCGATCTTATGCTAACCTTCAGGAAAGAGCTAGGGTTAACCTACCTCTTCATCACCCACGACTTGGCAGTTGCCAAGTACATATCAGATAGAATAGCTGTAATGTATCTTGGAAAAATAATAGAGATGGGCAGCAAGGAACGCCTCTTTCTGAAACCCATGCATCCATATACACAGGCCCTCATGTCAGCCATTCCAGTTCCAGACCCCAAACGCAAAAGAAAACCAATAGAGCTAAAGGGAGAGGTACCCTCCGCAATCACCATACCACAAGGCTGCAGATTCCATCCCCGATGCCCTGACAAGAAAGAGACATGTGCTCTAAAAGAACCTGAACTCGTAGAAATCGAGAAAGACCATTTCGTAGCATGCCATTTTGATTAAATCCACCTTGTCCACGCCTAAAGTATGGTGCTCCGGCCGGGATTTGAACCCGGGTCTCCGGCTCGAAAGGCCGGAATACTTAACCGGGCTATACTACCGGAGCTCTTGGACATATTCAAATCCACCGCTTTAATTTGTTTTCCTCTACGCGCCTGCACCTGCACTAGATTGTTCCTACCCAACATTACCAACAACATCAACAAAACTGGAAAGGTAGTTTTCTTCCAGCCCCTGAGCAACCCTAAGAAACTGAAAGAAGAAGGTCCAAAGGATACGTCGCCTTCTCTTCCACACAGTTTTCATAGCCATCAGCCTGCACCAGAGCACCAACATAGAAGTAGTAGTCAACAAACACGCGGCGCAGACAACTACTTCTAAACCAACTCCCAAGAAGATATCATTAACTGAACTAAGCGGAAATTAACAACACCTGAATAAAAACTACCTCGACAAACGCTTCGGTGTTATTACTGTTTCTAAGCCGGAGTTAATAACACATGAAAACAGAAGCCCCGCCCCTTC
>Ga0315308_1002733_pt1 | contig 9986 bp, 9 predicted proteins | sample TDP3_MG_FD_203078 | JGI IMG/M metagenome (GOLD analysis project Ga0315308, IMG submission 203078) | Freshwater sediment microbial communities from Lake Towuti, South Sulawesi, Indonesia - TDP3 | ecosystem: Environmental > Aquatic > Freshwater > Lake > Sediment | place: Indonesia: South Sulawesi...
ATCAACAGAAGCCTTGCTACCCATCTGCATGGTTTGACCTTGAAACACACCCTCAGGCACAACAGTGTAATAATCATGTCCAGTTTCAAGTTTAACCAAAGCAACAGGCGAGCCTCTACCAGGTTCATGAACAATCTCTTCAATTCGACCCTGAACGGCGCCTTCTATCTCTTTTTTAGACAAGGGAGGGTAATGAACAGAGGCTACTCTCTTGTGTGTGAGAGCTCTCCATGTGGGTCCGCCTCCGCCGCGTCGTTGGACACGAATCCGTTTGCCCATGAATCGTCACGCCTTTTGTATAACCTACACAAGCCACTATATAAGATTCATTATTTTTGAGTACCAATGAAACCTTCTCGTCTTATTTGTCCGACAAGAGAAAATCAGTGTCTGACGACAATTCACAGGGGGTTTTGATTGAAACTAAACAATCTGTTCCTGACCTGGAGAAATCGATTTTAGCTAAGAACAGCATTAACAAATCTAAAGGCAGATGGCATCTTTGAAACGAAAGATTGACATCAACTGCGACTTAGGCGAGAGCTACGGACACTTCAAGATTGGGCAAGACACAGAAATCATGCCCCACATTACCTCGGCAAACATAGCATGCGGCTTCCATGCAGGTGACCCTGTGACAATGGCTCGCACCGTGGAATTGGCTAAACGGTTCAAAGTTGCGGTTGGAGCGCATCCGGGCTACCCAGACCTAATGGGCTTTGGGAGGAGAGAAATGAAGCTCTCTTCAGAGGAGATAAAAACTTACATCATCTATCAAATTGGTGCACTTCATGCTTTTGCAGAAGCGTCGAGTATAAGTCTGCAACACGTGAAGCCTCACGGCGCCCTCTACGACATGGCAACAAAAGACGAAACCCTTTCGAAAAACCTAATAGAAGCTATTCAATGTGCCAACCCAAAACTCATAGTTTTTGCGCCTCCAAAATCAATGACGGCTAAAATCGCGACGAAAATGGGACAACTTGTTGCCCTTGAAGCCTTCGCCGACAGAGCCTACAACCCAGACGGAACCTTGGTCCCTAGGAGCAAGCCAAACGCGATTGTAGAGAATCCCAGATTGGTGGTTGAGAGAGTCGCCAAAATGGTTAATGAAGGAACGGTTTCAGCCATCAACAATATAATCGTGCATCTTGGAGAAATACACACAATCTGCGTTCACAGCGACACACCAACCGCAGTGGAGTTAGTAAAAAGTTTAAGAACAAAACTGCGTGCAGCAAAGATTGAGGTTCAGCCAGTGGGCACTTTTCTGTAGACAAGATTGGAGAAGATGAACAGAAATTGTATCCGTCAGCTAGGTATGTGCCTTTCGGCGATAGAGCCTTAATAGTGGAGTTTGGCAGTGTTATCAGCCCTGAGGTTAACCGAAGAGTCCACGCATTGCATGAAGTGGTTTCAAACGCCAAGCTTTTAGGTGTTGGAGAGTGTGTTCCAACGTATCGTTCACTGCTAATAACATATGACCCAATTAGACTAAACTACGAAAAGCTAGTTTTCTTAATAAAAGACCTCGAAGGAACATTGGAAACGTACACTTCTAAAAGTAGAGAGCGAAAAGCGATAATACCTGTTGTTTACGGGGGTGATTTTGGACCAGACCTTGCACGCGTTTCAAAATATCATAATCTGAGAGAAAGCGATGTCATACGGATTCATTCAGAACATGAATACATGGTCTACATGATTGGATTCATAGCAGGATTTCCCTACATGGGTGAACTAGTCCAAGAAATAGCAACTCCCCGACTTGAAAGCCCTAGAATGCGTGTTCCAGAAGGGTCGGTTGGCATCGCCGAAAGACAGACAGGAATATATCCGAGAGAAGCCCCAGGTGGATGGCAGATTATTGGCAAAACTCCTCTTAGACTCTTTGACCCTTCTTGGCATTCGCCCGCTCTTCTTCAGCCAGGTGACCGTGTCCAATTCAAACCAATAACCATTTCGGAATTTCAACAAATCAGCTCAGCCGTCTCTCAGGGAACTTATGACCCGTTTGCATAGGACTAAATGACTCTATGAAGCTTTTTCGAGTAATCAAACCTGGATTCTTTACAACTGTGCAAGACTTGGGAAGACACGGCTTCCTCAAGTATGGGATTCCCATCTCTGGAGCAATGGACGAGTTCTCTCTACAGATTGCCAATAGGCTGGTTAGGAATAATCCAAACGATGCCTGCTTGGAGATGACTGCGATAGGACCCGAACTCGAAGCATTGAGGCATATGCAAATCGCAATCACAGGCGGGGGTTTCACCCCTCAGATTAACGGCCAAGAGGTCGAGATGTGGCAAACACTAAAAATCGAAAATGGAGACCTAGTCTCGTTTGGAAAAGTTCGAAGTGGTTGCAGGGCATATCTTTCAGTCAGAGGCGGAATTAACGTGCCCTTCGTGCTTGGAAGTCGCTCGACCTATGTTCGATGCGAGGTGGGCGGCATTCAAGGAAGGCAGTTAAGAGCCGAAGACGTTATTGAAGGATTCAACTCAGCTAGACTTCTTGATTTCAAGGTTTCTGTGCCTGAGAAGTTCATTCCAAGATTTAAAGATGAAGCACACGTGAACGTAATGCTTGGACCTCAAGTGGAGAGTTTCACAAAAAAAGGAGTTGAAACCCTTCTCTCTAATCCTTACATGATAACAATCGATGCTGACCGCATGGGATACAGGCTAGAAGGACCAACTATAGAGCATGAGGCGAAGGGTAATACAATATCGGACGCAATCCTGCCAGGCGCGGTTCAAGTTCCCCCTAATGGAAAGCCAATCATAACAATGCAAGACGCGCAGACGACCGGCGGGTACGCCAAAATCGCTGCGGTTGTAACCGCTGACATCCACATTTTAGGACAAGCAAAACCCAAGGACATAGTGTATTTTCACAGGGTTACTCTCTCAGAAGCTTATCACAGATTGCTTGAATACAGGAAGGAATTTCAAATCATAGAAAGAGAACTGTTCAGCACATAAAAGAAGAACAAAATCCCTTTTTTCTCATTGTTCCTTTGAGGCATTACAGAGCAAGAGGCAGTGAGGCCATGTGCTTTTCAGCTCGTTAATCCATTTCTCTATGAGCCCTTGGTGATTAATATCCTCGGTTTTTACTAATAGACCTGCTTGAAGGGCGCCTGTGCGCATTTTTTGTAGAGTTTCGAGGTTCTTACAAGCTGTGGGCTGGTCGCATTGGCTACAGTCGCTGATATGCTTGTTCGAAGCGCAGGCTCTCATTTCGCAGTTTTGTCTTCCATCACCTTTCAAACATCCTTGACATAAAGGCATTGCTTGTATGGAAGCGAGTCCCTTCACAAATTCCTTGAAGTCAAAGTCTTTGGGAGCCCACTCTTCCAAACCATAATTCTTGATAATTTCATCGTATCTTTTGGCTATTTCCCTTAGTGTTCCATTGCCTGCTACGCAGCTACCGCACCAGATTCCGCAGAACCCAATTTGATTCTTCACGTTTTCAAAAGGGTTGGCTATCAAGGCTTAAGTCTCCAAAGAGTCTTACCGAATCAAGAGAGCAGAGATAATATAAATTGTTTGGTGCTCGGCTGCGAAATGAATGACGTCGGACTTATCAGAAAGCCAACGTAATGTAGTGGTCTATAGCGCAGAGCAGAGGTTTACATTTGTAAACTTTTATATCTTAGACTCCGCCCTTCTTTAAGGGGGACAGCCTTTGAGAACCGAGAAAACCCCAATCCCACACGAACTTTTGGAACATCTTTTAGATGCAGAGAAGTTGAAATACTGTTTTGAGTGCGGAATCTGCACCGCAAGCTGCCCCATGAATGAGTTGATTCCCAATCATTACAATCCACGCATTTTACTTGAGAAAATCTGTCACAACCCAGAGCAGGCTATAAGAGAACCGGGGCTGTGGTTGTGCGCTTGGTGTTACCGTTGCTTCAGACGTTGTCCACAAAGACTAAAACTTCCAGAAATATTATTGTCCGTGAGGAAAATCGCCAAGGAACAAGGACACCTAGAAGGCTTCAACCGCGCCCTAGAAATCATAACTCAAGAAACCCCCTTTCCAATCTCCTTTGGCTTAGTCTGTCTTCATTCCGAAAGAGTTGAACTCAGCAACGACTTGGAAAGTTTCAGCAAGCGCTCGCTGAGCAAGAGAAAGAAAACAAGGCAAGCACCTGCAACTGAAACGCCAAGTATCCGGGTAGCCGTGGTCGGAGCTGGACCAGCCGGACTCTCAGCCGCTCAAGAACTGGTGAAGAAAGGTTACACGGTCACGGTGTTCGAATCCTCATCTCAACCTGGCGGAATGCTCAAACAATGCATACCAGAGTTTCGGCTGCCAAAAAAATTCTTGGACACAGAAATCGAGCACATTAAGGATTCAGGCGTTGAGATTGAAACCAACGTCAAAATAGGCAGAGACATAACTATCGACAAACTGTGGCAACAAGGATTCAAGGCAATATTCATTTCAGTGGGAGCCCACAAGACGCGAAAACTGGGCGTAGAAGGCGAAAACCTAAACGGCGTGTTCGATGCCCTTGACTTTCTACAGAAAATGAATAACAATGAAAAAGTTAAAGTCGGTGAGCGTGTAGCAGTCATTGGCGGGGGCAACGTAGCCATCGATTCGGCTCGAACAGCGCTCAGACTTGGCGCCAAAGAAGTAACTATTCTCTATCGAAGGTCAAGGGATGAAATGCCCGCCAACCCCTACGAGATTAAGGAGGCGGAAGGCGAAGGTGTCAAAATTCAGTTTCTAGTTGCGCTCAAAAGAATTCTTGGTCAAAACGGTCAAGTCAACGGCTTAGAATGCATCAAAATGGAGTTGGGTGAACCCGACGAAACGGGTAGAAAAGCGCCCAAACCAGTTGAAGGCTCAGAATTCACTGCTCCAATCGACACGGTGATTCTGGCAATTGGTGAGGCTCCAGACCTCTTTTTCTTGCCTAAAGAAATCGAAATCAATGAAGAAAACACTATAACAGTTGAACCCTTCTCGACTGAGACCAGTCAGCTAGGCGTGTTTGCTGGCGGAGACTGCGTTTCAGGACCAGCAACAGTAATCGAAGCCATTGTAGCTGGCAAAAAGGCAGCAGAGTGCATCGACCAGTATTTGAGGAGTGAAAAAATTCGGGAAAGAAAAGAGATTTTGGAGGGGAGGAAGCAAACTTGACTGAGTTGGAGAGTCAAACTCAAAAGAAAGAAGACTTACGCATAGGCGTGTATGTTTGCCACTGCGGCCTCAACATAGCGGGTTCAGTAGACTGCGAGCAGGTGGCTGAATTCGCTGCAACGTTGCCACATGTCGTGTTGGCTAAAGACAACCGTTACACTTGTTCTGATCAAGGACAAGAACTGATCAAGAAAGACATCAGAGAGCACAGACTGAACCGTGTGGTGGTGGCTTCTTGTTCACCTCGTCTGCATGAGCCCACTTTCAGAAGAGTTTGTGAAGAGGCTGGTTTGAACAAGTACTTGTTTGAGATGGCTAACATTCGGGAGCACTGCAGTTGGGTGCACTTGTATGAGAAGGAGGCGGCTACAGAAAAGGCTGAAGACCTGGTGCGCATGGCTGTGGCGAAAGTGGCGCTGTTGGAGCCTGAGACTGAGAGTGTGGTTCCAATCACGAATAAGGCTCTGGTTATAGGTGGTGGAGTCGCTGGCATTCAGGCAGCGTTGGATTTAGCTGACACGGGCTATAAAGTGTATTTGGTTGAGAAAGAGCCCAGCATCGGCGGAAGAATGGCTCAGATCGACAAGACATTTCCAACTATGGACTGCTCCATCTGCATTCTTGCTCCTAAGATGTCCGATGTGGGTAGGCACCCCAACATTGAGTTGTTGACCAACAGTGAAGTCTTAGAGGTGAAGGGTTACATCGGAAACTTCAAGGTCAAGGTGCTGAAGAAACCACGTTACGTTACCAAAGACTGCTCAGCCTGCGGCGACTGCGCCCCTGTTTGCCCAGTCACTACGCCAAACGAGTTCGATGTGGGATTGGCGACGAGACACGCGATTTACACGCCTTTTGCTCAAGCGGTGCCCTCAACCTACATTATTGATCGCAACCTGTGCCTAAACAAAGAAAACATAATCGTCTGCGACAAGTGCATCAAAGCCTGTGAGAGAAAAACCATTGACTTCAACATAAAACCCGAAACGTTGGAGCTAGATATAGGCACAATTATTGTTGCTACGGGTGCAGACGTTTACAACCCAGCCTCGTTGGTCAATTACGGATACACAAAGTATCCGAATGTGATGACTTCGTTGGAGTTTGAACGCTTAATAAACGCTGGCGGACCTTCGGGCGGTCGCTTAATCCGACCCAGTGACATGCAGATTCCTGATTCGGTGGCGTTTATTCAGTGTGTTGGCAGCCGCTCAGAAAGTGGTCATCTATATTGTAGCAACGTGTGCTGCATGAACACCATAAAGGACAGCCTGCTCATCAAAGAGCATTGGCCCGACACCAAAATCTACGTTTACTACGTTGACATCAGAGCATATGGCAAAGGGTTTGAAGACCTTTACAAAAGAGCCCGCAAAGAAGGCGTGCTGTTCGTTAGAGGCTTACCCACAGAAATAGTTGAAAACAAGAAAACTCATGAATTGTGGCTGGTCGGCGAGAACACCTTACAAAAGGAGGTTTACAAGACCAAAGTGGGCATGGTTATCTTATCTATTGGCATAGAACCAAGACAAGACAGCGACATCATACAGCGTCTCTGCACTCTGTCACGAACACCAGACGGATTCTTCATGGAGGCACATCCCAAACTCCGTCCAGTGGACGCGCCGACTGGAGGCGTATTTCTAGCGGGTTGCGCCGAATCTCCCAAGGACATTAAAGACAGTGTAACGCAAGCAAGCGCCGCAGCTGCTCGAGCGAGCATCTTGATGGCTCAGGGCAAGGTCACGGTTGAAGCCATAACCTCAAAGTTGATTTCAGACAATTGCACAGGCTGCCAAATGTGCGCCAAGGTCTGTCCCTTCAACGCAATCAATGTGGTTCCAGAACGGAAAAAGGTCGAACTCATCGAAGCTGCTTGTTCTGGATGTGGCACTTGCAGCGCTGAGTGCCCCTTCAACGCCATAACTATGCGTCATTTCACAGACGCTCAGCTCTTCGCTCAAATCGACGCTGCAACCGAGTTTGATGCTGACAAGAAAATTGTGGCTTTTTGCTGCAACTGGTGTGCCTACGCTGGCGCCGACTTTGCTGGTGTGAGTCGAATGCAGTATCCAACAAACGTGCGCATAATTCGAACCATGTGTTCGGGTAGGGTTGCGCCCAAGTTTGTCGAACGAGCCTTTGCCCGAGGAGCCGCAGCTGTGCTTGTTGCGGGTTGTCACTTCGGCGACTGCCACTACATAAACGCCAACTATCAGACTCAGAAGCGGGTTGAGCGCTTATGGAAAAAAATGGAAAAAATCGGCTTGAACAAAAATCGGTTGCAGTTGGCTTGGATAAGCGCTGCTGAAGGCGAGAGGCTTGCGTCAACAGTCAAAGAGATGCAGAGCATCGTGAACAGTGTTACTGCAGAGGAAATTGAGAAGTCGAAGAAGATGACGGAGAGGGGCTAAAAAGGTGGTTCTGATGCCTGTTAAAACCTGGCGCAGACCGTTAGACGCCGACAAGGTCAAACCGCCCAAGGCTGAGGTCCACGTGTTAAAGGATAGATGTAAGGGCTGCGGTTTCTGCATCGAATTCTGCCCAAAAGAAGTGCTGGAAGAATCCAACGAAATAAACGAGCGTGGAGTTCATCCCCCAAGGGTTAAAGACGAAAACAGATGCGCCCTCTGTGGCTTCTGCGCAGCGGTTTGCCCAGACTTCGCTATATTTACCACTGAAAAGAATTGCAAAGAAGGCTGCTAAATGACTACTGCTTCTACTTCTGTTGAGAAACCCAGAGTTGTGCGCTCTGGAAGACGCTTCACGAGTGGAGACATCGCCTGCGCTGAAGGCGCCTTAGCCGCTGGTTGCAGATTTTTCGCTGGCTACCCTATTACGCCTGCTACTGAAATTGCTGAGCACATGGCTCGTCGCTTGCCAGAGATTGGCGGAGTCTACATTCAGATGGAAGACGAAATCGCTTCGATGGCGGCTGTTATTGGAGCCTCATACGCTGGAGTCAAGGCTATGACAGCCACGTCTGGTCCAGGCTTCAGCCTCATGATGGAGAACATCGGCTTAGCCCTAATGACTGAAACTCCTTGTGTTATCGTTAACGTTATGAGAGGTGGTCCCAGCACTGGTCAACCAACCATGCCCGGGCAACAAGACGTCATGCAAGCACGGTGGGGTTCACACGGCGACTACGAAATCATAGCCTTAGCACCTTCTTCAGTGCAAGAAATGTTCGACTTAACCGTTGAGGCTTTCAACCTTGCCGAAACCTATCGGGTTCCAGTCTTTGTTCTAGCAGATGAAATCGTGGGGCACATGTGGGAGCGCATAACCATTCTAGAAGCGGAATCCATAAAAATTGTGAACCGAAAAAAGCCCACTGTTCCACCAAGCAACGAGTTTGCACCGTTCAAGCCAGATGAAGACTTGGTTCCGCCCATGGCTGTTTTCGGAGAAGGCTATCATTTCCACGCCACTGGTCTTACTCACGACGAACGGGGTTATCCCCGAACTGAGAGCGCTGAGGCTCAGACAAGACTGGTTCAGCGGCTCTGCAACAAGATTCGGGAGAATAAAGGGCGAATTATTCGAGTTGAAAACGCCATGCTGGAAGACGCTGAAGTGGCTGTGGTCGCTTATGGAATCGCAGCGAGGGCAGCATTAAGCGCCGTCAGAAAGGCGAGAGCAAAGGGAATAAAGGCGGGACTGCTGCGCCCAGTTACCCTCTGGCCGTTCTCAGAAGAACAGGTTGCTCAGATGGCTAGGCGAGTGAAAGCAATTGTGGTTCCAGAGATGAACTGCGGTCAAATCGTTCGTGAGGTGGAGAGAGCAGCTAAGGAGACGCCTGTGATATTTTTGCCCAAGTTGGGTGAAGAGCCGCACAAGCCAGACGAAATCTTAGACGCTATAAAAGAGGTGCAAAAGTGACGGAAGAGTTACCGCATCCATACGAGAAATTCCTGAGGAAAGACCGCATTCCACACATCTGGTGTGAAGGATGCGGAAACGGCATCATTCTAAACTGTTTTGCAAGGGCGTTAGACGAGTTGAACATTGACTTGAACAAGGTCGCGGTGATTTCGGGCATAGGCTGCATTGGTCGAGTCTCGGGATACACCAACACAGACTCGTTTCACACCACCCACGGCAGACCGATAGCATTTGCCACAGGTGTTAAGCTCGCTAATCCTGAACTAAAAGTTGTTGTCATAAGCGGAGACGGCGACCTCTTCGCAATCGGAGGTAACCACTTCATTCACGCTGCCCGCAGAAACTTGGACATACAGGTTATCTGTGCCAACAACTTCATCTACGGCATGACAGGCGGACAAGGCGGACCAACCACGCCGCTCGACGCTTGGACCACAACCACGCCCTATGGAAACATTGAACAGGCGTTCAACCTTGTTCACTTGGCTGCTGCCTGTGGCGCCGTCTATGTAGCCCGATGGACTACTCTTCACACGCGTTGGTTGACAGAGTCGATTAAGAAGGCGTTGCAGAAGGAAGGCTTCTCGTTCATAGAAGTGGTTTCCCAGTGCCCAGAAATCTTTGGACGATACAATAATATGGAGACGTCCATAAAAATGATGCAGTGGTTCAAAGAAGCCTCCGAGGTTCAACACTTCTCCGAGCCATCCAAGGCTGAAATAACACCTCACCGCATAGTAGTCGGCGAATTCATAGACATTGAAAAACCGAGTTATGGACGATTACTCAGAGAAATGAAGGTGAAAGTATCAGAGAAAAAGTGACATAGGAGAGAAAAGCAAGATGCGAATGGAGGTTAGGTTGGCAGGCTTCGGCGGACAGGGCATAATCAGAGCAGGGTTAATGTTAGCCATGGCAGCATGTATCCATGG
>Ga0315308_1002735_pt1 | contig 9983 bp, 9 predicted proteins | sample TDP3_MG_FD_203078 | JGI IMG/M metagenome (GOLD analysis project Ga0315308, IMG submission 203078) | Freshwater sediment microbial communities from Lake Towuti, South Sulawesi, Indonesia - TDP3 | ecosystem: Environmental > Aquatic > Freshwater > Lake > Sediment | place: Indonesia: South Sulawesi...
CCGTAGTTCGAAGATCCGCTGCATTGTCAATCGTGAGAAACATGATCCTGTTCGAGGCGGGATCTGGCTTCAGCGATATCCAGCCCGGATCAGCTGCTATGTCCATGAATTGAACATCGAAGCCCTCCCAGTTTGAGCCTAGCCAACGGCGAGATTTGTAGAGCGTCCCAGAGCTGTCGCCCCAGACGAACATCGCATAGCCGCTGACGCTCTCATACGCCACGGCAATATCCTCCTTAGTTTTGACAGTGTTCGTTTGGAGGCCTTGCTCGTTCCCCCAACCAGCGCCATCCCAAATCCATGCTCTGACACTTCCCTCGGAAGTCGTGCCTTCAAGAGCGATGAGGGAAATCTCGTTCGCACCGTTCATGGGTTTAGAGGCCAGACACACCCAGTAGTACTGAACATCAGAGGCATGGCCCGAGTCGTTGATATAGGCTTCCGCTGACCATGAAGATCCACTCCACACTCTATAAGCGAGATCTCTGTCTGCGTCTGCCGATGAGATCGCGTAGACGAGCATGGCCTTCCCACTAGTCTTCTCGTAGGCTACGTCAAAACAGCGATAATCATTTGCAGCTAAGCCAACAAAGCCAATATTATTCGTCACTGACCAAGTACTCCCGGTCCACACATACGCGTCCAAGTATCCATTGTCAGAGAGAGTGACGATGATCCTCTCATCATATCTAGCCATAACGGACGAGTAGGCGACCCGAATCCATCTGATGGGGCTCTCCGCCGATGCCAATTCAGTTTCCGCTCCGTCCCACAATGAACCGCTCCAGCTCCTTGTTTTGGGAGAACTCAACATTGAGATTCCCGTGTTACTCCTATAGCCTATGCAGGCTCTGCTCGGGGCTGAAGCGGAGGTTTGGCTGACATAGCTACGGAAACTCATGTAGACGCTGTTGTCGCTTACAAGACTAGACAGAGTCCCGGAGACCAGAGCTGTGGACCCAAGAGGATTGTAGGCATTAGCGTTGAAGGGGGCAGAGGCGGTTGCTGAGCTTGCACTTCTAACCGTATAGTAGTTTGCGTCGACGTTGACGAGGCTGGTCATGTCGCCGCTTACGTAGGAGCCAACTGGAATATTCGAGCCAGAAGGAAAATACGTCGTCGGGGCTGCTTGAACCCGACCGACGAATGTGGCACTGCACGAGATCGTTATGAGTACGCATACAAGTAGAAGTGGTCGGCAGCATCCGGCATACTTCTGTTCTAGACACAGGATCAAAGCGATGTGACCGGGCAAGGGCGTCCGTTGTGCACTAGGTGTAATTTGAACCACATCTTTCTCAGTAGCATACTTAACGTAGTCTACCAGTCTCCAATCGCGATGTTCTGTGAAGGCTAATCCAATTCCGCTGTAGAAATTCTGTGCGACTAGCCTTTCGACAACCTTGGCCCCCGTACCCAGTAAGTCATTCAACGCTTCTTGGAAGTCCCTAAGCCTGTGGGGAATATCCTCACGACTCAGCTTGTAGCTGCTACCAAAATCGCGATAGAATGCATGCTTGAGCGATTCACCAAAACCCAGCAAGCCGTAGTCAACAGCCTCAATAGTAATCTTGCTGTAGCGCTTCCTACTGATCATTCTCCGACACAACTAGCGCATGTCTTCGACGTTCTTCAGATTCGCTCGTCCTAGATAGTTAGCTCTTTTTCGCTGATGATGTGAATCTGGACGATTCGAGACTCTGAATAGTTACAAGATTGTTGGGATTGGACTATGACATAAGACTAGTAGTTCGAACCTCTGGGTCTTCGCACTTCGGTTCGCTCGTCTTAATGAAATCTATGCGAGCTTCTTGAAACTGCATGAACTGTTGGGTGTGCAGCCCCTCCTACGTAAGAGCTTCCTCAGAAAAACCTGGAAGCCGCAGAAATGCCTAGCACTTTCGCCCGGTTCAACGAATAGGCAATGAACATCGTTTTGCGAGAGCCTTATTAACTCACGCAGGAACCCGCTTGCTAGGAGTCCGGTGACTCATAACCTAAGCAGAAAACTTCCTGTTCAACAGATCTTCGAAATCCGCAATCTCAGGAGTGATGAGCGCAGGCTCTGGCAATCTCTGCGCCACAGCCACTGGATCCTTTAGACCTGATCCTGTAACTTCCAGAACGACCTTTTCATCAGTTTCGATGATGCCAGCTCTCGCAAGTTTAGTTATACCTGCGACTGAGGCGGCTCCGGAGGGTTCAGCGAACATTCCTTCTGTCCTAGCGAGAAGTTCTTGCGCTTCAAGGATCTCTTCGTCCGTGACGGCCTCCGCTACTCCTCCTGAATCCCTCATAGACTTTAGAGCGGCATCGCCGTCCCAAGGTATAGGATCTTTCAGCCCGCCCGCTACGGTTTTCGGGTTTGCCCAAGGCTCTATACTGAGAGGGTCAACCCCTTCTTTGAAGGCTCTTACAACAGGGGCGCATCCGTCCGGCTGTATCCCAGCAATCTTCGGCTTTCCATTGACCACACCCAAGGTTTCAGCCTCGACGAAACCCTTCCAGTTCGCACCTAGAAGACCGCCACCTCCGATCGGGATCACAACCCAATCTGGGCTACTCCAATCAAGCTGCTCGACGATCTCGTAGGCAATGGTTTTCGCGCCTTCGAACTGGTAAGGATTGAAAGGGCCGAAGCTTGGACACGGATACCAGCCATACCTGTCGACAGCAAGTTTCAGCATCATGACAACAGGGTCTTCTGCAGCCTCAACATTTCTGACTCTGATCACTCGAGCGCCTGTACAGGCCAATTGAGCAAGTTTGCCCAAGGGAGCGTTCTCATGGACGAAGGCGTAGCATTTCAAGCCAGCCCTTGCCGAAAGAGCCGAGAGAGAAGCAGCCGCGTTCCCCGTTGAGGCCGTGACCACGGTCTCAGCGTTGAACTCAACCGCCTTTGAGACCCCTATCGTCATGGCTCTATCCTTGAATGACGCCGTAGGGTTCCTAGTTTCGTCTTTGACAAAGAGCTCTTGAAGACCAAGTTGTCGGCCAAGTCTCTCGCACTTCAAAAGAGGAGTACCGCCTTCGCCAAGAGTGACAATGTTTCCAGGCTTCTCAAGCGGAAGTAGTTCGAAGTACCTCCAAACACCTTTCGGCTTTCCTTGAACCGTTTCTCTTGTAAGAGTTTCCTTCGCCTCCTCGTAGTTGTAGAATATCTCTAGGCGGCCGTCGTCAGCGTTTCGGCACATCGTCACCTTCTCGTCGGCACCATATGCGGTTCCACATCTCGAACAGACGAGATGAGTGAAGTAAGACCTCAAGTCTCTACCCCATGAACTGCGATGGTGAGTGTCCCCTCTTGCCTATCCTACGAGTTCCACTATTGAGCGAGCAAGGACAGAGCGAGGAAGGATTACGGGCTTCCCAGTTGCCTTCTTGACAACCTCTCTTGTTCGGAAAGTGTAGCCCATACAGTCCAAGACTATGAGATCGGGCCTCGAAGCTGCAATCTTCTGAGCCGCAGGAGTAACTACGTCCCGCTCAGAGTAGGGTGAAGCACTCTCAATAGCCACGCCCCTACCTGGCCGCTTCCACCTTTCAAGGGCTTGTGCCTTCTGCTCCGCCGAAGGAATGAATATCCCGATGGTTCGTACTCCTTGAATGCCGTTGACCACGCCGTCGAGGAGGGCATCCGGCATCACTATCACTCTGTCTGATACAAGTTGAGGGAATTGGCCTGTGCAGAGCATTGCGAGCATATCGCATCGCGGAGCTAGGTGGTTAACGCACTGCTGAATTCTAGTCAGGATCTTCGATTCTCCGACTGTCACCTCTTCACCGTTCCGCATCCTCGTCACCAAGATCGAGTCACCCGAGGTCGGGGCAAGCTTACTAACTTCTTCACGAGATAGACCGTCAAGCGCACCGCACTGAAGGATTTCGACTGCAGATCCCAGCAGCGTTTGTATCTCAGGTACTACGTCATTCCTTGGCGTCTGTCCTATTGTCACCATACCTATACGTGCAACCATGGAGATCAACTCACGTCCTTACCGAGTGTTCCCAGATGCCTCATAGATCCGTAGAGCTTCGCTATGAGATTGAACTCCCGCTCGTCATAGAAGTGGCATTTGCCTTCTCCAAGCGCCTTCGCCACCTCTATACAAAACCTTACAGCACACTCGATATCGGTAACATGACTGGCTCCGGTTGCGCATCCTGGGACTGGAACATCGGTCGTGATAGCCACACCTACGACTGGAGCCGCGGTGGCCAGCCAAGGCTGCATTATGCTGTTCATATGGTCCAGGCCGTTGCCGTACGGAGTTATGTCTTGAGTCGTAATCGGGACAACCCGCGGCAGGGTTCCCGTGACCCACTCAAGGATGTTCAAGAGGTCGCTGCTGACTTTCAGGATGTAACCTTCCTTCACTGTAGGAGTCACCGAGATGCCCTTGAACTTGATGATCCTATTGCCTTTCGTAGTATCGATCGAAAGCACTGCATCCATCTGCGGATCAACCTCGTATGTGTTCATCGTTCTCATGTCGACCGGCGAACCCATGAAGGGAACCGGCTCGTGGGGCTCCACCGGAGAGTGAGGAGCAATGTGAGTCGCAACGATCACATCTCCCTGCAGATCGTCTCCGCTTCGCTTCATGTCCGCAAGCTTCAGTGCACACGAAAGAGCCGCAACAGCGCCATCTGCGTCAGAGACAAGGCCAACTCGTTGAGGCCGAGCGCCTATCCCCCCAAGCCTCCCCACGATCCCGAGGGTACGCGAACTGCCTCCTCCCAACTTCCCGCCAAGACCGGGAATGACCGCCTTGATGAAGTCAGTGCTTCCCTTCTTGCCCTTGATGGCTTTGACCTCAACTTGGTCAACTCCTCTGCTCTTCAGAAGTCTCGCTGCTTCCGATCCGGTTACCCTTGCGCTGTCGAGAAGCTCATATATTTCAACAACTTGCTTCATCGCCAATAGTCAACACCTTGCCACAATCCACAACGGATGTCTAAGCTCGCTTTCCTAAGTCAGGAGGCTTAATAGCTTTCTCGAATGCAATAGTCTGCGACGATTTGAATGCACAGTGACAGAATTCGAGTTGTTGATGTCGACACTTCAAACATCGATGATCTGGTATTCGTCTGCTCGTTCAAGAAACTTAGGGACCCAATTCACAAGATGGGGATCGACCTGAAGACAGAGTGGGTCAGAGAAATGTTGCAGAAATATGGCGCTTGCGCCAAGATCGCGTATCTGGATGAAATTCCACATGGTCAGATTCTCCACTACGCTGAGGAGCTCGACCCCTTGGTCACAAAGCCCAGAGAACGCGCGATCCAAGTACAGTGCATCTTCACCTCAAGGCCGGAGGCTCGACGGAAAGGCGTGGCCAAAGCGCTTCTGAACCATCTCTTGCGAGACCTTAAACGACCGATGGCTTACTTCCACAATCAGCCTTGCAGCTTTGTCTTCACAAACGCCTTCGACACCGGCGAGGTCTTCTCGCAGCGAAGATTCTTTGAACACATGGGCTTCAAGAGAGCTGTGAACGATTCAGATATCCTGTACTATCCAATTGCTGGAACACATACGCCTGAGCAAATCGCAGAGCCTCGCGAGGCAATCAGTGAAGATAAGGGGCGAGCGGTTCTGTCATATTCGCCTACCTGTCAGTTCTCATTCGAGTTCGCAAAGCAGGCTGAGGCAATCATAAGAGCAGTCGACCCAGAGCTTCCGGTTCACCGCATAAACGAGTGGGAGCGGCCCTCTGAAGCGATAAGAAGAAAGCGAGACAAGATTTTGGTGAACGGTGTGCCAATACGCTCTTTCTTCTCAGGTGAGGACAAGTTCAAGGATGACATAAGGAGAGCGTTGGCGACTCGCTGAGGGCTAGAAGTAGATGCGAGTTCGGGTCGACCCCTTCCCGAGCCCCCTAGTACCACGCGCCACCAGCTGCCTCAAAGGTCAAGTGAGCCTATGGCTACTCGCATCCGGAGGCTTATCCCCTCTCCATATCCTACCCCCTGTGGGTACAACTGTACCCACACCGCTGCGACGGGCAACCAAACTGTTCGCCTCCACCTGTGAGCCTGTTCCCCCAACCTTCTCTGCGGCCACAACTCCGACGGTTGGGGTGAGCCAGCCGTTCTCAGGCACACTCGAAGATACGGCGAATCCTCTCACAAGATCGACTAGTCAAAGCCTCCCTCAAGACCCAAAGATCCGCATCTGCTGTTAGGGCAACACATATCAGAGGGAAGGTTTCTTCTAACGGAATTGTCGGTGCATTTGCTTGTATTGCCAAAGGTGTGGGAAGGAGGAGCCTCTGCCTTTCAGATGCCCGTTCTGCGGAGGATACTTCTGCCCCGAGCACCGCCTGCCTGAAAGCCACGAATGCGCAGAAGTATGGAAGACTAAGATCCCTAGACAGCCCGAACCTGTGACGATCTCGACTCCGAGCACCTCATACTCTGTTCAATATGCTTGGAGCCGTCCGCCTAAGCAACCGACGTTCTGGTTCAGCTCAACTGAAGTGAAGCATGTCGTCATCGGATTGGTTCTCGTCTCCGCTGTCGGGCTCTCACTGCGAAGAAGCCTCCAAATCATCGGGATCAACAATTTCAGTCTAGTCTTGCTCGCCGTGGCCCTGTTCACACTAGGCTTCATCCTCCATGAATTGGCCCATAAGTTCTCTGCTCAATCACACGGGCTCTGGGCAGAATTCCGACTGTCCACACTGGGCGTGTTGATAACCACTCTCTCTGTCTTCTCCCCGATCAAGTTCATTGCCCCTGGCATGGTGCTCATCGCCGGGATGGCTGGCTCAGACGTGGTCGGCCGAGTTGCACTTGCCGGCCCACTAACAAACCTGATTATAGCCTTTCTTGCCATGCTTGTCTCGTTCGCAATACCTGCCGGAGCTCTTCACCATGTGCTCGCGCTCGGATGCTGGGTGAACTCCTACATGGCGCTTTTCAACCTGATACCGTTCGGCGACTTCGACGGACTCAAAGTCTTTACGTGGAACAAGGCGATATGGGCGTTGATTGTGGGACTTGCTGTCGCCTTGCTCTTCTACTCCAGCCAATTCGTATTCCTAGAGTCTTGACGCCGAAGAACTTCGACGACCACTCAACACCCGCTCAATACCGACGGCAGTTGCAGCAAGGAAGCATTTGCACCAAGTCAAGCTGGCTTGAACTTGTAGACTATGCGATCCGTGTCCGGCTGATGGGCAACTATCTGTACCAGTAGACCCGCCTTCAATGTGGATGGCGTCACACCGGTCAGCTGCCCCATGAGACTCATGCCTCCTTCGACCTCTGCAACTCCGACTATGTATGGCGCGTATCTGGACATGCTCTCCGGAGCGAAGCTCACAACAGTGTAAGATCTAATCTTTCCCCTGTTTGGAATGTCAAACCATTCAAGGTCTGTTGACCCACATTTGCAGTGGGCTCGAGGCGGAAGATATTTCCCGCCACATTTCCTGCATTGAGTTCCGAGCAGTTTGCTGTTTCCTAGTCCTTCTATGAATTTGTCGACGAGCTCGGTTTCCGGAAGCCATGATGTGTACCCGAACTTCATGTTTTCACCTTGAGTAAATGTGAACGAATACGAATTGTCCTGTCTCTCCCACATTGTGGCTCAGAGCGATTTCTGCACCTGATACTTGGCGGTTTCCTCCCTCTCCTCGTAGTTGTTTGACCAACTCTACAGCCATGGAAACGCCAGTAGCGCCGAGCGGATGCCCCTTGGACTTAAGCCCTCCATCAATGTTGACTGGAACCTTCCCTCCGATGTAGCTTTGCTTCTCCTCTATGAATCTGCCACCTTTCCCTTTCTCACAGAATCTGAGATCCTCGTATGCCATTATCTCAGCGATCGTAAAGCAGTCATGAACTTCTGCGACATCAACATCGCTTGGACCGATGCCCGCCATCGCGTATGCGCCCTTGGCGGCTATCTTGGTTCCTGTGAGACCGGTCAATGTTGGCCTCTCAGCGATGAGCATCGAGTCCGAGGCGGCTCCGAGCCCTGTGATCCAGATCGGTGTGTCCGTGATCTGCCTTGCCTTCTTTTCACTGGCCATCACAACCGCTGCAGCCCCATCCGAGATTAGGCAACAATCGTACAAGTTGAGCGGATGCGAGATCACTACGGACTTCACGGCCTCTTCAAGTGAGACCTCTTTCTGGAGATGTGCGTACGGGTTCATGGCGCCGTATTTGTGATTCTTCACTGACACCATAGAGAGCTGCTCTCTGGTGGTTCCGAACTCGTTCATGTGAGCCGTAGCCATAAGCGCGTAGAAGCCCGGAAAAGTGATGCCGAAGGGATACTCCCAGCGCGTATCGCCTGCCCGAGCCATAAGTTCTGTGGCTCTGGCAGAGCTGACTCTGGTCATGGTCTCTGCGCCCACCACCAGAACCACATCATGAAGCCCCGAGTTTATGAGAGACCAAGCTGTCCGTATCGCTGCGCTGCCAGTTGCACACGCTGCCTCAACACGGTACGTCGGCTTGTTTCCCATTCCAACATAGTCATGGACAACTGCTGCAGGAGCGCCTTGCATAGCGAACTCTTCACCCGCTATGCCGATCACTGACGCGTCCATGTCTTCTACTGCCAAGCCCGCGTCTTCCAGCGCTGGTCTCACTGCTTCGTGAGCAAGCTCACGAATGGTGGCGTCCGTCCTCTTGCCGAACTTTGAATGCCCTATCCCAACTATCCCAACCTTGGATGGCACTGCTCCACCTCCTAGAAAACTGGAGCGTCTACTTTCCTTTGAACTGAGGAGTGCGCTTCTCGAAGACCGCCTTGATCCCTTCTCTCAAGTCTTCGGTCCTCGCACATTGAAGTATTGCGTCCAGTTCGAGCCTATTTCCCTCTACAATGCTGACTTCGAAGGACCTGTTCACACACCTCTTCGAGAGTTGTACGGCTAGGGGGGCGCTTGAAGCGATCTTGCCCGCTGTCCAATTGACCGTTGTAGCCAACTCGTCCGTGGGCACAACTTTGTTCACTAGCCCCATATTCTCTGCTTCCTTTGCGTCAATGGCCTTTCCTGAGAATAGGAGATCAGCAGCGTTTGGTCTTCCAACAATCTTGGCAAGCCTTCGAGCCACCTCAGTAGGATTCTGAAGCCTAGCGTTCTCAGCAGCCACGCGCATATCACAGGCCAAGGCCACCCCGACACCAAGTCCTGAAACTTCACCAGCAACTGCAGCGATGATCGGCTTGCCAAACTCCTCGATCTTCTTGAGGATCTGCTCTGTGAGCCGTTCGGCGTCCTGTGGATTCGGCTCGTTGGGATCTATTCCCGCGCAGAACGCCTTTTCACCTTCCGCTGAAAGGACCACTACCCGTGCCTGCTCGTCTCTCCGTGTCTCCTCTAGAGCACTGTCAATTTCAAGCAGCATGTCCTTGCTCAACGTGTTTGAGACTTCAGGCCTGTTCAGTTTGATGACAGCTATGTTTTCTTCCGGTGATAGGAAGCTCGATTCTTTTGTGTATGATATTCTCCTGAACTCCATTGCCCACACCTCTACGCAGACTTGACGACTTGAATGAGTTCTGCCCGATTCGTTGAGGGTTTCGAGGCGATCGCGCTGGCCATTCTGTGGACTACGGATGTGAACTCGTCTGACGAGACGACCCGATCAACCAGGCCGATTCGTTCTGCCTCTTTGGCGTCTATTATGCCCCCTGCGAAGATCAACTCAGCAGCCTTACCCTTTCCCAGAAGCTTGGGCAGTCTCTGGGTTCCGCCCCAACCGGGAATCAGTCCGATATTGACTTCGGGACTTCCAAGCTTCGCTGTCTCGGAAGCGACACGAATGTCTCCGGCAAGAGACAGCTCAACACCACCGCCCAGCGCGATGCCATTGATAGCGACCAGCACGGGCTTTGGTAGATCGTCTATCTTCCTGTAGACCCTCTGTCCTAACTCTATTAGTTCCTTTACGCCGGCCTCGTCAAGACTTGAGGCTTCTTTCAAGTCTGCGCCGGCCGAGAAGGCTTTCTGACCTTC
>Ga0315308_1002738_pt1 | contig 9974 bp, 10 predicted proteins | sample TDP3_MG_FD_203078 | JGI IMG/M metagenome (GOLD analysis project Ga0315308, IMG submission 203078) | Freshwater sediment microbial communities from Lake Towuti, South Sulawesi, Indonesia - TDP3 | ecosystem: Environmental > Aquatic > Freshwater > Lake > Sediment | place: Indonesia: South Sulawesi...
CCCATAGAGTCAAGTTCACTTATGAGAGTACAAAGACGCCTCTGCGTCAAAGGCGTAACACCTAATTCGCCGCATAATTCACTGTAGACCTCGTAGATCTCGCCAGTGATGGCGCGATGAACATCCACCTTGTGCAGGTGGTAAACACTTAAGACCACAAGCTTCGAATGTAGAGTCAGACTTTTAAGAGCTTCAACAACACGGTCATGTTCGATGTGCTTCTCAGCCTCTCTAACATGTTCTTCAACCACAATGCGAGCTCCTTTCCGTTCAGCGACCTCTCCCGCAACACGCAGCAGGTCCAAAGCTCGCCTTGCATCACCGTGCTCCGCAGCAGCCAAAGCAGCACAAAGACTCAAAGCGGCATCAGACAACACACAATCATAAAACGCCGATGCCGCACGCTCAAAAAGAATGTTCCTTAATTCGCCAGCGTCATAAGGTCTAAAAACAATCTCCTCCTCGCTCAGTGAACTCAAAACGCGCGGATCAAGAAACTCCTTAAGCCGAAGATCGTTAGATATGCTAATGAGGGATACCCTGCTCTTACTCAAAATTTCATTTACTCTCGTTAGATCATAAAGAAGGGCGTCGCCACTCGTTCTTAGTAATACATCGGTTTCGTCCAAAACCGTAATAAAAATGATTTTAGACGCTTCCAAACCCATTCTAAATCTATCAAAAACTTCCCCAACAGACAAACCTGTGAAAGGAATAGGTACACCTATACTTTGGCATAAACTTGCGAATACCCGATATTCAGATCTGGCCCTACGGCAGTTAACGTAGCAGAATTTGACTGGCGCATTAAATTCCTTTGATTTAACCTCAAGACGATTCAGAACATACTTTGTCACAGCTGTCTTACCTGTTCCAGTTTTTCCGTAAATAAAGATGTTAGAGCTTCTCGCACCTTTTAAAACCGGGGCAACTGTCTCCCCGAGCTGTGTGACCTGTTCTTCTCGGTGTGGCAACCTATCAGGCAAGTAATCATGCCGCATGACCTCTCTATCCTTAAAGACCTTTGCATTGCTGGCGAATTTTTCGAAAACACTGTCAAGTAGGTTCGCACTGTTCATTGCAAATCCTCCACTATGGTCAAAAGTACGCCTCATTTCCTTTTGCGAGAAATAAGTTCTGCCGTACAGAAATCTAAATTGACGACGCAAAAATCCTAAAAGAAAAATACAGCCGCTATGACAGAATGCTTAAGAAAGGGCAACACACCCCAGAATTTCTACTGGAAGTCTGACTTAGTTGTGACAAAGAACGCCGATTTATTCTATTATAGAGAGATATACTCTGAAATTTAAAGATCCTACGAACTATAAAAATGATTATTATTAAAGATTTTTGACACCTAACCAGAAATTTTTTAATTACGTTCAAATCTTTACTCGTAGTTTTGCTTTTCCACTGGAAACCGAGGGGTGTCGCTTTGCTCTGTGCCTTTTGGGGCGGGTATGCACGATTTCTTCTTTCTTCTTTTTTGGCTCCTACATCTTTCTCAACTTACTTTGGGATCAGACCTTGCTAGATCGCAGAATTCAATTGGATTATGTTCTCTTTATTTTCACACTTTTGCGAAAAGGTTGTGAAGTTAAGCCAAAAATGCATCTTCTTGGCTTTCTTTCGTCAGATATTAACTTTTTTATGTCTCTTTTCTGTGAAAGGACGACCCCTACTCTTCTACTGCAGATTGGATTTTGCTGGTGTCCTTATTCTAGTTTTGTGTTTGGAGAAAATGTGAATCTTGTAACACCAAAAACAATGAAATGGGGTTCTCTTTGCTTTTTTTATGCTCGGAATAGGTTTTTTTCTTTTTATTTGTTCACCATAATACCTATAACTTGTGAACTGTAGATTTGTGAACAGCCGCCTAAGGTGCCCACTATTAATGCCAGCGAGAAAAATGCGAGTTGAGCTGTTCGATAGCGAAGGTAATAAATATACTGTTACCTTCGAAGGCCAAATAAACAGGGAAAAGGCGCTTCGCCTCTTAGACTTAGTGGAGTTGCTAGGCGGGATGCCAAGTGGAGGCAACCCAGGAATTCATACAGCTGTGGGAAGCAATGAGCTTTCTAAATGCGACAAGGTTCGTATTGTCGTTCAAAAGCATTTCCCAATCGTCTGGTTCGCTTCAAGAGAGGTCCAGTCAGTTTACGAACAGGAATTCACGGAACCCATAGGCCTCAGCACCGTAGCAACTTACCTCGTCAGAATGGCAAACAAAGGAATACTTGTGAGGGCAGGAACGGGTAACCGATTGAAATACAAAGCGGCGCCAAGTTTTTCGCGACCCACGCCCAAACAGCAAGTACCCTGATAAGGCTATTACAGAGATCTGCGTAGAACTACATCTATAGAGCCGTTTCGCATGCGATATGAGGTCTACTAATCCGCACAAAAGACAATAAGGTTAACATGCAATAATCTTATACACAGAATATTCTAGGTTATAAAACCATGGTGTTGAAGGGCGATATTACCGCAGACCTGACAGACATGGAGAATAAGCTGAGGCTTTACATAGACAAAGGACGAGTTGCAGGTGCGGTGGAAGTGATAGAAGAGCCAATGGTGGTAATCAAGCCCGACATATCTATGATAAAGCCCTTGGAAAAAATGAGCACATTTTCTGGAAGTTACGTTGCCGTTGATTGTTCGACAAGGACTCTTAAGAGAGCAAACAATTGGGGCGTCTACCTTATGCGGGCGGCGTGCGCCTTAGTTAAAGAGCGTGAAGTTGATTGGAGCTATAAAGAGAGATTATGTACTGTGGTAGGCGACGCGCGTACTCGTAGTAACTTTCTTACAGACGTAAGGATCGAACTAGAAAGCCAGATGGCATTGGGCCTTCTTAACGAGAGAACTGACCTTTCTTACTACGAGCATGCTTCTCCCCTTAGTAACTATCTCTTGCTTGATGGTGGAGGGTACTTCGGCGGGGGAAGAAAGTTTCGCGTGTCGCTCTATGAGAAGTGTGAGAAGGAAGGGGTAAACCTTCTAGCTATTAGCAAAAACTCTCCCTCACTTCACGATGAAAAGGGAAGAGACCTTATAGCCACCACGAGTATGCTCTCTCCTTACAATACTTGGGTTTGTCATCCGATCAGAGAAGCTGATAAGGAAAAGAGCCTGTACGGAGACGTATCTCTTGTTAAGCTATGCGCGGAGAGTTTGCGAGTCTTTCGCTGTGATATCATGGAATACCTGACAAATCGGCAAATAAGCGAGGTGCTTTCTCCCTTGACCGCGGTGGCCGAAGACCCACGATGCCTAGGATACCCTATTCCCCTTTGGCTTGCCCATGAATTCTCTAAGCCCTCTGACTCGATGCTTCTTTCTTACCACAACCAGCTTGAAAATGTGCTCGCCAATGCAGACCTATTGGAAAGACTTCGAAGGGAAGAATTTTCATGCAGATTTACTGATGAGCTTCATGGAATAAAGCGCGCGTTTGAGTGGGAGTGGTGGGGTGAACAATTCTGAACCTATAGGGTTTGTTTGCGGAACGAAAGGAGACTCTATATCGTTCTTTCTAAACAAAGGGGTCAACATCTCTTTTGGACAAATTATCCGGGTAGACTCGGATGAAAAACGCTTCTATGCGCGGGTTGTTAATGCCGAGAGTAGCTCCACACTTGATATGATCGAGCAACTGCGCGAAGCAGAAGGAAAGGAAGCCTTTGGCCCCTACTCATCCTATAGAAGTGTTGAAGCCATTCTATTTCTGGAGAAGAGAGCTAGTAGAGTGCGTTCTCCAACCTTCAACCCAAATTACAGAGACAAAGTTTTCCCAGTCTTCGAAGAAGACTGTTCGGTCCTCAAACTTTCTGGAGAGCTAGAAGTAGGGAGGCTACGTTCTGGACAGCAACTGTTAGGTTCGGTTGGCATAAACATTGAAACCATACCGCTAATGATGGGCATGTTTGGCATGACCGGCTCAGGTAAAACAAACGCCGAACTAATTCTAAATGCACAGATCATTGACAACGCTCCCGGAACGGCGGCTCTAATTTTCGACTTCGCTGGCCAGCTTCTAGAGGGAAAGGGTATCACCCCACAAAAAGGGTTGAAAGACCATCCATTGTTCCACAGCAAGGTTCAGCATTATTGCGCGCGAAATGGAAAAATGACTATTGGCTTATACACAATCACTCCCGACAAGCTTCTCACAATGTTTCCAGACATAGGTCTTCCTCAGTTCAGACTTGCCAAGAAACTTTACAACAGGTTAGGGAAGGCTTGGATTGAAGAAACTCGGAATGTATACGGTGCCGAAGGACATGCTGGCGTGGGACGCCTAGCAGACTACAAAATGAAGCACGTAATCGAAGCCCTAACACTCAAACTGTCGTCACTTTCCCCTGATCTCTTCCCAACATCCGACTACAGTTTTGTTGACAGCGTCGTTCGAAACGTATGCAAAGGAATAAGTTGCCTTGTTGACATTTCAGGGATAAGCTCCGAAGAGCAGAATAAAATCACTTGCCTAGCAGCTTCAACGATTGCAAAACATTACAAACGTATGTGGGAAGAAAGTTACGAAGAGTGGCAGAGACTGCCAACGCTTCTCATAACCCTTGAAGAGGCGCATGAATTTCTTGATCCTAACAAGCCAAGTACCATATTTTCCGACATTGCCCTAACGTATCGCAAGTATCGAGTTGGCCTTAACGCAGTAACTCCGCGGCCTTCACGGATCAACTTCGATGTTTTCGCTGAATTGTGGACAAAGGTAGTTATGAAGACAGAGCTACGAAAAGACAGATTATACCTAACCGAAAATACACCTTATCTAGAGTATAGCGACACCGAAATCAAAATGCTCGACGTTGGCGAGGCTCTGCTGATATCTGAACCAAAAATTAGGTTTGCTGTACCAGTAAAGGTCACACATTATCCTGAATATTTAGATAAGAGGGGAAAAGAAGATTATGGGCTCTTGGAATCACAAAGGCTCTCAGAGATTGAGAAGCGCCTCAAAAAGTTAAGCCGACAAAATTCTGCTCCACTGTAGCAGACTATGCTGCCTCGCTTTCGGCCTTTTTCAAAATCTTTTCCATTTCTTTCTTAACGCTGTACCTAAACGGGATCTTGCCAGTATCCCTTTCCAAATATCCTTCTTCATAAAGCTTCTTCATCAGCCTGGCTGTGTGCTCCCGGCTAAGCTTGATTCGTTCCTTAATCTCAGGCGCTGTCTTAGGCCCTTCTGAGGCCAGCATCTCCAGGACAGATACTTCAGTTTCGGTCAGCGGGGCTAAGGCCTTCTCCTTTTTAATAGGTATCACAGCCTCAACCTTTGCCTCAGGGATCGTCGAAAACTTGCGGACTTGTTCTTCTATGGTGGAGACTTTTGACGACAATTTCTCCTGTGACGTGACAACATCACGTACCTGTTTTTCAATCTCATCCAACCTTCCAAACATAGTCTTTTTATCTTCTGTGGCAGAACTTATCCTGGCTCCTAGGGTTTGCAATACTTTGCCAGTTTCTTCCAATTTCTTCACGACGCCCTCACATTTCGAAGCAGTTGCTTCCGTTCTATATGCGAGAAGCTCAAGCTTCTCAGCATCACGCCTAAACTGCCTATTAAAACTCAAAACTATGTCTTCTACTTCGCCCTTTGCTTTCTCATACTCCTTCTGGACTCTACGGAGTTGCTTATAGTATTCAATGGCGGCAATTACAGTTGAACCGAGTAACACGCCAACTAGCACTAGCAGGACTTCGGTCACAGTATGCACCTCTGTGATTCACTTGTGAGCCTGCGTGATTTGCACATGTTACATCACGGATCACAGAGTTATCATGGAGGATTTAAAGCTTATGATGTTTATGATGAATTAATGGTTATATGATGTCACAGATCACAGTTTTAAGAGGTCGTTACTCTGCCCAATTCTCTGCTGATGGTTGAATTCAAACGCTCCATTTCCGGGACATTTTTGGATTTGCAGTGCTTTTCTCTCTCCTCTACAAAGCAAATATGCCTTCTTTTGCAAACGTTTGGCGATTGACATTGTGATGTGTGACGTCACAGAGTGCCTTCTGATGGATTTGAGAGCTGTTTCAGGCTTGTTTCAAGCTCTTCTCTTATCAATTCTATGGCCTTTAGATGTTCATCTAGATGTCCGCTTTTGTTTGATATGTCTTTGTATGCTTCTAAGTATTCGTGCAATTTGTTTGCTATTTCGAGATAGGGGTCTAGAGTTGTGCTTTCAAATATCCCTAAGTACCCTAATAGTAGTACAGTATAAATCGCTTTTATGACGTTTTCTTTTGCCTGCCTTAGACTCCGATTAAAGGCTCCGCGACTTATTTTTGCCTTTGTTAGCCGTAACCTAGCCTTCTCATCGTATTTCAGTGGTTTTACTGAAGCATTCTGGGCCAAAATGTCAATTAGCAGTGTTTCGAGCTGCGTTCTCGTCAGGTGGCTATTTTTAGCCAGTATTTTTACAATCGGGTCGCTTAGGGAACTCGTTAGCAATGAATGGACGCCTTCTTTTAACTTCAAGCCTTTCCTCCACAGATTATGTCGGATGGATACAATTTTGTATACAGGCTAGCCTTTTAAGATTGTCGAAATCTTCACGTCAATATGGCTGATTTACTGACGTAAACATTTTATGCGGAGGAGGACAATGCATAGTGAGGAATAGATCTTGGTTTCCGGCTTTAAGCCCGCAGAACGCCTGAAAAGCATAAAGCCCTCTGGAATACGGCGGTTTTTCAGTTTGGCCACAGAAATGCCTGGCGCTATTAATTTGAGTGTGGGTGAGCCTGATTTTACTCCTCCAAAGCATGCTTTGGATGCTGGTTGGCAAGCAGCGAAAGACGGTGAGACACACTATGCTCCAACGAATGGTTTTCCTGAACTTCGAGAGGCTTTGGCTCAGAAGGCCTATCGTGATTACGGTCTAAGCTACGACTCAGACTCCGAAACATTGATAACAGTTGGCGGAACCGAGGCGATTTTCTTAGCGCTATTTGCCCTAGTAAATCCTGGTGACGAGGTGTTGATCCCAAATCCTGGATTTGTTTGCTATGAGCCCGGGGTTCTTTTAGCTGGCGGGGTTCCCGTTCACATTCCTTTGCTAGAGAAGAGGGAGTTTAAGCCTTCTATTGCTGACGTGATGTCACTCATCACGGATAAGTCACGTGTGATGATCATTAATTACCCCAACAACCCTACCGGTGCTGTCCTTTCCTATGATGAAGTTGCTGCTTTGACGAAGATTGCTGTTGAACGTGACATGATTGTGATTTCCGATGAAGTTTATGAGAAAATAGTTTATGATGACGCTAAGCACTATTGCCTTGCGACGTTTCCTGGGATGAGGGAACGCACACTGGTCGTCAATTCCTTCTCTAAGACTTATGCTATGACTGGTTTGCGGGTCGGGTACGTTTATGGACCAAAAGAGCTAATCTCTCTTCTTTGGCTTGTGCATCAGTACACGGTCGCTTGCGTAAATAGCCTGTCGCAATACACAGCACTAGCTGCATTAAGAGGACCACAAGACTTTGTTAAGGATATGGTTTGCGAATTTAATAGGCGGCGGCTTTTAGTTTTCAAGCGGCTTAATGAAATTGAAGGCTTTAACTGTGTGCTTCCAAAAGGCGCTTTTTACGTCTTTCCAAGCGTAAAAGACTTTGGCGTGTCTTCAGAAGACTTTGCAGGGCTTCTTGTCAGTCAAGCGAATGTCGCAACGGTTCCTGGTTCCGCCTTTGGCGATCAGGGTGAAGGCTACATCCGAATTTCTTATGCTACTGCATATGAAGAGTTGGAACATGCATTAGATCGAATAGAGAAGGCAGCCAAAAAGATCTGCTAGATCCTCAGAGGTTCTTCCGGATTATTTGCTCAATGTTCGCACTCAGGAGATTCAGTTCTACAAGCCCTCCGATTTCCTTTTCAGTTCATCAAAAAGTTCTGGTCGCAAGTCTCTCAAAGTGGGGACAAAGGTCTCTACAGGCCTTATATCACTATAGTCAACCTCGCAAGTCACAAGGTCTTCATCGTCATACTTCGCTTGAGCAGAGATTTTCCCTTGAGGTCCGATGAGCCTACTTCCTCCCCAAAACTGCAATCCGTCTTCTATGCCCACAAGGTTTACGAAGGCTAGAAAGGCCGTATTCTCCATAGCTCTTGCAGCCGTTAATGTCTCGAAGAAACCTCTTCGGATGGCCGGTGAAGCTGATATGCAGACTATCAACTGTGCGCCTTTCAAACGTGTTAGTCGACTTACTTCTGGGAAGAAGATGTCATAGCATATGATCAAGCCTATTTTCCCAAGATCTGTGTCAAATGCCGCCGCTTGGTATCCGGAGCGGAAATATCTTTTCTCTTCAAAAACACTATGGGTTGGGAGATACATTTTTTGATATTTTCCGATGAGCCCCTCTGGGCCTACGAGAACTGCGGTATTGTGAATTGTGGCTTGGGTTTTTTCGCTTAATTCCGGCATGCCGAAAACAATGTGCGTTTTCGTTTTCCTAGCTATCTTTTCTACGCTTCTAGTTGAAGGTCCTGGTATTGTCTCTGCCAACTCATAGATTTGGTCTCTAACCACATAGCCCGTCAAGGAAAGTTCCGGAAAAATCACAAGTTCTGCTGCCTGGTTCTTCGCTTTTGTTACGTTTTCCTCGATCTTTTTCAGGTTTTCTGTCTTGTTACCTTGTATGCAGCTTATCTGGGCGAGGGCTAAATTGAACTTCTCTTTCGTATACTATCCTCTCCAAACGTTTTAATGGGGGTTGCGCATAATTCTGAAATCAGTCCCTATCGTTCGGTATTCAAGCTTTGCTGTTAATAACATTCTCCTCTTGTGCTCAGTAGAAAGCCACCTGCGTTTTATATTATCCACCAATTCCATCTCCAAGTTCAATTGCTTTGCTATTTCGTCCGTCCTCATAAAATGTTCAAGTCCGTAGAGGATGAGGTCGAGGTCTTCATATCTCATGCCAAGCTCTTCTTCTGCAAGTTGACCTGGCCATAAGGCTGGCGAAGATGGTTTCGCTACTATCTCTTTTGGGACTCCTAATCTTTGTGCAAGCTTCCGAACCTGCGTTTTGTATAAGTCCATCACTGGCGATATGTCCGCTGCAACGTCTCCCCATTTCGTAAAGTAGCCCACCATTGTCTCTGATTTGTCTGAGCTTCCGCAAACAAGCATGTTGAGTCTGTTAGCGTAATAATAAAAATAAACCATTCGTGTCCGTGCTTTAAGATTGCCTTTGCATGTGTTGTCCGATGGATCAAAGATGGGCATTGAATTGTAAAGAGCTTCTAAAGTTGAGGTAATATCGACCTTTTCTGTTTTAAGCCCAAACTTTTCAGCAACGAGCCTCGCGTGCTCAAAATCGATTACATTATACGTTTCTTTTTCCGGCAAAATAACTCCTAAGACCTTGTCCCCACCTATAGCCAACGCAGAGAGTGCTGCAACTGTACAGCTGTCAATTCCGCCAGACAATCCCAGAATCACGCCTTTTGCCCCAGACTTTTCCACATAATCCTTGATGAAGCGAGTCAGTTTTGTTTGCACTTCTGACCAATCTAAGTCTAGAACGGAAGATGTCAGTTTCAAGTGAATGCATCTCCACCGCTTTATGGGCTTGAGCAAATATTTAAGGACAAACCGTGGGCACGATCGAAAGGAGATAGTTAAGCGTGCAGAAAATCTACAAGTGTTCTGTTGGGGGGAGCCATCTTACCTACAGTTCCGAAAGTGCAATTCTTTGTCAACAAATATGTCAACTTATTCTATCACTTGTGTGTCCTATTCGCGGAGTACTTTTCAGATGAGCAATCTCTTGGCTTCTTGAACAACCCATCTTCCCGACAAGCATATGGACATTTGAAAACAGAGAGGCTTCATCACCTGTTTCAGGTTCTTCAGGAATACTCATTCTACGCATGGGATTTTGCGGGAAAATCCCTTTTTGAAGCTACTGCAACAATCTCG
>Ga0315308_1002739_pt1 | contig 9969 bp, 9 predicted proteins | sample TDP3_MG_FD_203078 | JGI IMG/M metagenome (GOLD analysis project Ga0315308, IMG submission 203078) | Freshwater sediment microbial communities from Lake Towuti, South Sulawesi, Indonesia - TDP3 | ecosystem: Environmental > Aquatic > Freshwater > Lake > Sediment | place: Indonesia: South Sulawesi...
TGTCCCCCGTCCACCACCCAGTCCTCGACGATGGCCGGTAGTTCGGCCATCTTGCTGGAGCCCCTTACCCCATCGCCGACCAACTCGGCTGCGTCGCAGATCTCCCGCAACTCAGTGATCAGTTGCAGGAGACGGCCCATCATCTCCGGCGTCCAGTCCTCCCTGGGGACGTTGAACATGCTGCGCAACTCGGCCTCGCGGGGGACGTAGAGCCGGTGCTGGGCAGGCTCCAGTTCCAGGTAATAGAAACTGTCAATGCGCTCCGGCAGGTCGTGCAGCACTTCGTCTTTGCGCCGCCGCAGAAAGATGGGGGCGATCTTGCGCTTGACCTTGTCCAGGCCACGGTAGCCGACGATGGCTCCCCACTCGTCGCGGATGACGTGCTCGGCCATGAACTGCCAGGCCGGGCCCAGCAGCCGCCGGTCGAGGAACTGGACGATGGAGTAGAGTTCGTCCAGCTTGTTCTCCAGTGGGGTGCCGGTCAGCACGTAGGCGTATTCCGAGGCCAGGTTCTTGATGAGTTGGGTGGTCTTGGCCCGCCAGTTCTTGATGCGCTGGGCCTCGTCGAGGAGAATCAGATCGGGCGCCAGGGCCTGGATGAGTTCAAAGTCGCGCAACACCAGCTCATAGTTCAGAATGGTAAAGGTGCTGCCCTCGGCGTACTGCTTACGCCGCCTGGCCTTGGTCCCGCCGATGACGGTCACCGATTCGTCCGAGAAGCGCTGGATCTCCTTGGCCCACTGAAGCTTGAGGGAAGCGGGGCAGATGACCAGCACCCTGTCAAGCTTGCCCTGGCCTTTGAGGAACACCACGGCGGCGATGGCCTGGACGGTCTTGCCCAGGCCCATGTCGTCGCCCAATAGAGCCCGCTGGGTGAAGGCCAGAAAGAGGGTGCCCAACATCTGGTAGGGATAGAGGGGCAGCTTCAGGACGTCAATCTCCAACTGGCCGGCCTTGACCTGCTCCATCAGGCGGGCCATCTCCGCTTCCCGCTCGGCCTGGCGCTGCCAGTCCTGGGCGAACTCGCGCACCTCCACCCCGATCTGGACCTGTCCCCCCGCCTCGGTCACAGCCTTCTCAATCTGATCCAGGGTCTGCACGATGTGGCGTGGGTCGGCTTTGGCCTGGCGCAACTGGCCGTCTTTGGTGAAGTAAGCTCCGACGGCCTTGCGGACTGGCTTTTCCAGGGCCGGGTCAAAGCTGGCCTTGATGACCATCTCGTCCTCGTAGGCCAACTGGAGCACCACCTTGTGGGCCCGCTCCTCGGCCAGCCTGGCCCGCTGCGCCCTGAACTCGTCGCGGTGCTCCCGCTCCAGGTGGATCAATACCGCTTCGATGTGTTTGCAGGTGCCCAGGCCGTTGGACTCGTAGTCGGGGCAGGAGCAGCGGTTCTCCAACTCGAAGGGGTTGCGGATCTCGACGTCGTAGGTGTAGCCGCTGCCGCTTCGGACCCGATAGAGGGACAGAATCTCACCGGGCCGGGTGTTGCTGATGCGGTAGCGGGGCAATTCGCGGCGGGCGCGTTCCTTTCGGACCTCGATTTGTTGCTGTCGGGACATGGTTCATTACCTCTGTCCCCAATTATACTACAAGCCGGGCAAAGAGGGAAGCAGCGGGGCACGGCCACGGTCGCCGTCGAGTCATTTGTCACCAAAGATGGAGTGTGATATAATGGGAACAGGAGGTGATGAGTCATGGCAAGCCATTTGTTTCGGTGCTACGCTTATCGCCGGGCTGAGGGGCACTACGTTGCTTATTGCCTGGATTTAATGCTGGCCGGCGAAGGGCCCACGCTGGAAGCAGCTATCGCCGATCTGGATGAGGCCATTCTCGCCCATGTGGAAGCTGCTTACAAACGGGGATGGGAAGATGAGTTGATCCCTCGCCCGGCCCGACCTGGTCGCTGGCTAGAGTTTTATTGGCTTCTGCTCTCCTATCCGTTACGGGTGCTCCTGGGTGGGTTTGATAACAGCCTGTTCGTCTTCAGAAAATCGGTCCAGGTTGGCGAAGGCGAGGCGGTTGTCTATGCCTAGACGGTACCCACCGTTGACTCTCGACGAGGTGATCGCTGTCCTCCTGGCCCGTGGATTTTCACATGACCACACCACAGGCAGCCACGCTGTATACCAGGGGGTCATCAAAGGCAAAAGGCGATCCGTCACTGTAGACCTGAAGTACCAGGAATTCGACGTAGGACGCCTCAAGGATATGATGGCCCAGGCGGGCCTGAGCCGTAAAGAGTTCTACGGTAGTACCAAGGCCACCGCCAAGAAAATTAATCTGCGAGCCAAGAAGTATCCCATCCCTTAAAGCAATGAAGAGCCCCCTGGTTGCAGGGGGCTCTTGGTATCAGATGACGATTACCGCGGGATATATAGGTGGGTTACATTGATCCGTCTATGGCCCAAATCGTGAGCCACATCCAAACGCGCTTTTCGCAAGGTTGCCCTCACCTGAATGGACACAGGTTTGACAACCCCATCAGGGCATGATACAATGATACATAAGAAGGTACACATTCGATACACAACAAGGAGCACGAGATGATTACCACCAAAGTGATGCCGGTCCGTGATGTACGGCAACAGATGTCCCGCCTGTTGGATGAGGCGGAGGCGAATGGGGAACTGGTCATGATCACCCGTCACGGACGGCCGGCAGGCTATCTGATCGGTTACCAGGCCCTCAACTGGCTGCTGCAACGGTTGGAAGACCTGGAGGATATACGGGCCATGCGTGAGACCGAGGCCGAGTGGCGTGCTGGGGGTGGTCAGCCTTTTGCCGAAACCCTGGCCGAGATTGAGGCTGAGGAGGCTGCCCCGCAGCATGTTACCAGAGAGTTGGTCCCTGACACCTCGGTTGAGGTACGCACTCCAAAATCTGCCAGAGAGGAGAGCAAGGAGCGGGCGTTTCTGAAGCGTCTTGTTAAAAAAGGGCTTCTTGCTGGCAAGGTGTCATGGCCTGAAGAAGCACCTTTCAAGCCGGTACCTGTCAAGGGACCACCCCTTTCGCAGACGATCATCGAAGAGCGCCGCTGATGGCTCATTATTTCCTGGATAGCAGTGGGTTGGTTAAACGCTACGTTGCCGAGGCTGGGAGTGGCTGGGTGCAAAATCTGTGTACTCCAGGCAATACCATCTACATCTCGCGCATCACTGGCGCTGAAGTGATAGCCGCCATTTTCCGACGCCTACGGGTGGGCGATCTGCGGCTCGAAGATGCCCAGGCAGTGGCCCGGCAGTTCAAAGACGACTTTGGGCGGACCTATCGGGTCATCGAGGTCACAGCGGAGGTCGTTGAGCGAGCGATGAATCTGGCCGAAGCTAGGGCTTTGCGCGGGTACGACGCTGTGCAATTAGCAACAGCTCTTGAGCTCCATTACCTTCGCCGGGAGACGAACCTACCATCAGTGACGTTCGTCAGCGCCGATCGAGATCTCAACGAGGCCGCTGGGGCCGAAGGGCTACTAACTGATAATCCCACAGTCTATCCTTAACCACCGAACCGATAAGGAAAACACTGATGAGTGAGAAGACAGAATACACCTACGATGTGTTCATCAGCTACAGCCATGCCGACCGGGCCTGGGTCTGGGATGAGTTGCTGCCCCGGCTGGAGGGGGCAGGGCTGAGAACCTGCGTTGATGAGCGGGATTTTGAGATCGGCACGCCCTGTCTGGTCAACATGGAACGAGCGGTGGACGACAGCCGCCATACGCTGATCGTGCTGACGCCAGCCTGGGTCAAGAGCCAGTGGACAGAATTTGAAAGCCTGTTGGTAGGCACAGCCGACCCGGCCGGACGACGACGAAAACTGATCCCGCTGATGCTCAAGTCCTGCAAGCTGCCATCGCGCATCGCTATACTGACCTACGCAGATTTCACAGAACCCCATGAGCGCCCTACCCAATTCAGCCGTCTTCTGAAACAAATCCAACGCACCTCGACGACAGCCAAGCCTCCGGCTGTAGAATCCTCCCCTTCTTTCATCGCCGGCCCACCCATCACCCACCCCCGCCACTTTTTCGGGCGTGAGCGGGAACTGAAACGCCTCTTCGACTTGTGGAAGCATCTTCCCCTGCAAAACGCAGCCATCATCGGCCCTCGACGCAGCGGCAAGACCTCTCTGCTGCTGTACTTGAAAAGCATCACCACCACCCCATTGGAGCAGTTACGCCCTGGCCAACGCGCCGACTGGTTGCCGCAGCCGAAGCGTTATCACTGGATCTTCGTAGATTTTCAGGATCCGCGTATGGGCAACTGCGAGGGGTTGCTGCGTTACCTGTTGACTAGCCGGGGCCTACTTGTGCCCACCCCTTGCGACCTGGATCACTTCATGGACGTGATGAGCCATAGCCTGCGCACCCCCACGGTAATCCTGCTGGACGAGATCGGCGTGGCGCTGCGACGCTACCCGGAGCTGGACAATTCCTTCTGGGAGGGCTTACGTGCGCTGGCCACCAACCAGGTGGGGGGCAACCTGGCCTTTGTGTTGGCGGCTCAAGAATCGCCTTACCAACTGGCCAGTCACAGCGACCTCGGCTCCCCCTTCTTCAACATCTTCGGTTACACCGCCACTCTGGGGCCATTGACCGAGCCGGAGGCCCGTGAATTGATCGCCAGTTTGCCTATCCTCTTCCCTCCCGCCGATGTGGAGTGGACTCTGGATCAAAGCGGACGCTGGCCGCTCCTGCTGCAAATCCTCTGCCGCGAACGCCTCATGGCCTTGGATGAGGGCGAAACCGACGACACTTGGCGGGAGGATGCGCTAGCCCAGATGGCACCGTTTCGACACTTGCTCACGTAGTAACGATTTATGAACTTTGACAAATTATTTCCGTAACCCGAGCAGAACAGCGGTGTTGAAGGAGTCAGGAGGTGACAGTGATGGCAAAGCCCCTGACTCTGGTTCTGACTCCTAATCAGCGCACGGCTCTGGAATGGATCCGTGATCACCACCCCTTGCCTTACGTCCGTGAACGAGCCGCTGCTCTACTCAAGATTGCCGATGGACACTCGGGGCGGCAGGTGGCTTTCTATGGTTTACTCAAGAGACGTTGCCCGGACACCATCTACGACTGGGTTATGCGCTTCGAAGCGGAAGGGCAGAAAGGGCTGCTGATCAAACCCGGCCGTGGGCGCAAGCCTGCTTTTTTCCCCTCAACACCTGAACGCTGACAGCGCCCGAGAGGCTCTGTTGCCTGTAGCGCGTCGGGACCCTCGACAATTGGGTGAGAAGCGCAGTCGTTGGACCTTGGCTGCCTTGCTGCGCGTGTGCGGCCGGTTGCGTGTCCAAAGCCCATCGGGCACATGGCGGGTGCTGCGTCGCCTCAAGATCCACCTCAAGCGGGCTCGCCGCTACATCCACAGCCCCGATCCTGACTATGTCGAGAAGCTACAAAGCATCCAGTTCTGTCTGCGGCGTTGTACTCTCGTCGTCGAGGAGAGGTCGGTGCTGCTGTTCCAAGACGAGTTCACCTACTATCGCCAGCCCACATTGGCCGCCGCCTATGAACTGGCCGGCCATACCCAACCCTTGGCCCGCCTAAGCTACCGCCGCGATGCCGCCTATCGGGTAGTGGCCACGCTGGATGCGTTCACCGGACGGGTCATCTACCGCCAGGGTTCCAAAATAGGAGTGCGAGAACTGGCTTCTTTCTATCTACAGGTCTACGAGGCTTACTCGGAGATAGAGACAATCTACATCGCTCAAGACAACTGGCCGGTTCACTTTCACCCCGATGTCTTGGCCGCCCTCCAACCGCAGCAGTTCAGATGGCCGATCCGCGTGCCGCCGAGCTGGCCCACCGAGCCCAGCCCAAAGGCCCAGCGCCTGAACCTGCCCATTCAACTCCTTCCACTGCCAACTTACGCCTCGTGGACCAACCCTCCGGAGAAACTGTGGCGCTGGCTGAAACAAGATGTATTGCACCTGCATGGCTATGCCGACCGCTGGCCTGAACTGCACAGGCAGGTGAGCGACTTTCTAGATCAATTCTCGCGTGGCTCACCAGAGCTATTGCGCTACGTTGGCCTGACGCCTCAGTCTAAGCTCTACGGGGCAGTCTTTGCCACCGGGGCCGGGCCGCCATAGTTACGGAATTAAATTCTCAAAATTCATTAATCGTTCCGTGTAGAAGCCAACGACTAAAGTCGTTACTACAATTTGAAACTGACGGTCGTAGTGACGACTTCAGTCGTCCACACCTATGAGGTGGAACATGCCTTACGAGTACCGAAAAATGTGTCCGGAGGAGCAGGCCGCCGTTGTAGAATATCGCCGTGAGCGTAGCTATCCGCTTCACGCGCCACCGCACCCCCATCGCGAAGCTGGCTGGTACTTTCTCACCGCCGCCAATTTTGAACACGAGGCCGTGATGCAAGCACCTGAGCGTCGGGATGAGTTTGAAACCCGACTACTTGAAGCCTTCCATTCCATTGAGGCCGACATTGGCGGCTGGGTTGTCTTGCCAAACCACTATCACATTTTGGCTGGCGTCGACTCTCTAGACATTGTATCAGTGATCCTCAAGCAAGTGCATGGAACAACGTCACGGGAATGGAACCTGGCCGACGGAATGACCGGTCAGCGGCGGGTATGGTACAAGTTCACAGATCGCTGGATGCGTAACGAACGACACTACTATCAAGCTCTGAATTACATTCACTACAACCCGGTCAAACATGGCTACGTCAGCGATCCCTATGCGTGGGTGTGGTCCAGCGTGCATTCATACTTCGACACCAAAGGCCGTGAGTGGCTTCGCGTTACCTAGAAAGAATACCCCGTAGGTAGCTTTGGGGCTGCAAAGAGGTAGTGACGACTTTAGTCGTTGTCAGCCCTAATGAACGATTGAAGTCGTTACTAAAAATACTCGAACAGAAATCAAGGGCTCTAAATGCAAGTGAACGCAAAACCCGAAACCCGAACCCTGAAAAACGCTTACACCGATGCGCCCGAGTTGCATTCCAATCTGATCCTGGGCAGCCTGCAATTGCTTTTCTGGCTCTTCTTCCACCCCTCGGCCTGGTGTAACCATGTGGCCCGCATTGACCCCACCCTACGCCCAGACTTTTGCCTGGCCGAGTTGAGCTGGGCGCAGTGGCGCAATCCCGCTTTGCGACGGCTGTTAATGACGGGATACGTTATCTGGCCCCTATTGGTTGGTTTAGTAGTTGGTTTGGTGCTGTGGATATCAAGTGCGTTAGGTGAAGGTGTAACCTGCCACATGATGTGGGGCTTGGCACGAGTCATGGCGTTTGGCCTGGCATTCGGTGTGGGATTCGGCACAGCGAGTGGTGTGGCAGGGGGCTTTGCAAGCAGCGTGGCAGGCACTTTGGTGTTCGGCTTGGCGTTGGGCGTGAGGGGCATCATGGTGGGAGAGGTAGTGGGGTATGGAGTGGCGATTGGCGTGGGAGGTGGCAGAGCAGGGAGCATCGCACTTGGTGTGGCGGTCGGTGTGGCGGGCAGCATCGTGGGCGATATAGCAAGTCAAAACTCGGCGCATTCATTAGCTAAACGGATAGGCGGTATAGTTGTAGGCGTCTTGATCGGCATCGTGGCAGTCGGTATGGCAGGCGGCTTGGCAGTTGGCGTCTCATACAGTATAGCAAGTGTTGTAGCGATCGGCTTGGCAATCAGCGTAGTGGTTGGTATAGCGGGGGGATTGGCGATTGGCTGGAGGGCGAATCAATGGCGTCACGGTGCTGCATATGGCATGGCAGGGGGCATGGCGGTCGGCATGGCAGTTGGAATAGGAGGCGGTTTAGCAAATGACGTAGCAGGCAACATAGCAAATGGTGTGACATTCGGCGCGTTGTTAAGTGCCTTGTTTGCTTTATCCTATGTACTAGCACAGCGTATTGCAGGATCTTGGGCTGGCGTCGTTGCCGGCGTGCTAGGGAGTTGGGGAGGGTGGGTAGCCTTTTCCACCATCGCTTATTATACCCCCCATTCACCTATCTTGCTGTTTAGTTTGATCAGTGTCATATCAGGAGCGACCTTGGCTTGGTGGCAGCCTGTGTTACTCTATCCCTTTTTGGCGGCGTGGAACCTCCTGCTCTATCGCGCCGACGAACGGCGCGCTGCCGATCGCCCCAGTCTGTTGCGCTGGCATTCCGCCTTCTGGGATGAACACCAACGTTTGCCCCTGTTTGGCCTAGACGAGCACCTCGTTCTAGTATTGGAGCATAACCCGGCCGAGGGGCAGGCCGCCATGGCGTACTTGGCCACCAGCCGTCAGCGCTGGGCCGCCCAAGCCGCTCAGATCGAACTGGACGCGCGCTGGTTGGAACGCTGTGCGGACGTGGAAGCCATCAGCCATGCTCACCGCGAACTGGCCGCCGGAGAATTGGCCGGGCCAGCCAGCGCGCTGCTGCGCAGTTTTAGCCGCCTCAGCCAGGATGTGGAGGCTGCCCTACACCAGGAAAGCGCCTACAACCAGCGTCTGGCCCTCAGCGCTATCGAGGACCGCCTGGACGGCCTGTTACGGGAGTTGACCCGCAGTAGTGAGCGCTACGCTGTCCGCTTCCGTCCTATAGCGACCCAATGGCGCCAGATCGTAGCCAATCACGTGCGCGAGTTAGCCCAAGCGGTTGAACTCCGCCAGGAGATTGACAATCCCTACATCATCGGCGTGCCCCTCACCGAGCAGCAGGAAATCTTTGTCGGGCGCACCGACGTCAGCGCCCGCATCGAGGGATTGCTGTTAGACCGGCGTCGCCCGCCTCTGCTCCTGTATGGCCAGCGGCGCATGGGCAAAACCTCGCTGCTCAACAACCTGGGACGCCTGCTGCCCAGCACCATCGTCCCCCTCTTCGTGGACCTGCAAGGACCGGCCACGCAAGCCAGTGACCACGCCGGTTTTCTCTACAACATCGCCCGCGGAATGGTGGACTCAGCGGAGCGGCAGCGGGATCTGGCCCTGCCCCCGCTGCCTCGTGGGGCATTAGCAGATGACCCCTTCACCCGTTTCGACGAATGGCTGGATGAAGTCGAAAAGGCCCTGAAACCCAACACAGCCCTGCTCACCCTGGACGAATTCGAGAAATTGGACGATCCTATAACTAAAGGACGCTTTGATGAGGAGGTCGTGCTGGGCATGCTGCGCCACCTGATCCAGCATCGTCCTCGCTTCAAAGTGCTGCTAGCTGGCTCTCACACCCTGGACGAATTGCAATGCTGGGCCAGCTACCTGATCAACGTGCAGGTGGTGCGCATCAGCTACCTGAAAGAGGACGAAGCACGCCAGCTCATCGAGCGACCGGTCAAGGACTTTGCCCTGTGCTACAAGGCCGAGGCCACCCAGCGTGTCCTGGACCTCACCCGAGGCCACCCCTTCCTGGTGCAACTGCTCTGCGCCGAGATCGTCGCTCTCAAGAACGAGCAAGATCCTGCCGTCCGCCGCCTGGCCCTTCTGGCCGATGTGGAAGCAGCGGTGCCGGAGGCCCTGAGCCACGGAAGCTTCTTCTTCGCTGACATTCAGCACAACCAGGTAGACGCCGCCGGGCTGGTCCTGCTGCACTTCCTGGCGACGCAAGGAGAACAGGCTGTGGTCAGCCGGGAAGCTTTGGCCTGTCACTTCCCGGATGACTTGGACCGCACCCTCGATTTGCTCACCCGGCGCGAGTTGATCGAACCGGCCGACGGAGGCTACCGCTTCCAGGTGGAACTGATCCGGCGCTGGTTTGCCCATGGGGTCACATAGTAGCTAGAACCAAGGTGGGGAAACGACTGTGCGGGAGACCGGCAGCGGCGTCAGGATGTGACTGAGGTGAGTAGGATGGCTAAGAGCGGCAACAAAATGGAGGCAAAGAAAATGGGTTCTCCCGCTATTAGTGGGGTAACGTCCGGTCCGATCTGGCACATTACCAAGAGATAGGGTATAATCCATCTCCAACTGGTGATAGCTGGAGGTGGCTTGATGAGCAATCAGCACTTAACCGACTTGTTGGGCATCCCCGATGTCAC
>Ga0315308_1002740_pt1 | contig 9968 bp, 6 predicted proteins | sample TDP3_MG_FD_203078 | JGI IMG/M metagenome (GOLD analysis project Ga0315308, IMG submission 203078) | Freshwater sediment microbial communities from Lake Towuti, South Sulawesi, Indonesia - TDP3 | ecosystem: Environmental > Aquatic > Freshwater > Lake > Sediment | place: Indonesia: South Sulawesi...
CAGGAGTTGGCAGGTTTCTCCGCCGTACCTGAATGGGCACACAGTTGTCAAAGTTCGGGACTAGCCGGTGTCCTTCCCTTTGCTATCCATCCCCCGCACTACACGGTTTCGAGTAAACGGGTCGCACCACGCACGGGTTAGGCGCGTTTTGTGTTTAAGGGACATACACAGGCAAGCACGGAACCACAAATTCTCCTTCGCAATCTCTAATCACGATAAAGGCAAATTGTGACTGAGGGGGCATATCTGTCGCATTTGCCCCACAACACGGGCCTCGCACAAATAAACTACCATCGCTATTCATAAACTCAACGATGAAATGGTACTCAACTGGCGAAACTTGTTTTTCTTCAACAATGTTTTTGACTCGTAGACATTTGAGGCCATTGGATATACATCCATTTCTTAGCAATGCTGCGTGGTCTTTCGGGTCTAAAAGTGGATTCCAATCTCTCAAAACTTCATACCCTCCCGCATACAGCTTAGCGGCTTCTTCATATTGACCATTATGCAGAAGTTCAAAAAAGGTTATTAGGGCTTTGCGTGCCTGCTTCAGAGCTTTAGTAGCGTCTTCAGCTTGTTGTATCAATGGAACACAAGTTGGAGTGATTTCAGGAGTTGAAGTGGGGGGTGATGTTACATCAGGTACACTTTGATTGCCAACGAAGTTGACGATATTTACTGGGCCATATACCCAACCAACTTGATTGTTGCCAAGGTCAATAAGCCACCAGTCCACGTTTTTGCCAATAACCGCAAATCTTTCATTGGGCGGAATTTGCCCAAGCACATCAAATTCAGTACCCGGTCCCTTACGAACAATCATCGTTTCAGAAACAGTAAGAAACGGGCTTGAGACTGGCTTTAGAGTAAGTGAGGGTGTTGTATCACTTGTAGTTGGTGGGGGGAGTGTTGCAGTACATGGCAGGGCATCATATACTGTAGTCGTTGGTAAAGCAAATATGCTGGACGGGGTAAGATTTTTCTCTATCTGAGGTGATAGTGGCATACATGCTGATAACGCTAGTGTACTAGCAAACACAGCGAAAAAAGTGCTTTTTTTCATCCTAACCTCCGTTTTGGCCTCTTCCAATCAAATCAGGGAGTCGTCTGTATGCCTGATGGCGTATCGTGGCAAAGATACGAACTCACTGGACGGTGATGGTGAGGGGCTCGCCCTGCTCCTCTGCAAGCTTCTCCAGTTCGGCCAGGGCTTCTAGTGTCTGTAGGGCCTCTTCCTCGTCCAAGCGGCTGATGGCAAAGCCAGCGTGGACGATCACGTAATCCCCCACCTGGGCTTCAGGGGTAAAGGCCAGGCAGGCCTCCTTGACGATCCCCCCAAAGCTCACCTTCCCCATGTTCACGCCGAGGGGATTTTCCTCGATGCTGATGATCTTACCTGGAACTGCTAAGCACATACTTCCTCCAGAAATTGCGAATTGTGTAATGGTCAAGTGCATTTTGAGCTAAATCGCTCAATGACTTATGTCACCCTGAGCGAGGCGAAGGGTCTCGTTCTATGCAAAACAAGCTCCCACATTTGCATGAAACGGGATTCTTCGTCGCTGCGCTCCTCAGAATGACGTCCACGCCGGTTACGAGCCATCGAGCCGTCGCGCGGCGACGGCCACCTGGCCCAGGGCGATGCCGCCGTCGTTGGGAGGGATGCGCTGGTGGACATAGACCCGGATGCCAGCTTCAGTAAGGCGATGGTAGGCCCGCTCCAGGAGAATGCGGTTCTGGAAGCAGCCTCCGCTCAGGACGGCACGCTCTGCCCCTACTGCCTGGGTTACAGCGACTATCCCCTCCGCTAAAGCATTGTGAAACCGCGCCGCCATCACCCCCACTGCCGCCCCCTGTTGCACGTCCGCAAGCAGCGCCTCCAGCAGCGGTCCCCAATCCAGTACCAAGGGTTGAGAACTGACAATTGGCAGCGGATATGCGCCTGTTACTGTCTCATCCACCGCGTACTCCAGCATCATCGCCGCCTGGGCCTCGAAGCGCACCTTTTGGCGCAGGCCCACCAGCGCAGCCACGGCGTCAAAGAGCCGTCCGGCACTGCTGGTGACAGGCGAATTCACCCCCCGTTCCAGCATCCGTTGTAGCAGGCAGCGCTCCCCAGAGGAGAAGGCAGGCACCGGGGCCAAGTCCTCCCACTCCAGAGCCTCTGGGCCAAAGTGCTCCCACAACAGCCCCAGCGCTGTGCGCCGGGGCTCCTCCACCGCCGCTTCCCCACCCGGCAGGCAGAAGGTACGCAGATGGGCCACCCGCTCAAAGCCCGAGGCATCCCCCCACAGAAACTCCCCGCCCCACACCGTCCCGTCAAGGCCATAGCCGGTGCCGTCCCAGGTCACCCCCAGGGCCGGCCCTTCCACCTCGTTCTCGGCCAGACAGGAAGCCAGATGTGCGTGGTAGTGCTGGACGGGTATGAGCTGAACGGGAGAGGCACAGGCGGCCTGCCGGGCCCATTGGGTGGAAAAGTAATCGGGATGCAGGTCATGGGCGATGGCGACGGGCTCTACCTCGTAGAGCCGGATCAAGTCGGCGATGACCCGCTCAAAAGCCGCGCGGGCCTCTGGCGTGTCCAGGTCGCCGATGTGCTGGCTCAGGAAGACCTGTCGCCCTACGCTCAGGGCGATGGTATTCTTCAAATGCGGGCCCACGGCTAAGATGGGGGGCACCTCGTGCTTCAGAAGTACCGGCAGAGGGGCGTACCCCCGCGCCCGCCGCAGCACCAGTTCCTGTCCCAGCACCACCCGCACTATCGAATCGTCGCTGTGGCGGACGATAGGCCGGTTGTGAACCAGGAAAAGGTCGGCGATGCCGCCCAGTCGCTCTCGGGCCTCGTTCTCGTCAATGCAGATAGGCTCGTCGGAACGGTTGCCGCTGGTGGCCACCACGGGGAAGCCCAACTCTTGCATCAGCAGATCATGGAGGGGGGTGTAAGGCAGCATCACCCCCAGGTATGGGTTCTCGGGCGCTACCGCTTCACAGACCCTATAGAAACCTGGTTTTTCCAAAAAACCAGGTTTCTGCTCACGTCGGCGCAACAGCACGATGGGCGATTCGGGAGAGGTCAGCACCCGCTCTTCCAGGGGGGAGACGAAACAGTGCTCCTTGACCATCTCCAGGGAAGGGTAAAGGAGAGCGAAAGGCTTTTCCTCCCGATGCTTCCGCTCCCGCAGCCGCTGCACCGCTGCCTCATTCCGGGCGTCCACGATAAGCAGAAAGCCCCCCAGCCCCTTCATGGCCAGGATGCACCCCTCCCGCACCACCCGGGCCGCCTCCCGGATGGCCTCATCGCGTTGGGGTAGGGCTTGCCCCTGCCCTCCATCCCACAGCTCCACCTGAGGCCCGCAGACAGGACAGGCCACCGGCTGGGCGTGGAAGCGCCGGTCCAGGGGGTCCTCGTACTCCTGGCGGCAGTCGGGGCAGAGGGGGAAGTGGGCCATGGAGGTGTGGGGGCGGTCGTAGGGCAGCGCCCGGATGATGGTGAAGCGAGGGCCACAATGAGTACAGTTAGTGAAAGGATAGCGGTAGCGGCGGTCACCGGGGTCCCCTACCTCGCGGCGACACTCCGGGCAGGCGGCGATGTCGGGCAGGATGAGGACGGTCTTCTCCCCTGTTTCCTCGCTGTGACGGATGACAAAATCAGGGTAGCCGACGGGGTCAAGGAAAGAGAACTCCAGGCTCTGGATGATAGCCCGGGGAGGTTTTTCCCACTCTATGCGCAGGAGGAACTCCTCCAGCACCGGGCGCTCCCCCTCAACCTCGATGAACACTCCCTGGGAGGAGTTAAGCACCCATCCCCGCAGCCCCAACTCTGTTGCCAACCGATAAATAAAGGGGCGGAAGCCCACCCCTTGTACAGCTCCACGGATTATGACCTTCAGGCGGTCCATCTCTGCCCTAGCTATTTCACCCCAGACCTCATTGAGAAGGGGGCTCTCCCATGCTAATGATACTGGTTTGGCTCAACAAATTATCTACTGAAGACTGCATTTTGTCAAAAAAGAGGTTGGGGAAGAGACCGATCAGAAAGATAAAGACGACCACGGGCACCAGAACAATGATCTCGCGGGCCGAGAGGTCCTGGAGTTGGCGGTTGACCGGCTTGTCCAGGGGGCCATGCATCACCCGCTGGAACATGGTCAGCATGTACCAGGCTCCCAGGACGATGCCAGTGGCAGCCAGGGCGGCGTAGATCCAGTTGGACTGGAAAGTGCCCACCAGGATGGTGAACTCGCTGATGAAGCCGTTCAGGCCCGGCAGCCCGATGGACGAGAGAGTGACGATGAGCAAAAATATGCCAAAGAGAGGCAACTGCTTCCAGAGCCCTCCAAAGTCGTCAATCAACCGGGTGTGGCGGCGCTCGTAAAGCATCCCCACCAGCAGGAACAGGGCCCCCGTGCTCAGACCGTGGTTGACCATCTGCAAAATCCCCCCGGACAGCCCCTGAGCGTTCAGAGCAAAGATGCCCAGCACCACGAACCCCAGGTGGGCCACGCTGGAATAGGCCACCAGGCTCTTGACGTCGCTCTGGCTGAAGGCCACCAGCGAGCCGTAGATGATGCCGATGATGGCCAGGATGGACATCAAAGGCACAAAATAGGCAAAGGCTGCCGGGAAGAGAGGCAGACAGAAACGGATGAAGCCATAGGCTCCCATCTTCAGTAGGATTCCGGCCAGGATCACGCTGACAGCGGTGGGCGCTTCCACGTGGGCGTCGGGCAGCCAGGTATGGAAGGGGAAAAGGGGCACCTTGATGGCAAAGCCCAGGGCGAAGGCCAGGAAGAGCCAGATCTGGGCCGCCAGGGGCACGCCAAACTTTTGCAATTCCAGCAGGTCAAAGGTGGGCTGGCCGGTGGCCCGGGCGTTCATGAAATAGAGCACAAAGATGGCCACCAACATTAGGGCGCTGCCGGCCAGGGTATAGAGGAAGAATTTGACGGCAGCGTAGATGCGGCGCTCGCCCCCCCAGATGCCGATGAGGAAGTACATGGGGATCAGCGTCGCCTCCCAGAAGATATAGAAGAGGATGAGGTCGAGGGCAGCAAAGACCCCCAACATGCTCGTCTCCATGAGCAGCATAAAGATCATGTACTCCTTCACCTTCTCGGTGATGTAAGTCCAGGAAGACAGGACGGCAATGGGGGTGAGGAAAGTGGTCAGGAGGACCAGGAATAGGCTGATGCCGTCAATGCCCAGGTGGTAGCTCACGCCCAGGTCGGGCATCCAGGGGATGTGCTCGACGAACTGCATCTCGGCCGTACCGGACTGGAAATAAAAGTAGAGGGGCAGCGAGAGGACAAAATCCGCCACGGTGACAATGAGCGCCCACCACTTGATGGCGGTGCCCTTCCTGAGGAACAGCGTCACCACCGCCCCGCATAGGGGGAGAAAGATGACCAGGGATAGAAGGGGAAAACCCAGTTGATTCATTGAACTTGGCTCCTTCAGTCTGGGTTCAGTGGGAGAATGGTCATTATGGTCAGATTCCGCCTGCATGGGTATGGAGCGGTTTCGACAACGCGGGATTATCCGGCATACCTCATTGTGCGCTGTACAGTCTCATCTCGAAGCTACGTTGTGTCAGCCCTCCGCAAACCGTGACCGCTTGATGGTATCCAGCGCAAAGGTATTGCCTGGTTCAATCCTCAAGGATTCTTCAGCGTCGCGGATGGCATCATCATATCGCCCAAGGCACTGATAGGCTTCTGCACGTTCCCTCAAGGCGAAGGCGTTCTGAGGCTCGATACTCAGTGCTTCCGTAGTGTCCCGAATGGCGTCATCATATCGCCCAAGGCACCGATAGGCTTCTGCGCGTACCCTCAAGGCGAAGGCGTTCTGAGGCTCGATACTCAGTGCTTCCATAGCGTCCCGGATGGCGTCATCATATCGGCCAGCAAGTCGGTTTGCTTCCGCGCGATTGAGAAGGGTAAATAGACTTTCCCTTACGACACCAGGAACAGGAGCAGCTACTGGGGGTGGGGGATGCACAAAGGGTCTCCCTCGTGCTGTAACAGGGACAGCCCCTAGTCGAAGCACACGGAGTATCTCTTGTATTACAGTATCTAGCCCTCTAGCTGTTGACACTCCCAATTTATCAGCGAGCACCGGTGAAAAGCGCTCAACATCTTCGCGAGTGACATTATGCCAGACAGGAAGTATGGTTTTCCCTGAACTAGCTTCCCGAGCAGTAAGCCCATCCAATTCGCGTCGAGGCCACTCCTTAGCGAAGAAGTGCGGACTCAGAATGACGACACCGTACTTTGACTTGGCTAGACCACGGTCAATAGAACGACGGAGGCTGTCGCCGAGAGTCAATGCGAACTCATCATACCAGACTTTGAGGCCCTCTCGTGACAGCGCCTCTGCGAGGGGCCTCGCCACAGTCTCCTTGTCCTCCCAAGCATGGCTGATGAAGACATCCCACATTTGGTACCTCCACGCGCGACAACTTGGACCAATAAAGCTTCATACCAGAGACACAACGCATGACTTTTTAACAAAGCACTTCGGATGATACCCAGATCAGCGTTTGATGCGAGCTCTCCACGGTGGGCGGCACAGAGCCGGTCATTGTAGCGTCGCATCCTTCGCTTTCGCCGTCTATCTCCTATCGCAACCATCATCAGATGCAGAATGACAGGCAGAGGCAGCATTGGTGCTACCATTGTACCTGGGCTTCGGCGCGCTGTACGATCTCCCGTAAACGGCGCGTCACGTCTTCAGGCAAAGGCTCTGGCCTGTGGGCGGTCAGGATCTCCTCCACACGCTCGGCTGCCCGTTCGGTCAAGGACTGGCCTCCCCTGGCCAGCCAGTTGTCATAGGTATCTCGCTCAAACACCTGTGGATACCAGTGCTCACGGAAGTGGTCCCGGGTGTGCTTGGTACCCAGGTGGTGGCCGTCAGGCCCAGCCTCATCAATCAGATCGAGAGCCAGGGTTTCGTCGTTGATCTCGAAACCGGCCATGAAATGCCCGATCCAGTCTACGATCTCGTTGCAAATGACCAACTGGGCCAGCGAGAAGGTCAGGCCTGATTCCAGGTAGCCCAAATCGTGGATTAGATTCGCTCCGCTCAAGGTATCCACCAGCAAGGTGAGCGCTGCCTCAGCGCCGGCCTGTCCATCCGCCAGTTTCGATTCGCTGGCACCGGCCAAGCCAAATACCGGCAAGTTGTAGTAGTGTGCCAGCTCCTGCGCCATTCCCCGGACATCAGGTGCGCAGTAGGAGCTAACCAGCGTTCTCATGTCCAGTAGGTCACCGCCCCAGCCGGGCACGATGAAGGGTGCCCCTTCCCGTTTCAGTTGCGAGAGGACGAGCCCAGTCAGGACACCTGCGTTGACCATGACCATACTTCCGGCCGGCGTGACCGGACCGGTCACGCCATTGCTGACCACCGGTACATAGAGAGCTGGCAAACCCTTATCGGCCAGGTAGAGCAGCTTTTGCAACGCCTCCTTGTTGTGCAGGAGCCCTGTGGTCACGTTGATGTAGCAGGCCACCAGCGGGTTCTGGCGCAGTGCCTCCGGCCCACCGACCACCACCTCGGCCATCTCAACGGCGTCTGTGCAGCCTGCCAGGTCATAGGCCACAAAAATGATGGGCTTTGTGGTATGGGAGAGCATGGCTTCCATCTGGTAGCGATCAGGGATCATCGGGTTGACGTCGCTGGGCATGAACATGGACATGACAAAGTCAATGTGAGGCAAGGCGTCGCACAAGGTTACACCTTCGACCACGTCCTTGAGCACTGCTCGGCGGCGCGCTCCGGTCCGATGGTCCAGGACGTGAAGGCAATCGGACCCAGGGCCGTAGAAACTACGGTGGTTCTCCAGTAAGATGACTCGCTTTCCCTGGCGATTGCAGAGGACGACCCGCTTGGGCACAGTGTTGAAAGCCTTCTCGACTAGACCAGAGGGAATCCTTACCCGGTTTCCGTCGGAGACAAAAGCCCCTGCTTTCTTGAGCAGTTCTATTGCCTGTGGTTCAAAGAGGCGGACGCCGGTCCGCTCCAGGATCTCCAGGCTGGCGTTGTGCAGTTTTTCGCACTGTTGTGGTGAGAGCAGACCGAACTGTGCGCTCCCGAAACTCGCGTCGTTGCTGCGAATGTCAGCCATCTTTTCAAAACTCTGCACCTGCTCAGTGATGGCCATCCAAAACTCGGCCTCTCCAATACAGGCTCGAATTGGTTTGAGAAATGGTCCCTTAGCGCAAGACGAAATAGCCTACCATGACAACTACACCTAAAAGAATAGACAAGGCATAATGGCGCACGGAACCAGTTTGCACCTGGCGGGTGGTCTGGCCGCTCCAGCCGAAGAAGGCGGCGAGGCCATTGACCAGGCCGTCAATGCCCCGCGCATCGAAAACCCGGGCCAGCCAGCCAGCCAGGCCCTTCAAAGGGTTGACCAAGACGGCCATGTACAATTCGTCAATATAGTATTTGTTGGACAGCAAGATATATAAGGGACCCAACCCCCTGGCCAGGGCCACGGGTACCGTCGGCCTGGCCACATACATGAAATAGGCCAGCCCGATACCGGCCAGGGCCACCACCACCGAGATGCCCAGGAAGGCCACTTCCAAACCGACGCCGGCGGTGTGAGCGCCCACCTCGACGGCGTGGGTTCCTTCCTCAGCGGCAAAAACTGGTGAGAGGAAGCCTTCCACAGCGGAGCCGCCCAGGAAGTGGGGCAGACCCATGTAGCCGCCCAGGAAAGCCAGGACAGCCAGAAGAACCAGTGGCACGATCATGACTCGGGGCGACTCATGGACGTGGTGGGCTATCTTCTTGTCGAGACGCGATTGTCCCCAGAAGGGCACAAACACCGCCCGGAAGCTGTAGAAGGCAGTCATGAAAGCGGTGACGATGCCCACTAGCCAAAGCCAGAAGCCAGCGTTCTGGTATGCCTTCCAGAGGATTTCATCCTTGCTGAAGAACCCCGAGAAGAAGGGAAAACCAGAAAGGGCTAGCGCGCCCGCCAGGAAGGTCCAGTAGGTCCAGCGGATCTTGTCCTTGAGGCCGCCCATCTTCTGGATGTTCAACTCGCCGCTGAGGGCGTGCATCACGCTGCCAGCGCTCAGGAAGAGGAGGGCCTTGAAGAAAGCGTGAGTGGTCAGGTGGAATATCCCAGCGGCGTAAGCGCCCACACCCACCCCCATGAACATGTACCCCAACTGGCTGATGGTCGAGTAGGCCAGGATGCGCTTGAGGTCGTTCTGAACCAGGGCCATGGTGGCAGCGAAGAAAGCGGTGACCACCCCAATCCAGGCCACTACACCCATGGAGAGAGGGGCCAACTCGAAGAGGACGTGGGTGCGGGCCACCATGTAGACGCCGGCCGTGACCATGGTAGCAGCGTGGATGAGGGCGCTGACAGGCGTGGGACCTTCCATGGCATCGGGCAACCACACGTAGAGTGGTATCTGAGCCGATTTGCCCACGGCGCCCGTGAAGAGCAAAAGGGTGATGGCCGTGGCAATGGTGCCGTCCAACAACTCCGGTGCCCTCTCAAAGACCTGGTCAAAATCCAGGGTGCCGAAGGTGGCGAAGATGAGCATTACCCCCAGGGCAAAGCCAAAGTCACCGATGCGGGTGACCAGGAAGGCCTTTTTGCCTGCGTCGGCCGGGGCCTCGCGCTCGAACCAGAAACCGATGAGCAGGTATGAGCACAGGCCCACCAGCTCCCAGCCGACGAACATGATCAGGAAGTTGCCGGCCAGGACCAGGAGGAGCATGGAGAAGGCGAAGAGATTGAGCTGGGTAAAGAAGCGGATGAAGCGCTCGTCCTCGGCCATGTAGCCCACCGAGTAGACGTGGATCAGAAAGCCCACCCCGCTGACCACCAGAGTCATCAGCGAGGAGAGGGGGTCAGCCCGCAGGGACAGGCTGACGTCGAAATCGCCGACCGTGATCCAGGAGTACAGGGTGTTGACCACGGCGTGGGGACTTTGGATCAC
>Ga0315308_1002742_pt1 | contig 9966 bp, 8 predicted proteins | sample TDP3_MG_FD_203078 | JGI IMG/M metagenome (GOLD analysis project Ga0315308, IMG submission 203078) | Freshwater sediment microbial communities from Lake Towuti, South Sulawesi, Indonesia - TDP3 | ecosystem: Environmental > Aquatic > Freshwater > Lake > Sediment | place: Indonesia: South Sulawesi...
TCGTCAGCTATCCATACGGACTCGAACCCCATCCTATCTATTTCCTTTAGCTCCTGTACGATGTTTTTTGGGGATCTCGAGCGGAAACAAGATTTCTTCGGGCGATTACAATAGGTACAAGCATATCTGCAACCCCTCGTGGTTAGGATTCCAGTTACACCCCCCACCATCTCTAGGCCGTAAAATCTGCCGTATTGGACGTGCTCGACTAGAGTTCTATCGGGAAATGGTATGCTATCGATGTTCAGTATTTCCTTTGCGTGGATAACTCCGCGTGGCTTTTTCTCAACGACCTCCTTTATGATCGATTCCGCCTCGCCGATGACATAAGCATCAGCCCCCAGTCCATTGAGGGAAGTTTCCGGAACCACTCCGGTGTGTGGACCGCCGACGACGATGTACGCGTCCGTGGTATCCCTAACCTCGTTAATTGTGGCTTTGCAGGAATCCAAAGTGAGGGTGAGACAAGTCAATCCCACGACATCTGGATCAATTGATTTCACCCTCTTCCGTATTTGGCTCAGTGACAGCTGCTCTGCGTCCGCATCTATCACGTGCACCTCGTGCCCCTCGTCCTTGAGGATGGTACCTAAGTAAAGGGCCCCGAGTGGTGGGGAATAGGCGGATAATGCACTTCTCTCCTGGAAGCTGATCGGCGGGTAGATGAAAAGTACAGATGACATTTTCTGACCTTCCTGTACTCTTTTTAATCCTAAATAAGAATTTAAAACGATTGGAGAAGGTCTCCCCATGACTAAACAAAAGGTAAGGTATAACCTTCGAAGGGTCCTCATCCTCGTACTTTTTTTAATTGTAATTGTCGGGATTGCCCTTTTTTTGCTCGCCCGTGAGGATCTCTATGGAATGATAAGCGTCCTGCGTAATGCCAATTACGGATTCGTGATTTTGGCCATACTCATGTACACCTTTAGCACCGTTTTTTGGTCGGCCAGGTGGCGTACTGCACTTTCCGCCATTGGGCAAAACATTAAGTTGCGTGACCTTTACTTGATTATTTACGGCGGCATATTCATCAACAATATTACGCCGTTGCTTCGCACAGGAAGCGATCCAGTCGGGCGCACGTATCTATTGCAAAAGACAAAGGGAGTGCCCTATTCGTCTGGCTTCGCGAGTGTCGTGAGCGAATACATACTTGATGCGCCAGTTTTCCTCTCATTCTTGGCACTCGGACTATTGATGTATTTTGGGGCAACATCTTTCTGGCCAGTGCTTGTCGTGGTCGGAATTTGGGTCACCACGGTAGTCCTACTGGTGCCGGTATTTTCGAGCATTTTACGTAAAAGGATGGCAGCTGGTCGGATCAGCGGCATCATAGTACGCGTGCTCAGGTCGCTCCGCAGGCACGTAAGTAGAGCAAGGATAGTCGGAAGCGTCGAAAACTTCTACAGGAGGGCGCGCATCGTGATCAGCCGATGGAGAACAGCGCTCTGCATGGTAACATTCTCAGTTATACTTTGGACCTTTGACATGCTGCGCATATTTTTCGTATTTCAGGCGCTCGGCCGTGATGTCCCGCTCACCATGTTGCTGCTTTCCTCAACCCTGCCGACGATAGCTGCGTTGGTGCCCTTTCTGCCGGGCGGCCTAGGTTTAGTCGACGCTACATTCGTGTCGATCTTCATGCGTTTCGGCATCCCATTCCACCTCGCAATCGCCGCGACACTCATCGAGCGCGCAATTTCTTATGTCCTAAGTACTTTCATCGGCGCGGGCGTCCTCTCCTACCTAGGGATTAGAGTATGGGCCCGGTGACTGTTGATATTGTCATGTAAAGATATGCATCTGGAAGTGAAGCCATGCGCATCGCGATGGTCTGCGATGAGTTTTACCCAGCCATGGGCGGGGCACCGACTTACACCATGGGATTGGGGAGGGCATTAGCCAAGTTAGGAGCCGAACCCATTGTGCTTACCCACGCTCATCCGGGATATCCCCAGGAAGAGGAGTTCGATGGGTTAAAGGTCAAGCGCCTGAGGGGTTTCGTGATCCCAAAATTAGACCGCGCGATCTCCGCTGGGATTGCCAAGCGCCTTCATGAATCTATTAAGTTTGGAAGGTTTGATGTGGTTCATGGGCAGGACATTTACTCGCCGATGTCGTTACAATCGGTATACTCAGCGCGCAGGCGCAAGATGCCCTCTTTACTGACGTGCCATTCTATTCACGAAACGACAGGTCTATGGAAGCTTGTTTATCAGCCACTCGTGTTCACGATGAACCGTGCGGACCGCGTGATAGCCGTCAGCAATGCCACAGGAAGATTTTGTCGTGCATTAGGTGTTTTAGATCATAAAATCGTCGTCATTCATAACGGCATTGATCTATCAAAATTACACTCGATTGCCAGTAGAGCATCGATTCGTGCTCGGCTTGGGATTGAATCCGGTCCGCTCATTATAACCGCCATCCGATTGGTCAAACGGAAGGGGCCGGAAAACTTGGTAGCCGCTTTCTCGAAAGTGCGTAAATCCATGCCCGAGGCCAAATTGGCAATAGCTGGTAAGGGTCCTGAGTATGCAAATTTACGGGAAATGATTAAAAAGTTAGGGGTCGAAAATTCCGTTTTTATGTTAGGGTTTTTACCACATGAACAGGTATTGGAGTTGATGGCAGCGGCAGATGTATTCGTTTTGCCCTCAATGATCGAAGCGTGCCCCTTTGCGCTGCTTGAGGCAATGGCGGCCGGTGCTCCTGCAATATGCACGCGCGCGGGTGGTACTCAGGAAATCATTGAAGATGGCGTAAATGGGCTAATGGTTCCACCGGCAAGCGATGATGCGCTGGCTAATGCTATCCTTAGGATCTTAAACGACCGCAAGTTGGCGAAGCGGCTTCGAACGAACGGTTTGGCTACCGTGCGCGAAAAATTCAGTTGGGAAAGAACGGCCAAGCAAACCCTTGCCCTGTACGAGGCAGTTGGTGAGGAACATGCGAAACGTCGCCCTCACAATTGATGTCGAGCAAGATGTGCCGCCGTACTTGGACACTTGGCGGGGCATGGAGGATGGATTACAGGCCTTGCTCGCCCTGCTATCGAAGCATGATGTGCGCGCAACATTTTTCGTGACCGGGCAGGCAGCCGAGAAGTTCCCAAATCTCGTTAAAGGAATCTCGCAGGGGCACGAGGTCGGTTGTCACGGATATGAGCACGAACGGTTCGATAAGTTGGATGCCCGAGAACAATTTCGAAGAATAGAGTTGGCAACAAAAGTGTTAAAAAAAGTTACCGGTCAGCGGGTGCTTGGGTTCAGGGCCCCCAATTTCAGGCCAAGTCCGCATACCTTCGCGGCATTAAAACAGATGGGATACCTTTACGACGCTTCGAATGCATGTTATAGGGTTGGCCCAGATCCGAGGCGTTACGGGTTGGTAGAGATTCCGAATACTTGGCCCTCAAGCTTCCTCAGATTGCAACCGAGTTTTTCTACGCGCGTATTGCGCCTCTGTTTAGCCGCCCTGCCACTAACAGTTTTGGACTTTCATGTCTGGGAGGTGGTGAAGGTGACCGGCGTGAGGTTCGATTGCAGATTTGCCACGGGCGAGACCGCGCTGCATCGATTGGATCAGGTGCTGCAATATTTGCTCGCGAAAGGTGCGAAATTCATGCTCATGCGAGAAGTGGTCAGACCAGACCTAAGCACGCCCAATTTTAATAGGCGCGGGCGTCAAATCGGCATATCGGCGAGCACATGATAGGAATGATCCTCTGCGGCGGTTACGGCAAGCGCTTCCGCCCATTAACGGATGTGATTCCGAAGGTGTTGCTAGAGATCAAGGATGGCTACTCAATTTTGGACAGACAGCTTTTCGCCTTCAGGAGCGCTGGGTTCGATCGAGTGCTTTTGCTCGCGGGCTACCTGAGCGAGAAAATCGAGGAGAGGTACGGCTTCGAATACAAGGGGCTCAAAATCGAGTACGTGGTGGAGGAGAAGCCTCTTGGGACGCTCAACGCGATCCGCATGGGTATGGAAAAAATAGATGAGGATACGATGGTGAGCAACGGCGACGTGGTGACGGACCTCAATCTAAAGCGCATGAGGCAGGAGTTCGAGGGCTCGGCCTACCCTGCATCGATGTTTGTGGTGCGCATGCGGAGTCCGTACGGCATCGTGAAGCTTGGCGATGGATACATCAAGTCCTTCAAGGAAAAGCCACTACTCAACTACTACATCAATGGGGGGTTCTACTGCCTCTCGAAGGATGTCCTAGGCCTGCTCGAGGAGTTCAAGGTCGGCGACATAGAGGAGACGGTCTTCCCGAGGCTTGCGGCGGTGAAACAGCTCGTTTATTATAGGGAGAGCGTCCCGTTCTGGGCCTCGATCGACAGTCCGAAGGATCTGGAGAACGTGAAAAAGGAGTACGAAAACCGCACCGATAAACCCTGGGGATATGAGAAGGTCCTAACCCTCACAAAGGAGCGCCTTAAAAAGGAGTTATTCATCATGGGAGGTTACCGAACCTCGCTCCATTATCACAAGCAGAGGGACGAAACCATGCACGTGTTGAGCGGCTCGGGGTACGTCGAATTTAAGGGCCGCAAGGTGAATTTCAAGAAGAGGTCGAAAATCCGAGTGAAGCCGAATACCGTTCACAGCATCGTGGCAGCCGAAAACACGGTAATCCATGAGATTTCCACGCCACATACCGATGATGTCGTCAGGGTGAAAGATTTCTACCCTGCAAGGTGAACTTGTCGATAGTGGGGGCGCCTGGACGCAAGATTGGCTTCAAGCTCTGGCGAACTTTGGCTATCCCGGCATTTTTTTATTGAGCTTCATAGGTGCCGGCTCGATCATCGTCCCCATCCCGTATACCGTGGCTTTACTCGCCATCAGTGCAACGAGGCAATTTAATCCGCTTCTCCTCGCAGTTGCAGCTGGCTTGGGCTCGGCAGTGGGCGAGCTGGTCGGATACGGCTTTGGCTACATGGGCAGGGGGTTCGTGGGCAAAAAGCGCGAGAGGCGCCTAAATGCGATGCTAAGGCTTTTTGACCGTTTTGGGGCTGTAGCCGTTTTCATTTTTGCTCTGACGCCGCTCCCCGATGACTTGTTATTTATTCCGCTCGGTTTGCTCCGGTACAAGCTTTGGAAAGTTTTCCTCCCATCTGTCGCGGGAAAATTTTTCATGTGTTTGACCATCGCTTACGTAGGAGAGGCCGCTGGCAAATGGTATGTGGAGAGCCCAATACTTGCTGTGGCGACGATGATTTTGTTGGTTTTAGTTGCAATAGCCATGTTCCGGATTGACTGGGAAAAAGTTGAAAAAACTTTGATGAAAAGAGGGGGGAAATTAAAAAAGGATCTTGGGCGGTTCACGGAGCTGGGAATTACCCTGTTCGTGTACGCAGCCATCACTGTTTTGGCGTTCCGAACTGCTATGAAGGTCGAGTGGGCTTGGCGTGCCCTACTGCTCCTGTTCCCGATTGCCGCGCTTTTGATAATGCGACGTCCGCCAAAAAGTTTGGGGTTGGCTCCTAAGGGCATATTTAGGGGCATAGAGCTCGGCGTCCTTGCCGGCGTACTGCTCGCGATCTGTCTTGCACCATTTTACATGACTTTGATACCGCCGAAAATGGGGGGACCACTCACCTTCTTTGGTTTTGGTTCCGCAGTCGTCCTCATCGTGAGCAATGCGATAGCGATGGAGATTTTCTACCGGGGATATATGCAATCGCAATTGGAAATGACAATTGGCCGAGTTCAGGGATTGGCTGCAACATCCCTGCTGTGCGGACTCGACTTTTGGGAATTTAAAATCCTCAATCCAGTCACTGTCGTGATCGCAGCGCTCGTGTTTGGATTTTTATATCAAAGGACTAGAACGCTTGCCGCGCCAATGGCAGCTCATATGGTATTCTTATTGCTCGTCAGGATCTTGTTCGCTTCTTGACATTTGGCCGGCTTATTTTGCGCCTGCGAAGTTGGCGGATTTCTGGGGCGAGATATAAGATGCCAATGAGGCCGAGGCCGATCAAGTTACGTTCAAAGAGCGGCATGTATTGTCGTAAGGCCTCGCTGCCGGGATGTGCCTCGGTCGAGAACCCAATGTGGTCATACCGGATGTTTGACATCGGATAGACATTTTCATAATCTGCAATGGCGAAGTTGAACCAGTTTTGTACATCGACATCCGAGGGCAGGGGGCAATGCCAGATGTCGATGATGGTATAGCTGTCCACTGGATCATAACGGAACGCGCAAAAGTGGTAATCACTGATGGTGAGTAGTTTCTCGCCATTCTCGGCTGAAAGCCATAGCTCGACGCGTTCGGTATCGGGTATTTCGCTTATGCCCTCCCCTTGGATCCAGTAAAAGGATTGGCGCGTCACCCAGCTCGGGCTGTCCTGCCAACTCGCATAGTAGAGCTCGAACCTTCGAAAGTCAAAGCTATTGTCACCCACCACGATGACAGTTGGGACCTGCACATTTTCAAACCCATCGCCACACCACAGCCTTGCCTCGCCGTATTCCATGGCCTCTATTTCCCACGGCAGCGAGGAGTTCTCGAGGAGCACCCTGCCAGTGTTGTCCTCGATGAGGATGTTGCCATTTTCACCTACCAAGAGCCAAACATAACCCAGCTCCGCGTTGTCGATCTCATCAAACTCCGGGCGCCAGTAGCGGCGATATTTCGGTATGCACAGCGTGAGCGCATCGTCTGGCAGGCCCCGTTCCCGAGCTTTCGAGACCAGCTGCTTACGCGAGAGCTTGGGCACTATCTTGTTTAGGCGTAACTTTTGATCGCCTATCACTTTGTTATCCTCCAAATCGATGAGGGCAAACTCCACATCGCCGCTCTCTGCATTGTCGGATGCGATGAGGGCGATGCTATAGCATACATTTTCATTTTCCCCTTTGCCTGGGATGTCGAAGGGCGATGGAAGCGGTATCCCGTCGCGTCCGATCGCTAAAGTTCTAGGCGGCGAACTCGCTAGACGTAGCTCGACAGTTCCGCCTTCGTCGCCACTGTTGTACATACAGACCGTGATTGCGATATCGGAGTCGATGTAGAACGCGTTATAGGGACTTTGGGGGTAGAGCTCAAACGCGATTTTTGCGGGAGAGGGAGTAGCAGTAGCCCGACCAGTCGGAAAAACGTTGACTAGCACTAAAATGGCAATGGCGCACAAGGCCTTGACATATCCCATGCGCGTCAAGTTCATCACTTGACCGGTTCAAAACGCTTCTTTAGTCGTTCGATGACCTGTGGTAGAGTGGTATACTCCAGTTCCTCTGGAGAGAGCAGGTGTGGCTCGAATGGCCCGTGACGACGCATATAGTCGCTGATTTCCATCGCCTTCCTGCGGGAATCGTCAAACGCCACATCATCAAACAAGTCAGCTGGACCTAGGAGCTTACCATCGCTCACCTGGAAGCCGAGCGCGATCACCCTCGGCGGTCCGTCGAACCTCGTCGGGTGGGCATCGCGCTGTGCAACGGGCGTGAGCGGTCCCCGATGAGAGCCGCGCATCCAGCCGGGCACGAGCTGAGGCATGGAAAATGCCTCGAGCACCTCACCCGTGGCCATGAAGCCGGATTGGGTGCGCACGATTGCAACTGGGTCATCCTTCCCGACGTAGCGTCCCGCGATCTGGCTCAGCCTTTCGGTGCTCACGACTGCCGCAATTTCGCCGTCCTTTCTGAATACTCTTTTGATGACATATCGACTCGACATGCCGATTAGCGCGATGAGGTCATAGAGCTCCTCTGGGCAGCTAAGGAAGACACGTTTAGCCTTTTGGACGTCATGCACCTCGAATTTGAACCCAGGATGGAGCTTCGGATCGATAATTAAACCAGCGGAGTTGAATGGGTCGGCGAATATCCTGAAGATCGGTAAATTGAAGGCCGATGGAGATGTCTTGTCGCAGGCGAACACTACGATCGGCTCGCTCGGCCTTTCTTCGAACTCAAATTCAGCTATCCCCGGCCCCATGCCCCGGATGGTGCCCGTGAAGGCCTCGACCAGGAGGTCCTGCCCAGCGGCATAATAATGGCGTTTCTTTGCAAGGTCGGCTGCAGTTTTAAAGGTGTTCCAAGCCATCTCGTGTACGGCGCTATTGTCTACGCCCCTCCCGTGACTCATGATCAGCTCGGTATCATCACCACAGCTCGTAACGCGGAAGTCTTTGATTACACCCTTCTTGAGCGCGTGGGACAGGGAGCTTTCACATAGCTTTAATAGCTCCTCCGGCACCTTGACGTGGCCGGCCAAACTGCCTATGTCGGCCTTGATGATGCTTACGGTGGTGCGCATCTAGTTCACATTTTATTATCGGCTGGGGATTTTAAACCTATTACGTATACGAAAAGATGAATGCTGCAACTAGACCTGCAACGATCGACGCGGCGAGGATGAGCAGGAAATCCCGCATGGGCCTCACGCCGGCTTCCGGTTTCACGGGCTTCCCCGTCAGGCGATGCCAAACATAGATCGAGCGCTGGGTGCCCATGTGCGCAGCCCATAGGCAGAGCGGCAAATTGACGGCGAGGATGAGCACGATCAGTAAGACGGTCAGGAGCTCATTCATGGGTAAATTGGGGAAGGACCAACCGCGCACAATGCGCTCTGCCCCCGCTATCAAAGTGTTGTCGTAAAAACCCCTCGCGAAAAGGAAAAGTGCCGCGCCAGCTCCGAAGAAGAGTTGGGCCAAGACGAAGATCGCCACGACGGTGAGGATGAAATAACCCAGCGGCCCCCACCAAGCGCCAAACTCGCTAGGCACGCGCACCGCCTTGCTCAGTTCGAGGAAGAAACCTCCACCCGTGCCCACCCATCGACCATAGGCGACGCCGAATACCCAACTTCCGACCACGAGCAACCAAAAGAATGCTCGCCAGTACTCCTCGCGCATTACCTCACCTAACGCTCAGATTACCCGCTTAAACCGCTATTCTACAACATTATTAACTGGAGCGCTTTTCATAATTGAATCCTTCTATTTTAACGGCTAGTGTAAAGTGTAGCAGAGAGGCGCCAAAAGTGATCAGAAAAACCTGTTTTTGGGGATTAAACATCGGAAGAAATTCAATGCTTGCCGGTTGCATGTACTTTTCTCTTGCGGAGCGCGTAAAACATGATGACGCACGGCAAGACGAAAAGTGCTGCTAAGAAGGAGTAGGTGATCACAATCGCGGTTAAGCCTCCAAATCTGCCGAGTGCTGGCATCCTCGAGAGAGCTAGTATAGCAAAAACTCCGGCTGTCGTAGCCATGGCCGCCAAAATGGAGGTACCGGTGTTCATCGCTGTGGTCCTGATTGCCTCTTGTGGTGTCCGGCCGCGAGTCTTCCACTCCTCTCTGAATCGATATGTTACTTGGATGCTGTAGTCTATCCCAGAGCCTATGACGAGCGCGGATATCCCCATGGTGAGAACGTCAAACGACCAGCCGAGTAGCCTCAACGTTCCAAGCTCAAAAGTCACTACCAAAACCACAGGCAGGATGCACATGGCACCTAACCATAAGGACTTGAAAATTATAGCTATGACGATAAAACAGACGATAATCGCTACCAAGGTCGTTTTTATCATACCAGATGAAATGCTTCCTAAAATGTCGCCGATGATGGCGGGTTCACCGCCGACAGCCGGGTGCCCGTTTGTGGTGAGATCGAGGAATCCCCCAGTGAACTCCGGCACATGGGCCCTTACTATTTCTGTCGCTTGTTTCATTTCTTTGTCGGTCTTTGCGTTTACATAGAAAAGTACGGCCGATTCTCTGTTGTCCTTTGTCAAAAGCATGTTCATGTATATCTGAGTTGATGATGTGGTTCTCAAATTCTCAACTATCGCTGCAATCTTTGGCTCGGTCAGTGAGAGCAAGTTTTCTCCTGTAGCCAGTGCCCATTCATAAACCATCTTGGCCAAGCTCAACGAACCCGTGATTAGTTGGCTCTGATTATTTTTGTCAGAAATGACGGTGTTTTCGAATAGATACATTTT
>Ga0315308_1002746_pt1 | contig 9960 bp, 12 predicted proteins | sample TDP3_MG_FD_203078 | JGI IMG/M metagenome (GOLD analysis project Ga0315308, IMG submission 203078) | Freshwater sediment microbial communities from Lake Towuti, South Sulawesi, Indonesia - TDP3 | ecosystem: Environmental > Aquatic > Freshwater > Lake > Sediment | place: Indonesia: South Sulawesi...
GAGGACGCAGAACATGAGTAGCGGAGTAAAATTAACGACGGATGAAATTCAGTATATCAGGCTCTTCGAGGGAGTTACAGGGGCTACTTCCAAGGATGTTGTAGTCGACGAAAAAAGTAGCAGAGTAATATTTGTAATAAAATCGGGTGACATAGGCCTAGCGATTGGGAAAAGAGGTTCCAATGTGAAACGCGTTGAGGAAGTTTTGCGTAGGGAAGTCGAGATTGTGGAATACTCAGACACACCTGAGGACTTTGTAAAGAACACGTTAGCCCCAGCGCGGATAAAATCAGTGAAGATAACTGAAAAAAAGGAAAGGCATAAGGTTGCGATAGTGACCGTCGAACCCAAGGATCGTGGTCTAGCAATAGGTAAAAATGGGAAGAATGTTGCACGGGCTAGACTTCTCGCCAGTAGACACTTTGGTATCAATGACGTTGTAATAACATAGGCGATTCCCGCTACTCACAGGAGGAAAACGGATAAGAATCTGCGGTTAGTGGACACAAAACGTAGATTCAGATATATTGGGTGAATGGACTTGTCTGAAGTAAAGCTCTTTGGCAAGTGGAGCTTCAAGGACATTAAGGTTAACGATGTGGGCCTAAGAAGATACATATCACTACGCCCTATATACCTCCCACATACAGGAGCGCGGCATGAGCATAACAAATTCGGTAAATCACAAACACCGATAGTGGAGCGCCTAATAAATCGCCTTATGAAAACTGGCAGAAACAGCGGAAAGAAACAATTAGCAACAAACATCGTAAGAGCAGCATTCGAGATGGTTGAACTTAAGACGGGAGAAAACCCCATCAAGATCTTTGTTCAAGCAATAGAAAACGCCGCTCCGCGTGAAGAAACAACTAGGATAAGCTATGGGGGGATTGTCTACCATCAAGCCGTAGATGTCGCCCCACAACGCCGCATCGATGTGGCAATAAGGTTTATCATGGAGGGCGCATGGTCAGCTTCTTTCAAGAATCCGAAGACGATAGATGAATGCTTGGCTGATGAGATAATCGCGGTCGCGACAAAGAATCCAAAGGCTTATGCAATACAGAAGAAAGATGAGAAAGAAAGAATTGCGCTCTCAGCCAGATAGTGGTTGAATCCCCCTTCACAAATAGCTGTCATATTTGTTTGAAGAGAAATGTTTCTCGACTTCAAAGAGATTCATCTATAATGCAAGTCGACTATTGGCGCAAGGCGATGCTCTTCTTCCTATTGGCTCTATTACCAAAAACCTTTATAAGGGAAAAAGTCATCAAAATTATGAACTCTTAACCAAACAATGAGGGGCACTGTTTCCCTTGATGACACGTTTGTATTAATTGGATACGTTGGAGGAATGATTCAGAAATGCCCGAAAAAAAGCCGCACTTGAACTTGATAGTGATCGGACATGTAGATCATGGAAAGAGCACACTGGGTGGTCACCTACTTGTCAAGAAGGGCGCTGTCGACAAGCGTACCCTTGACACCTACAAAGCAGAAGCGGAAAAGATAGGTAGAGCTTCTGAGTATATCGCGTGGATCATGGACAGACTTAAGGAAGAGCGGGAAAGAGGAGTAACCATAGACATAATGTTCCAGAGATTTGAAACTGACAAACATTACTTCACATTTATAGACGCGCCGGGACACAGAGACTTTGTCAAGAACATGATAACAGGGGCCAGTCAAGCGGACGCGGCACTGCTTGTGATCTCGGCTAAGAAGGGAGAATTTGAAGCCGGGATTGGACCTGGTGGGCAGACGCGTGAACACGCATACCTTGCATTCACACTAGGCGTGAGCCAGCTAATAGTGTCCATTAACAAAATGGATGACCAAACAGTCAACTATAGCAAGGAAAGATATGAAGAGGTAAAGAAGGAAGCCTCAGAACTTCTCAAAGTTGTAGGATATAAGATAGACAAGGTTCCAATGATACCGACTTCCGCTTGGCTCGGTGAAAACCTGATTGAACCGAGTGGCAAGATGCCTTGGTATAAAGGCCCAACGGTAATTCAGGCATTGGATAGCTTGACCGTGCCACCGAAGCCTATCGATAAGCCACTTAGGATACCCATTCAAGATGTTTACTCAATCAGCGGCGCTGGCACAGTTCCTGTAGGCCGTGTCGAGACAGGAGTGCTCAAGAGTGGAGATACATTGATCTTTATGCCAGGAAGCGCTAAGGGTGAAGTCAAGAGTATAGAGATGCACCACGAACGGCTTGACCAGGCTGTCCCAGGTGACAATATTGGATTCAATGTCAGAGGGATCGACCGCGCTGATATACGTAGAGGACACGTTGCCGGTAGTGTGAATAACCCTCCCACGGTTGTAAAAGAGTTTACTGGACAAATCGTTGTTATTCAGCACCCAACAAGTATCGCTAGTGGCTACACTCCAGTGTTGCACGCCCATACGGCTACGGTAGCGTGTAAGTTTGACAAACTATTATCTAAGATAGACCCACGGACGGGGCAAGTTATACAAGAGAATCCAGATTTCATCAAGGCAAAAGACAACGCTGTCGTCAAGTTAGTTCCTAGCCGGCCTCTGGTGATCGAAAAGTATTCTGATATCCCACAGCTTGGGAGATTCGCTATTCGTGATATGGGGATCACTATAGCTGTTGGAGTCGTGAAGGACATAGTGAAGTCTGAGAAGCCCTAGTTTTCCAGTTTTCACACCTTTCTCTTTCTGAGGTTCTTGTGGTTATCATCGGTGATCCTCATGGTTCAAAGAGCAAAAATCAAGTTATCGAGCATTAGTTCAGGAAAACTTGACGATGTGTGCAAGCAGGTCAAGAACATTGCATTGAAGACGGGGACTCGTATCTCTGGACCGATTCCGCTCCCGACGAAGCATCTCTTGGTGCCAACAAGGAAGTCTCCTTGTGGAGAAGGTACTCATACGTGGGATAAATGGGAGATGCGTGTTCACAAGCGATTGATAGATCTCGATGCTGACGAGAGAACTATGAGACAGATAATGCGAATCAGAATACCTGAAGATGTATACATTGAAATTGAGATCGTTTAGATTAGGTGGCACTGCACTATCGGATAGCTGCACCAAGCTTCGCGAAGATGTAACTTTGTCGTGCGAGACCTCTCTTTTTGGGTCCAAGATTTTTCCGCTCTTAGTCGAACGTGTTTCTCATCACCCCTTGATTGTATTCTCACGCCAGATCTGATAGCATTCAGGAATGTGTGCCGGGGTAGCCAAGCGGACTACGGCGCGGGCCTTGAGCTAGCATAAAAAGGAGAGCCCGTGACTCTTCGGGGTCGCGCGGGTTCAAATCCCGTCCCCGGCGCCATTTCCATAGGTTCACAAGTAGAACCACTCTGATTCGACTTTTACAAAGTCTCACTTGGTCATAGGTCGCACATCAATTCGATGGTGGTGTTCAAATATCCTCTCTCAGGACATTGGGTCAAAGCAAAAGGAGTGGTAAGCATTGAGTGAGAACATGAAGAAGATCTTGCCCATATTTGTCATCGTCGCATCAAAATCTCTAGGCAAGTCTATGCCATTGAGACCAATCCAGTTTAGCGGCGTGCCGTATATTCCTTTTTAATGAGGGTCTGAACAAGAACGTTCAGGCTTCATATTTTTTGTTAGCATTTTCGTTTTTTGAGTTGCGCGTGGTGGGCGGGGCCGGGTTTGAACCGGCGACTCTCGCGGAAGCAATTCTGCAGGCAATAGCTTCTACCGCGTTGTAAGCGCGGCATCATAACCAGGCTAGATCACCCGCCCAGTTAGTGACAAAATAATCTTTCCTCGAAACATTCACTGCAGCTACGCCTAGGCATTTATGTCTACTTCAATTCTTCTTATCTTGTCTTCCAGAACTCCTATGATTCCATTGTTGCCGTAGAACTGCAGCGAGTGCTTGCACGTAGGGCATTGGAATGAGAGCTCTACAGCCTCGTCGAAAGTACATCTTTGACACTGCTCGTTTCCACAGTGAAAGAATATATGTTCCTTCTCGTAGGATAATCTTTCTCTTAGTTTTCGGAGTGCGAGCCTCTTCCTATCCCTTATGAGGTCAGATATTTTTTCGGGGTTAAGCTTCCAAAAATACACGAACCATCCTGTGTTGCTGTCCCTCGTTCTCCGGTAGGATGCAAGGTGGTTCTCATGTAACCTATAAAGAACTTTCCTAACAGCGTTCAGCCGCATTCCTGTGCTTCCAGCTATTTTCTCGTCTGTAGTTTCTTGTTCGTTGGCTAACGCTGTCGCCACTTTGACCGCTTCCTCGCCCCCTATTTCGCCTATTATCGAAACAATCAACTCACTTGGATTATAAAGTTTGCCAGTCAAGGGGGGCCTCAACTCCCTTTCCCGCCACTCATCGTTAGTTATTTCGAGCTCGCTTCACGAAGCCTTGCTCGTTGCATTGCCTTCCTAACAATAATATGGTTTGATTGCTTAAAAATAATATCTAACTTAATCACTCATTTCATTTATAACTAAAGCAAGAATACGCATATTAAGAAGAGTTTGATTCAGTGTTTACGCTCGATTTGTGGTGGGTTGGCATTTGAAAGGCATAATCGTCTTTAGAATGGGTCATAGAAAAAGAAGGGATCCGAGACTTTCTACTCACGTTGCGCTCGCTGCTCGCGCATTTGGCGCAGAAAAGATGCTGTTTTCCGGCGACAAAGATCCTGAATTAATTCGGAGCGTAGATAGGGTTACCTCGAATTGGGGTGGTGCGTTTAGAGTTCAATACGTTAAATCGTGGAAGCCCTTCGTTACGAATTGGAAGATGTCAGGGAAATCAGTTCAATTAACGATGTATGGTATTAACGTATATGATGTGGTCGAAGAAATCAGATCTTGCGACCGAGACCTGCTAGTGATTGTAGGGGGGCAAAAGGTTCCCCGAGAGATATACGAGCTTGTTGACTGGAATGTTTCAATAACAAGTCAACCGCATAGTGAGGTTTCCGCTTTGGCCGTTTTCCTGCACATCTTGCTAAGCGGTGATGAATTCAAAAAAAAGTTTCCAGATGCAAGAATTGGCATTGTTCCATGTCTAAGGGGAAAGAAGGTTATAAGAAGCAATTCTAGCTTGCTTTCTTCTTAACGACTGGATTAGCTACATCACCGATTGTCAACTCGGATGTCGCTTTCTTATAGTGATGTGAAATCGAATCATCACTAACTGGTGCTCTAAGCGTTATGTGTAGCGCTCTCTCTATTTTCTCCACAAGCGAGTCAGATGGCCACATCTTTCCCGTCTCGAGTTTTTGAATAATCGAGAGCCTTTCACCTATTCTTTTGCCTAATTCCAATTGAGTGGCTTTGAAGGACTCGCGGGCACGTCTGATTCGTTGCGGATAGTCCTCAACAAGCTCGTATTCTTGAAATTCACTCTTCGGCGCGTTCTCCCGTACCGGTCTTGGTTTGACAGTTCTTTTGGGGATCCCAGGCGCAGTTCTGATTGTAGGGTGACTGGGAGATGCGCGGGGCTGGCTCGAACGCCTTCTGACCTCTTGGCCAAATCTCTTACATCGGTCGCAGACAGTAAGTCTTGCCCCCTCGACATCAATTAGAATGCCCTTCATATGCATATCTCCCCCGCAGATTTCGCATTTCAACGCGCCTGCCTCCCGAAAACCTACTCAACGTCAGTGGTAGTAGTGTCATCATTGAACTGCATTTGTTGCCTTCCTACAGAAAGAATTAATAAGGTCACGTTTATCTACTTTCTGGTAAATAGTATCAACCTGATTTCATTTAGCACCGAGTGTGGAGGCATCATCTTGCCTGACATGTTAGAATCCGGATCCAAGAAGAGGATTTATAACAGTGTCGAAGAATCGTATCTCTCTTCCTACACGAGACATCTCGAGAGAAAGGTTCGTTCACTTGAGACTGAGAAACAGCTAATTGACGCCGAGAGAATACGAATTGACAGGGAACTCAATTCACTCAGGACTGAGATTGAGAAAGGGAGGCAACCACCTTTAATAGCCGCACAGGTGAGCGACATACTGGAAGACGGTCGAGCAGTGGTTAAGAGTTCCACAGGTCCAAATTTCGTTGTTTATGTCTCGAAGAGTATCGCTAAGAACTTGTTGTTTCCAGGGGCAAGAGTAGCTCTTAATCAAAGAACCTTTGCGGTAGTTGAAGTTCTACCCCAGACCAAAGATCCTTTCGTCCGGGGGATGGAAGTCGAGGTAGCCCCTCCTGTGTCCTACAATGACGTCGGAGGTTTGAACGAACAAATAGAAGAGATCAGAGAGACAGTTGAGCTTCCACTAACGCATCCTGAAATATTTGAAGAAATCGGAATAGACCCTCCTAAAGGAGTGTTACTATGTGGTCCTCCGGGATCAGGCAAGACGTTGGTCGCTCGCGCCGTTGCGAGAGAAACAAGGTCCACGTTTCTAAGAGTGATTGGCTCCGAATTTGTGCAGAAGTTCATAGGTGAAGGTGCTCGGTTGGTTAGAGAAGTCTTCCAGTTGGCAAGAGAGAAGGCTCCGAGTATTGTTTTTATAGATGAGATAGATGCCGTGGCAAGCCGGAGGCTCGAAGTTGCCACTAGCGGGGACAGAGAGGTGCAGAGAACTCTCATGCAGTTGTTAAGCATCCTCGATGGCTTTGATGCAAGGGGAGATGTTAGAATAATATCAGCGACAAATCGTCCTGACATACTTGATCCCGCTCTTCTCCGCCCAGGACGCTTCGATCGAGTTATCGAGTTTCCATTTCCTGATGAAAAGACGCGACTTGAAATATTCAATATTCACACTAGAAAAATGAGTATATCCGATTCCGTAGATTTCATGAAGCTAGTTAAGACGACTGACGGTGCGACAGGGGCCGATATTAAGTCTATTTGTACTGAAGCGGGGATGTTTGCAATCAGAGACTTCAGAAACAAAGTGCAGCAAACCGATTTTGAGAAAGCTGTCTCTAAGGTTCTAGGTTGCTTCACTTCTACCATCGATTCGTGTAACGGGATATATGGGTGAAAACAACCATTTGTTCAAGAGAGCCAGTTACTGGGTCCTTAGGAAGATTCGCATGATTGCCGATTACCAGTTCTTCGCGGGCGCTGGGTCTTCTCTATTTTCAGACGAGATTAACGGCACTGTTTCCCTTAAGACAGGAAAAATCAAGGAGATACGAGAGAATAACGTTCATATAGCGACTCTCAACCCAAGAAACGGTATTTTTTCTCTATCCATTGAAGGGGCTAGAAAGCTGGCTGGCAAGTATAATGGTCCACTCATTATAGCCAACAACGAATTCATCTTGCCAATTTCGAGGGGAGGAAATGTGTTTGCAAAACACATAGTTAATGCCGCGGATGGAATACGTGCTGGCAACGAAACTATCGTGATGTCTGAGGATTCATCACTTCTAGCCGTTGGCCGCTCGCTTTTGTCAGGAGAGGAAGCTAAGAGATTTAAGTGTGGTGTTGCTATCAAAGTGAGGAGAGGTGTTGAAGGTAAACATGTTTCCTCGAAAAATGGATCCTAGGACAATGCGCAGGCTCATGGGTAAGATGGGGCTTAAGATCGAGGAAGTTGGTGGTGTTAACGAGGTGATTTTTCGCATGGCTACGGGCGCTGAGCTTGTCATTCAGAGCCCTCAAGTGACTCGTATGAAAACGGGCAACACTGACGTGTTTCAGGTGGTTGGTGCTCCCATACAACGAACTTCTGAGAGACACGGTGGAGAGGCTGAACTATCGCCTGAAGATGTAAAACTAGTTGCTGACCAGGTTGGGGTAAGTCTCGATGAGGCTCGAAACGCACTTATTGAATCAAAGGGTGACTTGGCTCAGGCAATCCTAAACCTGAAGGTACAAAAGAGTAGGCAGTAGCTCATTAACTTGTTTGCCTCAAGCATGTTCAGCTACTTGTTTGTTCCCTTCTTTCAAGAGTAGCTTTGATCCTCTTCAGTCTAAAGAAATCCTCTCTTGCTACTTCCTCCAGGTGAAACTGGATATATCTTATCGTGTTCTCTATTCTCGGGATAACTATGTACTTTAATGCATTTACCCTTCTCTTTGTTTTATCGATTTCCTCAGCCAATTTTCTTACGGCTGTCTCAGTTTCAGCTAGGCGGACAATCACCTTGATCGCTTGTTGGAATTTGTCGACAGTTTCATCCATCTTCGCGGTTGTGTCAATAACATTGTAGGGAATTGACTCTTTCTGGGTCTCTTCCTTGGCTCTTAGTATAGGAACCTTTACGCCCATTATGTTCCTTGTATCCACATCTGTCTGAACTGAATGTGGCAAATTGATTGATAACTCATTTAGCTTTGCTGGGCCAAGAATCATCTTTGTTTCCAAGAGCGCTTTAAAAGCTTCTCGCAGGGAGGAGTTCACATCTTCCCGTAACTTCCTTATATCCTCCAATGTGCTGAAGAACTCCATTATCAAGGCGTCGCGCTTCTCCTTGAGTAAATTGTGCCCTTTCTCTGCGAGTATTCTCCTACGCTGAAGTAAGATCAATTCCATCCTAGTTGGATGAACGCCACGAATGATATTTGTTGACATTCATCATTCACCAGTGAGAGTATATTTCTGCTGTATTACTGAGAACTACCATGAGAATGATAACATTATTCTGCTGTCACCAGGTCTCCTAGCCATAGATTAGCAGAATTACTGTTGGGACCAATCCTACCATACATGTGATTACCCACTCAACAGCAAACCTGTTCAAATTGGTCTTATGAGCACTCAGACTGCCTTTAAAACCTAAAGTTACCGCAAAAAGATATATAAATAACCAAACAACGGCAAAGTCCTTCAATAAAAGAATTTCTCCTTTCAATGCTTCATAGAGAAGGGATGTAAAGAAAGCTGGCATTACAATAATCCCAACCGCGCTAAGGATTCTATTGAATGTCTTTTCCTGCATTTTTCTCTACTCCTTATTCTAGAGAGGATCGCCGAAACTACACAATAGCGATCTCTTTTATTTTGCTTATTATTCTCTTGGTTCATCATCTGGGTCTTCCTACTTATACCCTATCAATCCCATGAAAAATAGTTAAAAGACAATTAGAAGGATAATATCAACAATGGGGGCCCAATCAAGAATCCGCAATGCTAATCTGTGAGTAAAGTGAATATTTACTAAGAGCCTGTACCTGTTGGTGATGTGGCTAGGAAAGTTACTATAACATTGGGAATAGGTGATCTCTCAAAATGAAGCGGGATGAGAAAGGGAGGATCCATTTTAAAGTAGTTCTTTGGGGACCGTCGATGTCCGGGAAAACTACTGCTTTAAGGTGGATATATAATCATTCCGAAGGCTTAAGCAAGGGTGGATTCACCTCGATAGAGGGACCAGACGGTCGTACAATATTCTTTGATTACGCCCCCATGTCGGCTTCCGGACGCGTGATCTTTAACGTTTTCACTGTTGCTGGTTCTCCAACTCAGAGGATGAGACGTCAGATCGTATCCAAGGATTCAGACGGTGTTTTATTCGTTGTAGATTCTTCGCGTGAAAGGCTGAGTGAGAACATAGAAAGCTTGAGAGAGTTAAGGGAGAGCTACGGGGATCGACTAGGCAAAGATGTCCCCTTACTCGTAATGTTAAACAAGAGGGACCTCCCAAATGCGATGGGACGCAGAGAGCTTGTGGACGCGCTTGGTCTCGAGAAATTACAAGTCTATGAAACAATTTCCGTCCTAGGGATCGGTCTACTACAGACGTTCAAAGCCCTAATCCGTACGTTGATATCCTATAGCTTGCAGCAAGGCGCCTAGTAAGGTCCACTTGGTTTTTTGAAATTCCGCTTAATGGTGGATTTCTTAGACTTTCACCCTATAGAGTGACCTTGTAGTCTCCTCTATAGGAACGTAGATCGTAGCGACCTGCTGAAAGCCAAATTCCTCCATGAACCTATAGGAACTCTTATTAAGGTGATATACCTCACAAATCACTTTCCTTAGCCTATTCTGCAGGAAGTACTCTCCA